>Ga0105249_10002039_pt1 | contig 17525 bp, 17 predicted proteins | sample KBSS44metaG_FD_81522 | JGI IMG/M metagenome (GOLD analysis project Ga0105249, IMG submission 81522) | Switchgrass rhizosphere microbial communities from Kellogg Biological Station, Michigan, USA - KBS S4-4 metaG | ecosystem: Host-associated > Plants > Roots > Rhizosphere > Soil | place...
GGATTAGATCATGTATTGAGTACAGGTGAGAATGTAAATATTTTTGTGATGGATACTGAAGTGTATAGTAATACTGGCGGACAAAAATCAAAAGCATCTCCGATAGGCGCCAGCGCCAAGTTTTCTATCAAAGGAAAAACAACCGGAAAAAAAGATTTGGCCATGCAGGCCATTGCACATGGCAGCGCTTATGTAGCACAGATTGCTATGGGTGCAAATGATGTGCATGCATTGAAAACAATTATTGAGGCAGAAGCTTATCCTGGTTCTTCCATTATCATCGCATATAGCCATTGCATCGCACATGGCTATGATATGTGTCACGGATTGGATCAGCAAAAGCTGGCGGTTAATACGGGTTACTGGCCATTGTTCCGCTACAATCCGACAAAAGAAAAAGGTCAACGCTTCATTCTCGACAGCAAACCACCTTCAGTTGAATTGAATGAATTCTTATATCATGAAAACAGGTTTGCTACTATTAAAAATAATTATCCTGAAAAAGCAAATGAGTTTCTTGGATTAGCCAATGAAGGAATAAAGCGTCGTTGGGAAACCCTCGAAGCGTTGAAAGCCCTCTGATGATTGTTGTCATAAATAAAAAAAGCTGTCTCGATTGAGGCAGCTTTTTGTTTATATTTATAGAAGAAAAGGATTTTGTGTTTATAAAAATAAAAGACAGCCAACTTAAGTAAATGAATTTTCCCAAAAGAAAACCGCTCCGATTATCGGAGCGGTTTTCTTTTCATCTATTTGTTTTCCCTTTATAGTTACTACTTAAAATGTTTATTAGTAATTAATAAGAAGCAGCGCTTACTCTTCCACTTTTTTACCACTCCTATCTATTGTTGACCAATTACCTCCTTTCATTACTTTGGCAACACCTTCATTGAAAGAACCGGCAAATCCATATTTGAATGAAATTACTTCAGTACCGTTTTTATTAATAAAGCCCCACAACCCATTTCTGCTTACAGCAGCAAGTCCTTCGGAAAAACTGGAGGCGTTATCATAAGCAAAGGGAATAATAGTTTTACCTGTATAATCTATATACCCATATTTGCCTTCTTTCAATACCAGGGCCAAACCATCTACAAATGAGCTGGCATCGGTGAATTGAAAAGTAATTACTTCCCTGCCTGTACTATCGAGATAACCCCATTTGCCATCTTTCTTCACGGCGCCCATTCCTTCTTTGAAATGCAAAGCATCATCATAAATAAGGGGGACTATGAGTTTTCCATCTTTGCTTACAAAACCGACTTTATCACCTTTTGTCACTTTTGCCAGCCCGCAGGTGCAATCGTCAAAGTTGTCGTATAGCTTGGTCCATTGCTGGGCGCTGCCTGAAGCAGACAGCCATACAGCAGCAACAAGGAGAATGTATTTCATAACTACTGTATTAAGAATGAATAATTGTATTTAGACATTCAAAAGGTAGCTACTGATATTGTAATTAATTATGATTTACAGCAGGGAAGGAGGTGATTTTAGTAAGTATAATTCATATTCTACCCTTTTATTATTTAGCTTAAAAAAAATCCCTTCATAAACATGAAGGGATTACGATTTTTGAAGATTACTCATCGGTAATTCAATTCAACGCCAGCTTTCCTTTTACTTTTGTTTTTTTAAGGAGCTTACCATTTGTTGAAACGCTTACTGATGAGATGAGCTGTTTCTTCGTTTCTATTTCTTCAATCGCTGCCTGTGCTGCTGCGAGTCTTGCAATTGGTACACGGAATGGTGAGCAACTTACATAGTTCATACCAATGCGATGACAGAATTTTACACTCTCCGGATCGCCCCCGTGTTCACCACAAATGCCAACTTTTAAATTTGGTTTAGTCTTGCGGCCCATGTCAGTACCCATTTTTATCAATTGGCCTACGCCGTCCTGATCTATTGTTTGGAAAGGATCATCTTTCAACAATTTTTGATCGAGGTAGTTGGGAAGGAAGCCGCCAATATCATCACGACTAAAGCCAAAGGTCATTTGCGTAAGATCATTGGTACCAAAACTAAAGAAGTCAGCCACCTGTGCCATGTGGTTTGCTTTAAGGGCAGCTCTTGGAATTTCAATCATGGTTCCATAGAGATAAGGGATTTTTTTTAATCCTGTTGTTTCGCATGCTTCTTTGTATGCTTTGTCAACAATTTTTTTCTGATGGCTTAATTCATTCACTGTGCAAGTGACGGGAATCATGATTTCGGGAAATGCTTTCTTACCTTCTTTGATCAATTCTGCTGTTGCTTCGAATATGGCTCTCACCTGCATCTCGGTTATTTCAGGATAACTAATACCGAGACGAACACCACGATGACCAAGCATTGGATTGTTTTCATGCAATGCAAGAACTCTTCTGCGCAATACACTCATGCTGATTCCAAGTTCTTTACTAAGCTGATGTAATTTTTCTGCATCATGTGGAACGAATTCATGCAATGGCGGATCAAGTAAACGGATAGTAACAGGATGACCTTTCATTACATTTAGTGTATCCTTAATGTCTTTTTTTACATAAATAAATAATTCATTCAATGCGGTTCTTCTTTCTATTTCTGTTTTGCTTACGATCATTTTACGAAGGAGAAATAAAGGTTGCTCGCTGCCTGCACCATAAAACATATGTTCAGTGCGGAACAAGCCGATGCCTTCTGCACCAAACTTTAATCCCTGGGCTGCATCTTCTGGTGTTTCCGCATTGGTGCGAACTCCCATTGTTTTCACTTTATCAACCAGCTTCATGAGTTCATTGTATGATTGATTTTTTTCAAGGTCAATGTCAACCAATGGAAGGCTTCCCTCATATACAAAACCTTTTGTGCCGTTCAATGTAACCCAGTCACCTTCTTTAATTACGGCGCCATTTTTCGCATGAAAAGTTTTAGTGTCATTGTGCATTTCTATATCACCGCAACCCACAATGCAACATTTTCCCCAACCTCTTGCTACAAGAGCAGCATGTGAAGTCATACCACCTTTGCTTGTTAAAATAGCTTGTGATTTATGCATACCATCCACGTCTTCAGGTGACGTTTCTTCACGAACAAGAATTACTTTTTCGCCGCGGCTTGCCCATTCCACTGCATCATTTGATGAAAAAACAACTCGTCCCTTTGCACCACCAGGTCCTGCAGGTAATCCTTTTGCAATTACTTCAAAAGTCTTTTCGGCTTTCGGATCAATCATGGGAAGCAGCAGTTCAACAAGCTGATTGGGTGCGACACGTTTTACTGCAGCATTTATATCAATCAATTTCTCCCGATACATTTCAGTTGCCATGCGAACTGCTGCTATCCCATTTCTTTTTCCTACCCGGCATTGGAGCATATAAAGTTTTCCTTTCTCAATGGTGAATTCAATATCCTGCATGTCTTTGTAATGTTTTTCCAACTGAGATTGATAACGGAATAATTCTTTATATAAAACCGGCATTAATTTTTCCAATGTCGGCAAATGTTCACTTTGTGCATTCTTTGAATATTCGTTAACCGGTGCCGGAGTCCGAATGCCGGCAACGACATCTTCACCTTGCGCATTTACTAAAAATTCACCATAGAATTTATTTTCACCATTACCAGGATTTCTTGTGAAGGCAACCCCAGTAGCGCTGCCATTGCCCATATTACCAAAGACCATTGCCTGTACATTCACTGCAGTTCCCCAATCATCAGGTATCTTTTCAATGCGGCGATATTCAATAGCTCTTTTTCCATTCCAGCTTGAAAACACAGCGCTGATGCCACCCCATAATTGTTCATAAGGATCTTCAGGAAATTCTTTTCCTAAAACTTTTTTTATCGTGGCTTTGTAATTTTTTACCAGTGCTTTTAAATCTTCAGCTGTTAATTCGGTATCGCTTTTATATCCGTTGTTTATTTTTACTTTTTCTAACTTTTCATCCAATTGTTTGCGAATGCCTTTTCCGTTCTTTACTTCAACGCCGGCTGCTTTTTCCATTACCACGTCAGCATACATCATGATCAATCTGCGATAAGCATCATAAGCAAATCTTTCATCACCTGATTGTTTGATGAGACCTTTAATAGTTTGTAGATTCAATCCAACATTCAAAACTGTTTCCATCATACCGGGCATCGAACGTCTTGCTCCGGAACGAACAGAGAGGAGTAAAGGATCATTTACATCGCCAAACTTTTTTCCCATAAGTTCTTCCATTTTTTCAAGTGCAGCCTTTACCTGTAATTTTAAAATGGAAGGATACGTTTTTTTATTCTGATAATACCAGGAGCATACTTCTGTAGTAATCGTGAATCCCGGAGGTACCGGCAAACGAAGATTAGAATGACCAGCCATTTCTGCTAGATTAGCTCCCTTGCCGCCGAGTAAATTTTTCATAGATTCATTACCATCAGCTTTACCGCCGCCAAAGGAGTATACATACTTCGGAGTTTTAAAATTTTTTGTCATAAATGCAGCTTTTTCAATTGCATATTTATGAACTAATAAAGAAAACTTTGAGAACAGAAGTCAGAGAGAGGACTGATTCTTATCAATGGCGGGAATTAGTAAAATTCTACCGTGGTCAATTTAGTGGAAGAAATTAGTTAAGGTTCCCCGCTTTGCTTCAGGTTCCAACGATGCAACAAACAATACGAAACTTCATTTACATTTGTTACCTGTATTTTATATTAAACATAGAATCGGCAACTTAATTTGAATGATTAAATTCCACAAATGAAAAAATGCTTTCTGGCCGGGATGTTACTTTTTATTGCAGTGAATTTTGGGTATGCACAAAATATCCGGCCATCATCTAATATCGGCAACAATGAATATCCGCAAATTACTCCTGATCTGCGAGTGATATTCAGAATAAATGCTCCCTATGCCCAAAGTGTTGTGATCAATTTTGGAAAGGCTTACAATTTAAAACGTGATGAAAAAGGAGTGTGGACCGGAACAACTGAACCACAGGACCCGGGATTTCATTATTATTCTTTAATTATCGATAGTATTGCGGTGGCTGATCCGGCGAGTGATTCCTTTTTTGGCACTGGCAAAATGTCGAGTGGCATTGAGATACCTGAAAAAGGAGTGGATTATTATACCGTAAAAGATGTACCGCATGGAGATGTAAGCGCCAAATGGTATTTCTCAAAAACAACCAATGCCTGGCGCAAATTTTATGTTTACCGCCCGCCCGGCTATGATAAAGATATAAATAAAAAATACCCTGTATTATATCTTCAGCATGGAGGAGGAGAGGATGAGACCGGATGGGTGAAGCAAGGAAAAGCAGATATTATTCTGGATAACTTAATTGCAGAAAAGAAAGCCGTTCCGATGCTGATTGTAATGGAAAACAGCAATGCGGTAAAGCCCGGAGAAACAGGACGTGGTATGATGATGGGTGGCGCACCGGGTTCCAATGAATGGATGTCCGGGCCATCGACGTTTAAAGAAGTATTGATCAATGATTTGATTCCCTTTGTTGATAAAACTTATCGTACTATTTCTGACAGGGAGCATCGGGCAATGGCCGGCTTGTCAATGGGCGGTTTTTTAACAGTGAATACAGTTTTTGAACATCCGGAAACTTTTGCATACATAGGCGCTTTTAGTGGTGGCATGAGAGTATCGTCAACCGATGACATCAATACTTTTTATCAAGGTACCCTGAAAGACCCGAACGTTTTCAACAAAAAATTTAAAGTGTTTTTTCAAAGTATTGGAACCGATGAAGGACCATGGCCACGTGTAAAACAAAACCATGAGGTGTTACTGAAGAAAGGAATAAATAATGTTTACTTTGAATCTCCGGGCACGGCTCACGAATGGCTCACCTGGAGAAGATCATTGAATGCTTTCGCTCCGCTCTTATTTAGATAAACCGGGTCTTGCTGAATGAATGGTAATGAAGAAAAAAGGTACGTTTATAATCACTAAAGCACACATTAATCATTTTAAACCAGTTTAAATATAAAAATCATGAAGAACATTGCTTTTATCTTCCAAATAAAGACGTAGGATTTCTGGAGATATATTAATAAATAAACATCTGTGCACAGGTTTATTTTTCATTTGTCGTCATATTCATTTTGGAAAATTTTCTCTTATTTTTATTCAGTACTTATTTTTTAATCAATTTTTTTTGCTACTTGACACGGATTACTCTCATCTTTATTGTAAATCTTGCTTAAAGCCATAAAAATGAACAGACATAAATCACAATTTTTTCTTTTTTTACTGCTTGCAGCAGTAGTAGGTATGAGCAGCTATACATTACCTAAGAAACAAAAGAGGATTTTAATATTCAGCAAAACTGCAGGTTACCGGCATGCATCTTCAATTACTGCAGGAAAAAAATATATACTTGAGTTAGGAAAGAAAAATAAGTTTGCAGTGGATACCACCGAAAACGGAGATGCCTTTACTCCCGAAAATTTAAAAAAATATGCTGCTGTGATTTTTTTGTGCACGACAGGTAATGTACTGAATGAAGATCAGCAAAAAGCTTTTGAACAATTTATTCGGAATGGTGGTGGATATGTAGGTGTGCATTCTTCAGCAGATACAGAATATGATTGGGCCTGGTTTGGTGAATTGAACGGCGCTTATTTTAAAAACCATCCACGGCCACAAGAAGCCGTGTTTAACATAGTGGATAGTAATAATATTGCTACGGCTCATCTTCCCAGGCCGTGGAAGCGTTCAGATGAGCTGTATAATTTCAAATGGATCGGCACCGATCTTCATGTGCTGATTACAATTGATGAAAGCAGTTATACCGGTGGCGGCAATGGCGATAATCATCCTATGGCATGGTATCATGAGTTTGATGGGGGAAGAGGTTTTTATACAGCACTGGGCCACGACAATAAATCATGGGAAGATCCATTATACCTGCAGCATGTATTGGGCGGCATCAAATATGCGATGGGCACCGATCCTGAATTAAAACCAATTGCATCAGCTAAATAATCATCCATTTATTTTACATGAAAAAGATTTATTTCATTATCGGTTTACTTGTGGTATGTGTTATTATCTATAATTGTAGTGAACCGAAGACCATCGTGAAGAATAATGTTGGGAACCCTTATCCTACCCGCATATTTGATTCTACTCCATCATTGGATTACCTGACTCCCGAGGCAAGTATGAAAACCTTTAATCTTCCTGCGGGCTATCATTTAGAGCTGGTAGCCAGTGAGCCTATGATAAAAGAACCCGTAGCTATTGCATGGGATGGCAATGCAAGAATGTACGTGGCAGAAATGCTTACTTATATGATGGATGCGGATGCCACAAATGAACAAAAACCTTTTAGCAGGATATCATTGCTCGAGGATACCGATAATGATGGCAAAATGGATAAAAGCAGCGTTTTCATTGATAGTTTACTATTGCCAAGAATGCTTCTGTGTGTGAATCATGAACTCCTGGTAAATGAAACAAATACCATAACGGTTAATGCCTATAAGGATACAAATGGTGACGGGAAAGCTGATCAGAAAAGAACAGTTTTTCAAAGGGATGATTATCGTATGCTGGATGCTAATATGGAGCATCAGCGAAGCGGTCTCGACTGGAATCTCGACAACTATATTTATATAACTTACGACCCGGTGCGGTTCCGTTATAAGAATGGTATGCTCGAAGCTGATTCAGTTTATTCCAGCACAGGCGGGCAGTGGGGAGTTGCGCATGATAATTATGGCCGGCTATTTCTTTCAAGCGCCGGCAGTGAACAGCCATTGGTACGTGTACAAATGAATCCTTCATATGGAGCACTTGATATGCCTGACCAGGTAAATAATGAATTCCAGGAAGTATGGCCTATTATATCTACCCCCGATGTGCAGGGCGGACTGATGCGATTAAGAGCTGATAGTACATTAAACCATTTTACAGGTGCATGCGGCCAATCTATTTACAGGGGAAACACTTTGCCAAAAGATATGGTAGGTGATTATATTGTATGCGAACCAGTAGCAAGGATAATTCGTCGGGCAAAAGTTATCGATCTGAGAGGAAAGATCATTGTACAAAATGCATATTACCGCCAGGAATTTATTGCGTCAACTGATATGAACTTCAGACCTGTGAATTCGTATACGGGCCCGGATGGAAATATTTACATTGTTGATATGCATCATGGCATTATTCAACAAGGTAATTGGACGAGACCCGGATCATTTCTCCGTAAAAAAATTGATGCCATGGGAATGGCAAAAAATACAGGACATGGAAGAATTTATCGATTGGTATATGATGGATATAAACAAGGTGAAAAACCAAAAATGCTTGATGAACCAGCAAGTAAATTAGTGACATATCTTGATCATCCTAATGGCTGGTGGAGAGATAATGCGCAAAAGCAGATCATTTTATTAGGAGATAAATCAGTTATTCCTGTATTAAAGCAAATAGTGCATGGAGAGCAAGCTACTTTAGCTGCCAAGCCTTCACACCTGGCACGGCTGCATGCTTTATGGACGTTGGAAGGTTTAGATGCAATAGATAAAGATATTTTATACACTGCATTGAATGATGAACATCCCCAGATGCGAAAAGCTGCTATTATAATCAGCGAACGCTATCTAAAAATGGATGATCAGGATCTGATAGCAAAGGTATCGGCATTAAAAAATGATCCTTCTTATGATGTTCGGGTACAACTGTTTTATTCGTTCTATAGCATTAAGCCGGTAAAAGATACCACATTTGCGTACGCATTACAGACTGCAAATTCTTCTAATGACCTTTTTCCTGCAGCAAGAAGAGCAATGGATCGGAATACCGATATCAAAACCTATGGAAGCAGGTTGGCAAATATTCCTGCCGAAGAAAGAAGACTCATTTTAGCAGGCTCCACTATATTCAATTCCCTTTGTGTTACTTGTCATGGGCAGGCTGGTAAGGGAGTTGTTGTTGCAGGAACTACTAATCTTGCAGCCCCGCCTCTTGCAGAGTCAAAGACAATCAATGAAGACAAATCGCTTCTTGTTAAAATATTACTCCACGGTTTATCGGGGCCTATTGATGGAAAAGAATATCCTTCAGTGATGCCATCATTAGGAGCTAATGATGATGAATGGGTAGCATCAGTAGTTAATTATGTGCGATATGAATTTGGAAATGCGGGTCGTCGTTTTCGCAGGCCAGGCGATACAATATCGCCATTCGTTTCAACTGCAGAAGTAGCAGCCATAAGAAGTCAAAATATATCAAGAGTACAACAATGGACGCTGGAGGAACTGAAGAATGGTACAACCACTTCTACAGTTGCTTCAACGACTGCAAATAACCCGGCTACCATTTCTTCTTCTAAAAACACAAAAGGAGTTACAAGTAAAAAAACTCCTGCAAAAACAAGTGTTGTAAAAAAGATAAGTTATGAAGTAGTCCAACCACTCTTACTGAAATATACCTGCCTTACATGTCATAACCCAAATGTGAAGGTGATTGGGCCTGCGTATAAGGATATTGCTAAAAAGAAATATTCTGTAGCACAAATTGTGCAGCTCATTCAAAAACCAAGTGCGGTTAATTGGCCGGGCTTTCCAACACGCATGCCATCAATGGCGCATGTGCCAAAAAATGATTTGACTCAAATTGCACAATGGATTAAATCGCTGGAGAAAGCAAAGTAGATTCCATCAATTCAGACCTAGGGTGATTTAAAGAAATGAACCTTTTTATATTATCATTTCAATTAACCAGCGATGGCCTAATGGATCTATGATTTCACCCTGGCGATATCCATAATCATAACTTTGAGCAGGAGAAGTTTCTTTGGCGCCTGCGGCAATAGCCTTGGCCATTACTGCATCTACATCGGCTACCATTAATCCGATAATCGCAGTGACACCGTTATGTTTATCGGGACTAAAACTACTTCCATCATAACGCTCCTCATGAAAGTGAAACATAGCACCATCAATAAACATCTCTGAAACATGTATACTGCCATCATCATTAGTAATATGTTTTGTTTCAATGGCACCGAATGCATCCTTATAGAATTGGAGATCCATGGTGCCGTGACTTATTATTAACTGTGGTACAAATGCTGTTTTGGAAGTTTCTTTCATATATTAAGATTTAGCGAAAAGGTATTGACATTTGTTAAAAAATAAATTTACGAAGTCAGCAGGACTGCTTTGATGCAATTATCCAATTTCTTATCAAATATATCGTATGCCCTCGCACCTTCACTTAATGAAAACTGATGAGTAATGATATCTTCTATTGCATATTGCTGCGGTATTTTTTCACGCAAGAGTTTTTCTGAATAATAACGGGCAGGGCAACGACCACTTTTGTAGGTTATATTTTTATCATATGCTTCGCCGGGAGAAAAAGAAAAATGTTTTGCAGTATGCACGCCAACCGATGAGATCGTTCCGCCTGAACGGACAAGATTAATTGCCAATCGTAATGTTTTATCACTACCAACTACTTCCATTACAGCATCTGCACCGCGACCATGAGTATTGTTGAGGATTTCTTCTTTAACATCAGCAAGCGATGAATTCAATGGAATAGCGCCAAATTTTTTTGCCATTGCTAATCGTTCAGGTATCATATCAATTGCGTATACAATTTCAGCCCCAAGATGTTTTGCAGCAATTATAGTCATCAGCCCTACAGGCCCGCAACCAATAACTGTATAAATCGAATTTGATTTTATCCCAACATTGTCCGCACAGAAATATCCTGTAGAAAAAACATCACCAAGCAATAATCCCTTTTTTTCATTTAGATCATTACTTAAAGGCAGGAGAGTAGCATCTGCCATCGGTACCCGTATATATTTAGCCTGTGCTCCCTGAAGACCATGACCGTGCTGTATCCATCCGAATAAATTTCCTTTCTCGCAACGACAGGTAAGACCAATAAGGCAATAAAAACATTCGCCACAGGAAGTTGTGAAAGGACTAAGTACTCTTGCTCCTTTTTTGAATTTCTTTACTTCATTACCTGTTTCTTCAACAACTCCGGTAAACTCATGACCCATTACTGTTCCGTGATCGAGACCTGTTTCTCGTCCATGATAAACATGCAAATCCGATCCACAGATTCCTGCCATTGTTATTTTAACAATAATATCAGTTGTTGAGAACAATTTAGGATCTTCAACTGTTGCGTAGTTGATAATCTCTTTTCCTCCAAAAGTTAATGCCTGCATAATGTGAATGTAAGCGTTTTTATGAGTATAGATTTGCTGCTATATATTCTCTTGGAAATAAATATGCAGCGTTAATTATCTTCATTTTCTATGGTGACTGTTCTTCAGATCTTTTTTGCCCTTATCGTGATCATTCTGATAATTCTATTTGTATTTAAAACAAAAAGAGAAATTGAAATTGTTCCATTGCCGGAAAATTATAAAGAATTGCTTCATGATTATGTAAAATTTTACCGCCAGCTTGATGAAGATGGAAAAGAAAAATTTGAAGAAAGGGTCAAACAGTTTTTATCTGCCGTACAAATAACAGGAGCGAATGCTATTGTGGAAGATCTTGACCGGCTTTTAATTGCAGCAGGAGCTATTATTCCCGTATATGCCATTCCTGACTGGCAATATATAAATCTGCATGAGGTATTATTATATCCCGGTTCCTTTAATGCAGATTTTGACCAGGGCGGAGCAGATCGTCCTATCGCCGGCATGGTAGGCTCCGGCGCCATGCAAAATGTAATGGTGATTAATAAATGGCAATTAAGACAAGGCTTTATCAATAACCATGATGCGCATAACACCGCTATTCATGAGTTTGTACATTTAATAGATAAAATGGATGGAACAATGGATGGTATTCCTGAAATAATTTTAGAGAAAAAATATGTTGAACCATGGAAACGCCTGGTGGATTCAACCATCCGGCAAATGAAAACTTATGGATCGGATATTGATATTTACGGAGCAACTAACCAGGCAGAATTTTTTGCTGTTATCTCCGAATATTTTTTCGAACGCCCGGATCAATTAAAAGTAAATCATCCCGAAGTGTTTGAAATGCTTGTGAGGATATATAAATCAGGGTAATGACAAATCAGTATATCGGCCCGGTCTAAAAATTATGTATTTTTATTTAGTAAAAAATTTCTATAACTCTATAATTCAATAAAATGAAAAAGTCAATAATGACAAAGGGATTTATTCTCGCATTGATGGGAGTATTTATGTGTTCAGCAGTATGGGCGCAGGCTGATAAATCAAAAAGGGCGAGCCCCCCGGGTACAGCTACCGGTAAAGTGAAAGACGCAACCATTACTATTAATTACAGCAGCCCTTCCGTAAAAGCAAGAAAGATATGGGGTGATTTGGTTCCTTATGATAAAGTTTGGAGAGCAGGAGCCAATGAAGCCACCATATTTGAAACAGACAAGGATATCAAAGTAGAGGGCAAAACCCTGGCTGCCGGAAAATATAGTCTATATGCTATTCCGGGAGAAAAAGAATGGACAATTATTTTTAATTCGGCAACGGGTCAATGGGGAATAAACCGTGACGGAAGTACAACGGAGGATCCGGCAAAAGATGTATTAAGGGTGGATGTAAAGCCAAAAAAGTCAGCCAGCTTTAATGAAAAGTTGATCTATACAGTAGATAATAAAGGTTTTGCCTTGCTGTGGGAAAATGTCGAAGTGCCTGTTTTAGTAAAATAATTTTACTGAAACTTGTTCATTTGCCTGTTATTAATAAAGTAATAGCAGGCAAATTTATTTTTCATGCATTCATCACAAACTTTATTTCTTTAGCAAGTTCTTCCTTATTCATCTCTATAAATGGATATAAACGAAAAAATAAAGGCTATTATATCAGAGGCTTATGAAAATGACCTTTCTCATGAAGAGACTGAGATAGCTATGAATAGAATTCTTAGTTTGGGAGAATGGGAACAGGTAAGAAACGGTTTATTGAATATTTTGTATGATAATGATCAAACATTATGGGACCAAACTATCATATACATTTATTATTTACAAGGCAGAGGATATACATACGAAGAAGCGAAAACAATAGCTATACTATATAATTGCCTTACTTTATCCGAAGAAGTAAATGGGAACTTAATCTGGACGATAACAACAGGTATAAAATCAATATCCTATTTATCGGATTATGAGCCATTCCATGATGCCGCCGTTGTCGAAGAGATGAATAAAATTGAGAAAATAAGAAATAAAGCATAGGCAAGCTTGCTTATAGTACAGATCAAATTCGAGCATTTTTTATTTTAGGTACGATAATGAAAGAATATTACAAGTTTTCCAGGATGCCCCTATAACTCCTTCCGATGGGAATAGGTATTCCATTTACAAGAACTTCTTCAGCTGTATAGGATTCTATCTTGCTTACAGAAATGATATAGGAACGATGAATACGTTTGAAAAGATGTGAAGGCAAAAGAGATTCCATTTCATTAAGAGTGATTTTTGAAAAATATACTTTTTTTGTGGTAACGATCTTATTGTACTCCTGCTGGCTTTCGATATAAACAATTTCCGAGAATAGAATTTTTATTTTCTTTTTTTCTGAATTCAGGAAAATGAAATCTTTTGCCGGGTTTTCTGGTTGCTTTTGTTTTTCGCTTTTAGCGGCTTTCACTTTATTTACTGCTACCAAAAATCTTTCAAACTCGAATGGCTTCAATAGGTAGTCGGTTACGTTTAAATTGAATCCTTCAACGGCATATTGATGATAAGCTGTGCTAATAATTACTGAAGGAGGGTTAATAAGTGTTTTTAAAAAGGCCATCCCTTTTAACTTAGGCAGATGAATGTCAAGAAAAATAAGATCAGTTTCATTTTGCCGTAGCCATCCTGTTGCAAGAATCGCATCTTTGAAAGCTCCCTGCAACTCAAGGAATGGTACTTGTGAAATGTAATCCGTTAAGACTTTTGCAGCCAATGGCTCATCCTCTATTATAATACATTTTATTTTAGACATGACTTGCCAGGTTTATTTTTAAAGTAGCTGTAAATACCGATCCCACAGGTTGAACAGACAAGTTGAACTCTCTATATAACAATTCCAACTGGCGCCGCAGGTTAGAAAGGCCAATATTCTCTGTTACTGGATATTCATCCGGAAATGCTTCTGCAGAATTTTTTACAATAAGAATTAGTTGCCGATTATTCACTGAAAGATGAATATCTACAAATGGCTGACCTCTTGTTTCAGAAGTGCCATGTTTGAATGCATTCTCTATTAAAGGGATCAGTAAAAGTGGCGTTATACTTTGCTTCAAATCTTCTACATCATAATTAAAGTTGATACGCAACGATTCGTCATACCTCAATTTTTCAAGAGCGATATAATCGCTGATGATCTGTAGTTCCTGCTCTATAGAGATATATTTCCCCGCAGTTTCATAGAGCATAAAGCGCAGTATTTTGGACAACCTTAAGATTGATTCCGGTGCTGCATCAGATTTATCTCTTGCTAGTGAATAAATATTATTTAATGTATTGAATAAAAAATGCGGGTTTGTCTGTGCACGCAAATAGTTTAATTCTGCCTCTTGCTTTTCAATCCGCAATTGTTGTTCTATCCGTTGCAGCTTTACATACTTATAAGTATGCCTGATGATCGCAAAAAAGAAAATAGATCCTGCACTAAATGCCATCTGTGAAGCCAGCAGTTTTTTAGCTGATCCCGTTTCACCTAATGGCGTATAAATATTCAAGGCAACCCCCAATGACCTCCAGTTGTACAAACCATATGACCATATTATCATAAAAACAAAAAGTAATACAATGCCCAGAGAGATATTGTAAACAATGTACCGTCTTTTCCTGATTACGAATGAAAGTACATACTCAAAAAATACAAAGTTGACAACAATAATATATACAACCCGCCAAACATTATTTAACAGCGCCTGCAAAACTGTTGCTCCAAAAGTTGATAAATCATGCCATGCCCACAATAACAAATAAGCCAAGCCTATCCATAGATAAAATATAAACCCTTTTATTACGAATGATTTTTTCATGCTGCATTTAAAAGATAAATATCGTAAAACAGGAGGGAAGTAGTCCCTTATTTAGATTTTGAAGAATGCTGAACTCCAAACAAGTCATAGGGCTGTTTTCTAAATTCAACATTCAGGAACCTGGCAATAAGAAAAATGATTGTGACAAATGCCAATACAATAAGCAGTTGAGCAGCAGATGTCTTTTGAATAGATTGTTTTGATCTTATATCACAAATCTCACCTGGACAGATCTGAGGTTTTTCTTTAAAAAACAAGGGGTAAAATTTACAACCCAGACAAATACCAAATGCCGATTCGAAAAAGAGGAACAGCAGGCAAACAAGACAGATAACACCAGTTATCGGGCTATATGAATTAATTACCACTATAAAAACAAACATAGTGGCTGACAGGATTACACCAATTATCCATGCAAACTTCTTTTGCTTTGCGCCGACATATTCGGGCACCTGATTGCCTACGATCAATCTTCCTATTATTAATGTTGGAGAAAATTTAGGGTTAACAAAAACCCGGATGATGAAATCAGCAACAAATACAGTTATCACATACTTGATCGGCAAAAAATTATTTTTGAAAAGGATAAACATCAGGGAAATGAAAGTTGCTAAAAACAATATGCCTGCAGCTGCTCTTATTTCTCTTTCATTTAAAACGGGAATATTATATCCTTCCACGTGTTCCCCAAATTGTATGAGCTTACTCATTTATTTTTTTACTGTAGGTAATTACGATTGAATATTTTTTTCGAACTCTAAAGAAGGGGTGCAGCATCCTGCCTCTCAGCTGGGAGCACCCCAAGATGCACATAAGGCTTTTGTTTCTTTTCTTCTAAGCAACAAAGTTTAACAGTGACAAAGAAGTAACGTTGTAAGGACAAAGCTGATCGAAAGAAGGAGTAGTTTCATATACAAAATTTTTATTTACATCAATGTTGTGAATATCTATCACTATTTCGCTTACAAGAATATTTCATAAATGGGAGTATTAAATGTGGTTGTCAATGAGCGACAGATTAAGGTAAACAAACAGCAGATAATGAAAGGTGAACAATTAGTTGATTCGTGAGGACGAATCAGAGAATATGTTCTATATTTCATAGAACACTAAGCACAACTGAAGAAGAGATTCATTTCAATCTTTTCAAAATGCCCTTGCGTTTGACAACGTTCTTATAGTCCCATTGAATATCTTTCGCCTTTTTAAGCCAGCGTTTTAGCATTTTTGTATTAATATCTTCAGCAGAAGTATAAGTGACTGAAGCATCCTTGAATTTTCCGGTACCTTGTGTTAGTCTGTCTTCTTCAAAACTTGCTCCGCTCCAGAACATTAAACGGATACCATCCTTTAATTTGCTATAACCAACAATGGGATTTCCATCCAAAAACCAAACAGGATGTGCATGCCAGATATTCTTTTCTGCTTCGGGTAAATTGCTATTGATCTCCTGAGCAAGCAGATTGCAAATCTTTTTGTCTCCAGATGATTGAGAATTATTATATGCCTGGATATCCTTGCTCATTGTTCTTCTTTAAGATTATTCCAAACTTATTTAATTTTTTTAGTCATACCAAAGTGTCTTGATGAGAACAATACTACATATCTGGAATTTCTGGTTCAACTAATTTTTTCAATTTCTCTAACGATTCCTGCCATCCCAAATAACACATATCGGCTGGAATCATTTCAGGAATACCTTCCTGTATTACTTTAAGTTCAGTACCGGCAGAAACTTTTTTCAGCCAGACTGAAGTGATCATTTCTCCCGGCAAATTCGGATCATCAAATTTGTCAGTATATTTTAAGAATTCATTTGGTTTGAGTTCCAAATATTTCCCACCAAAAGAATGTCCATTACCGGTAGAAAAATTGATAAAGGACATCTTATAACTGCCGCCAGCTTTCGCATCAAGGTTATGAACCACGCATAGATAGCCATAAGGCGGGAGCCAGGATGCCATGGCATTGGCATCTGTAAAGGCACGATAAACTTTTTCAGGAGTCGTTTTAAGAACTCGGTGTAGTGTTACGCTGTTGGTTGACATATAAATTCTTTTGACAAAATTAAGTGTACTTCATCAAAATTTGTATCAATACCAATAACTCCACTAGAAATTGTCTTTGCTTGTAAAACATTCTTACGGACAGAAAACCTGTTTCTCCTTACTTCCTTAAGATATTCTCCATTGTCTTTCCTTTCGCCAATTCGTCAATCAGTTTATCCAGGTAGCGGATCTTTTGCATAAGAGGATCTTTAATCTCTTCTACGCGATAGCCACAAATCATACCGGTGATTTTTGAAACATTGGGATTCAATTGTGGCGCCTGGGCGAAAAAGGTCTCAAAATCTGTTTGTTTGTCGATCTGTTGCTGCAATTGTTTTTGAGTATATCCTGTCAGCCAACGTATAATAATATCTAATTCTTCTTTGCTTCGTCCCTTCGTCTCTGTTTTTTTAAGGTAATGCGGATAGACACTTGCGAATTTCAACTTATAAACTCTTTCAATTTTCATTATAGTTGTTATTTATCAAAAAATATTAA
>Ga0105249_10002042_pt1 | contig 17514 bp, 19 predicted proteins | sample KBSS44metaG_FD_81522 | JGI IMG/M metagenome (GOLD analysis project Ga0105249, IMG submission 81522) | Switchgrass rhizosphere microbial communities from Kellogg Biological Station, Michigan, USA - KBS S4-4 metaG | ecosystem: Host-associated > Plants > Roots > Rhizosphere > Soil | place...
GCGCTGTCGCGCGCGCTCGCGGGTCGCGCGTTCGGTCAGGCTGGCGAGCGCGACCTTGCCATCATCGAGCTTCTGCGCGCCGTGGCAGCGCTCGACGCGTGCGGCGCGCTGCACTACCGCCGAAGCGCGGAGCGAGAGCTCGGGACGCTGGGCCATCGTCCCTATCGGCGCACGCGGCCTGGCAAGACTGGCCAACCCGGCATCGAATCGCTGACCGAACGCGAACTCCAGGTCGCACGTCTCGTCGTCGACCGCAAGACGAACCCCGAGATCGCAGCGGAGCTGTTCCTCAGCCAGAAGACGGTCGAGACGCACCTGCGCAACATCTTCAACAAGATGGCCGTCGCCAATCGGGTTGCCCTCGCTCGTGCCGTCGAGCGCGTCGACCGAGCACGGAGCGAACGACCGGCGTAGACGCGCCCGACCTCCGGGCCCGTCTCGGCCCCGTGCCTCGGAACTCGCGTCGCCGGCTCCTGCGCCGCCTTGGAGGTAACCCCCGATTCGATCAGGTGGCTGGTCTCCAGCGTTGTGGCAGAGGCGCGCATCGGGATTCGCAGGATGGAGCAGCGAAACCGAACGCACGGGAGCTGGAGCCGAGACTCGAACTTGAACCGAGGACCTGCTGTTGTGGCCCAGGCTGCGCAGCAGCCCTTCATCCTGGATCAATTTGGGTGGATGCGCGATCGTATCCGCGCGTTTCTGCGCAGGGGGAGCCCTTATGATTCGCCACTCACGCCGGGGCGATCTTGATGGCAGGGGTGCATGGCAGTCCGCCGGCGGTTCGGCCGCCAGGTTTCGTTCTGGCTTCTCGGGCTTCTGCTCGTACTGCTCCTGTCAGCCGCGAGTGCTCCGTCGCCGCTCTATGGCGTCTATCAGCGCTTGTGGCAGTTCCCGGCCATCACCTTGACGGCGGTCTACGCCTCGTATGCACTCGGCGGCCTCGGCGCCCTATTGACGACGGGCCGTCTGCCAGACCACCTCGGGAGACGGGTCGTCCTGGCTGCCGGACTCGTCGTCGAAGCCGCCGCGATGCTCGTCTTCGTCCTCGCCGGGGACGTGACAGCTCTATACATTGGCCGGATCCTCGCTGGCGCCGGGATCGGCATCGCGGCCGGCGCCGACAGCGCGTGGCTTCTGGATCTCTCGCCGCCGTCCGATCCTGGGCTCGGCAGCCTCGTCACAGGCGCCGCACCACTCCTCGGCCTGGGCGCGGGCGCGGTTCTCGGAGGTGCCCTCGTCGAGTACGGACCAGACCCACTGCACTTCGTGTTCTGGGTGCTCGCGGCTGCCTACGCGGTGGGCCTCCTGGTCATCTGGGCCATTCCCGATCCGGCCCTCCGACGGCCCGGCTGGCTCGAGTCGATGCGACCAACGGTGGATGTTCCTGCCGCTGCGCGTCCGATCTTCCTTGCCGGCCTTCCCGCGGTCATCGGCATGTGGGCTCTCGCGGGCTTGTACCTGTCGCTCGGTCCGTCGCTCGCCTCGCGGCTGCTCGCCACGGACAGCCGGGCGGCGGAAGGCGTCGTCATCTTCGCCCTGGCAGGTACCGGCGCAGTGTCTGCCGTGGCGGTTCGCTCCGGCGAACCGAACCGGCTCCTGGTGCGCGGATCAGCGCTGGTGATCGTGGGTGTGTCGATCACCCTGATCGGCCAGTTCCTGTCGTCAGTCGCGCTGCTCTACGGCGGGAGCATCGTCGCGGGCGTCGGACTCGGTGCTGGCTTCTCCGCATACGTTCGGGCAACCGCACCCCTGGTGGCACCCGAACGGCGGGGCGCCCTGGTCGCGGCGATCTACGTGGTGGTCTATCTGTCCTTCAGTATTCCAACGGTCCTGGGTGGTGCCGCGGTGACCATCATCGGCCTTGCCCCGACAGCCTACGGCTATGGCGCGATCGTCATCGTGCTCGCCGCGATCTCGACGGTCGCGGTATCGCGTCGGGTTCGCGATCTCCGCTCAGCAAACGTCCCGACAGAGTAGTCGCGAAGCCAAGGTGACCAGCTATCTGCAGAGAGAGCAGGTCTCTTTGCATTCCCACCACACGCGAGACCCAGGGGCCCTGGCGCCCGGACTGGTGCACGAGGCCTCGACGAAATCGTCGAGCTAGCAGGTCTTCGCCCGTTAGCAGGTCTTCGAGCGGCCGGGGCGGCCCGCGAGGACCCTGCTCACTCCAGACAGATGCTCTACCTCAGCACGAAACGGCGGCGTGGAGCCGACACTCGGATTACGAAGTAGATCGGCCTAAGCGTTGTGGCCCAAGCGTGGAATCGCGAGCGTAGGCCGCTCAGTGAGCAGGTCTGCGATTCTGGCATGGCGAAGGTCCTGCCGGCCCAGCCTCCGAGGTGTTCGCGATGGTCGCACCCAATCGTACGCGAGGGCATCGAGGATCGGACGATGATCTCTTGATCCAGAGTCAGGCGACGGGACTCAGGCTTGCCGGCCAGCATCCGAACTCAATTCGACGGCAGTTGCCCCGATCAATCCTGCGGTCCGCCGACCGGCGCACGCAAGGGCAAGCGGCCTCCTGATCCGGCGCAGCACCCCATGACGTTCTCTTGGCAGGTCCTCACCGGGCCTCTGGCGCCGACGCCAGACGTACCTGCGCTTCTCCGAGCGGGTCGGGAAGGCGGCCGCCGAGTCGGAGGAGCACGGCTCCAGCCAACACCGCGGCCATCGCGCCACCCCACCAGACCGCGTCCGGCGAGGTCTGCAGGAGCAGGCCACCGACCGCCGGGCCGATGGCCAGCGAGATGCTGAAGCTCAGCCCGAAAACAGACAGATAGCGGCCGAGCAGGTGGGCGGGCGCCATGTCCGCGACCAGCGGCCCGAGCACGACGATGTGGAAGCACTCGCCGATGGCGAAGACGATCGCCACGCCGGCCAGGAGACCGGTCGCCGCGAGCTCCGACGGGATCAGCGTTGCTGGCAACACCCCGAGCAGGCTGACCGCAAAGAGCGCGCTCGCGGCCGCGAACGCGTGCGCCCGTCGCATGCGGGCCACGACACGCACCGCCGGGATCTGCGCGATGACCACGAAGGAGGTATTGACGAGAAAGATGACCCCGAGCGCGGCGGGGCCAACCGATGTGTGAGCGGCAGCAAATGGCGCCAGGATGTTCGAGAAGAACGTGTGGCCGACGACCAAGAGCACGATGTTGGCGGCGATCACCGTGAGGAAGAGCCGATCTCGGGCGACCGCGCGAAAGCCGGATCCGTTCGTGTCTGTCGCGGCGACGGGCGCGGCTGGCGGGATCGGCACCGCAGCGAGCACGACCAGCGCGAACCCGGCGTACGTGATGCCGTCGAAGACATAGAGGGCCTGGAACGAGCTGAGTTGCTGTGCCGCTGCGACGATGAAGCCGGCGACGGTCGCGCCGAGGCCGAGACCGAAGTTGCCCGCGACGCGGGCAAGCGCGAACGAGGCCGCTCGCTGCTCGCGCCCGACCAACGTGGTGATCAGGACTCGGTTGGCCGTCCCTGCCAGGCCGATCCCGGCTCCGCTGACGATCGAGCAGGCAGCGGCCTGCCACGGAACGTCCACGTAGGCAAACCCGGCGTAGCCGAGGGCGCTCGCCAGGCTTCCTGCGACGACGATCGCTTTGGCGGAGTAGCGGTCGAGCAGCGCGCCCGTCGGCAGCGTGACGATGGCGGCCGTGCCCATGGTCGCCGCCAGCACCAGTCCGGCTGTCGACGTGGAGAAGCCACGGAGCTGGTGCAGGTAGATGATCTCAAAGGGAAGGATGAGCCCGTACCCGAAATAGTTGAGGGCGTTTCCGGCTTGGAGGATGAGCACGGGCCGAGGGAGCCCGGTGCGCCAACCCGCGATGATTTGCGAGACTCGACTGTTCATACGGGAGCGGCCATCAGGCGGGCGGCAGCGTGTTCATCGTCGACCTGGGCGCCGGCCGGCAGCGTGAACAGGATGAAGTCGCGGTTGCGGATCAGGCCGTTGACCATGATGTCCTTGGCAGCGTCAAAGCCTGGGGCGGGCGTTCGCGACGCCGGGACCCTGCCCACGCGTGTATCAGCTCCTCGCTACCTACTGCGCTCACCCGGCCGACCGTGAGCTCGGAGCCCGCTGCGCGAGCCCCTTGCCGAAGGAGACATTGGCGCGGCCGATCTCTGTGATCAGGACGAACACGTCGTCGGGACCGACCACGCCGGCCGCGACCAGGTTGCGGTTGATCGCGGCGAGCAACGCCTTCTTCTGCTCATCGTCACGCCCAACCAGGAAGGTGATCTCGATCATCAGCAACTGGTCGGTGTAGGTCATACCGAGAAAACCGCTGGTATGACGGAATCTCTCCCCGTCGTACTCGTTGAACAGCTGATACCGGTCTTCCTCGGGCACTCCGAGGGTGCTGACCAGAGCTGTCTGAATCGAGGCGGCGATCGAATCCTTTTCCTCGGTCGAGCGGCCCTTGAGCAGATTCACATTCACGAGAGGCATGCACGAGTCCTTTCTTGCGGTTGAGATGCAGTGGGCAGGCTTTTGAACTGTCAAGAGGACCGAATCGGAGCCGGCGGGCTTGAGAGGCCGATGCTCGTTAGGGGCCTTGAGCGATCACCGGGATCTCTTCAAGGGCGTCGTCCGCAGGTCCTCGGACAAGGCTGAGCCGGCCCTTCCGGTCGCTGGGGGTCGACTGGCGGCCGACCTCAATCGGATCGACGCGGGCGGCGAGTGCCGCGAGCGCCCGGCTGAGGCCGCGAGCGGACCGGCCGACGAGACGCTGAACGGGACCGCGGCGGGGGCCGCCACCAGTCTCGCGCGCCTCGTTCGCCAGGCGCTCGGCCTCGGCCTCGCGCTGGAGCTCGAGCTGGTGCTCGGCCACGATCAGGCTGGCAATCGCGTTCACGAGGGACTTCCTTCCGAGGAGAGATGCGCTGGGATCGGGGTCAACAGGGTCGCGACCGTGTGGTGCTGTTTCCGTTGGCGGGCGTCGGGACATTCAAGTCGGCGGCAAGTTCTCGGCCGGCTGAGCGATGCCACGCCGCGGCGACAGCCGGGTTAGGCCGCGTTGTCGCCGCCGATCATCGAAGGGTCGTAGGGTGTCGTGAGCTGGAAGTGGTTGCCGTCCGGGTCCTCCGGCCTCGCGATCGAGAAATTCGGGGACTCGTCGAAGTTGTAGGGCTCGCGGACGACCTGGGCGCCGGCCGCGACGAACCGGGCGAAATCGCCCACATCGTCGCTCTCGATGTTGAGGACGATCCGGCCCGGTTCCTTGCTCGACCCGTGGACCTCGTTGTGGGCACCGACCGAGATAAACCCGTCGCGGAGCTGCCAGCCCGTATAGCCGTCGTCCGAAAACCCGGGCTTGCCGAACAGCTTCATGTCGTACTCGACTAGGCGCTCCGGCTGGTCCGAGCCCACGAGAATGTTGTTGACGTTCATTGGGGCTCCCTACTGGCTAGGCCCGTGACTCCGGCCGCGAGGTCGTAGCCCGCTGGGCGAGCCCCTTGCCGAAGGAGACATTGGCGTCGCCGATCTCGGTGATCAGGACGAACACGTCGTCCTCAGCCACCACGCCGGCCGCGACCAGGTTGCGATTGATCTCGGCGAGCAACGATTTCTTGTGGTCATCGTCATCACCCTCCCGAATCGTGATCTCGATGATCAGCAACTTGTCGGTGTAGGTCAGGCCGAGATACCCGCTGGTATGACGGAAGCTCTCCCCGTCGTACTCGTTGAACAGCTGATACCGGTTGGCATCGGACACGTCGAGGGTGCTGACGAGAGCTGTCTGAATCGAGGCGGCGACAGAGTCCTTTTCCTCGGTCGAGCGGCCCTTGAGCAGACTCACCTTTACGAGAGGCATGCACGAGTCCTTTGTCGCGGTTCAGGTGTCAAGACTGGGCAGGCGCTACATGGCCCGAGCGATCACGGTGATCTCGACGAGCAGGCCGGCAACGAGGTCCGCGCGCACCGTCGTCCGTACCGGCTTCACTCCCGTGAACTTCTGCCCGTAGACGGCGTTGAAGGCGGGGAAGTCCGCCAGGTCAACGAGGTGAACAAGGCACGAAATGACGTCATCGAGCGATGCTCCGGCAGCCTCGAGCACGGTCTCGATGTTGTTGAAGGTCTGCTCGGTCTGCTCCGCGAGATCGTCGCTGACCACCTTGCCCGTGGTTGTATCGAAGCCGCCTTGGCCCGACAGGAAGATCCACTCACCCACCCGTAGCCCGGGCGAATACGGGCCGGCGGGAGCGGGAACCCTGTCAGAGCTAATGAGAGCTTTCATGGATGGACTGGGGCCTCCTCGAAGCGGCGTCGTCCGCACTTGTCCCGGCAGTATACATACCGATCGGTATACTCGATCGGACACGAACCTTACCACCAACTCGGCGACGCGCAAATCTGGCTCTGGCACGGAGCGCTCACTCGAGCTCGAAGGGGATGAGCCCCAGGCCGCCGCGGAACGCGCAAAGCTGGACGACGGTCTACCGATCGGTATGTATACTAGCGGCCATGACGGACCGGCCAAATGCGCACGACGCGCTCCTCAGTGCGACGAGTGAGCTGACATATGAGCGCGGCATCACGGCCACCGGAGTGGATGCGATCGCAGCGCAGGCTGGGGTAACGAAACGGACCCTGTACCAGCACTTCGGCTCCAAGGATCGGCTCGTCGCCGAAGCACTTAGCGATCGCAGCCGACGCGCACTGCTGAGCCTCGAGACGAACGCGAGGCGCCGCTCCGAGGAGACCGGCGAGCTGGCGATCCTGGCCCTGTTCGATGTGATCGAGAACGCCCTCCGCACGAAAACGAAGGGTGGATGCGCGTTCATCAACGCATCGCTCGAGATCAACCGCCTGGGCCATCCTGTTCGTGAGGCGGCGCTGGCGCATCTGCGCGCTCGGGAGGCACTCGTTCACCAGCTCCTCGTCGAGGCGGGCGCGGAAGACACCGACCTGGCCGCGCAAGTGGTGCTGCTCGTCGACGGTGCATACGCCGTTGGTGGGTCTCGCCGGGATCCGGCCGCGGCACGTCAAGCGAAAGCTGCGGCGGCTGGCCTGCTCGCGAGCCGAAGCGCCTCCGAATCCGCGCAACGATGACGCGGTGGGTTCATATCAGATCGTGGCCATGAGTCAGCTGAAGCTTTCGACACCGCTCATCGCCGACGGACACCCCCGAGCTGCGCGAGATCGGCGTCGCGCTCTTCAGCTATGGAACCCACCCTGCCGGACCGCTGCGACTCGATCTGCAGGAGCCCGAAGCGCTCTCGAGCGCACGCTTCGGCGAACACGTCATCACGAGTGAGGACATCGTGTTCGCCGACGATGACGGTGTCGCCTTCGTCCCTTCGGACCGCCTCGATGAGGTGCTCGACGCCGCCCGCGCAAATCTGGGAGGTCGAACGCGACCAAGCGTCACGGATCGCGGCTGGCGACACGCTGCGTGCGCAGACATCGTTCGATCAGTACCTGTCCCGCCGCGCCAACGATTCTTCGTACACGTTCCGCAAACACCTGCGGCAAATCGGTCGCGCAATCGAGGAGTGACCAGTCTCACGGGCAAGACAGGAGATCCCGATGCAGAGCTATGACATCCGCGACGACGACAAGTACGGTCAGCTAACACGCATCGATCTGGCCGCCGAAGGCGCTGCGCACGACCCGTGGTTCAATCAGACGCTCACCACTGTGAATGACTGTGTCGTCCGTCTCGCGGTTATCGAGGGTCGGCTCGTCGATTGGCACAAGCATGAGCACGAGGATGAGTTCTTTCTCGTGCTCGAGGGCAGGCTTGAGCTCGAGGTAGAGGGGCGCGCGCCGTTCTTGCTCGGTCCCGGTCAGGGGGTGACGATCCCGCGTGGCATCGTGCACCGGCCGCATGCCCGGGGGCGCACTGTCGTGGTGATGGTCGAGTCAGCGACAGCGGTGCCGACCGGGAATGACTGATGTCGAACGGCTCAACGCCAGATCCCCACAACGGACCCGGCGAGCAGCGCCGCGAGCCAGAGACCGACGACCCGCCGACTGCGCTCGCCGTCGAGCAGGCGACCCAGCCAGCCGCCCGCGGCGGCCCATAGCGCGGCCGTCGGGATCACGATCGCCGTCATCGTCGCGGCCACCAGCAGGCTGCCGGGGACAACCGGCACGTTCGCCGGCCGGAACGCCGCGATCGCTCCGAGAGCGAAGATCCAGCCCTTCGGGTTGATCGCCTGGAACGCCGCGGCCTGGACGACGCTCATTGGGCGCGCGAGCTCGCCGCGCTCGAGCGCGTGGGCGCCCGCGACCTGCCAGGCGAGGGAGAGCAGATACGCTGTCGCCGCGATCTTCATCACGACCGCCAGCATCGGCACGGCGCTCACGATCGCCGCGAGGCCCGCGGCCGCAATCAGCGCCAGGACCCCGATGCCGAGCGCCGTCCCGAGGATGTGCGGCATCGTCGGCCTGAACCCGAATGCCGCGCCAGACGCCCAGAGGAGGACGTTGTTCGGCCCCGGCGAGCCTGTGCTCACGATCGAGAAGACGACGAGGGCGAGCCACTGGTCCATGATCGGACGCTAGAGTCGGAATGGCCGGCGGGTCTTGTACGATCCTGCCATGGTCGCGAACGACAGCGCTCCCCGGATCCGCGCCTGGAACCCCGGCATCGCCGGGATCCGCGAGGTCTTCCATGCGCGCTTCACCGACCATGCCTACCCGAAACACACGCACGATGTGTGGACGCTGTTCATCGTGGACAACGGGGCGATCCGGTACGACCTCGAACGTCGTGCCGGTGGCGCCGAGACGTCGATGGTGTCAATCCTCCCGCCCCACATCGTCCATGACGGCCGGGCAGCCGATGGACGCGGCTTCACGAAGCGCGTCCTCTACCTCGAGACGAGCGTCATTGATGAGGCGCTGATCGGCGCCGCGGTCGACGACCCAGTCCTCCACGCCGCCGGCCTTCGATCGCGGGTGGCGGCTCTCCACGATGCCCTCATTTGTGCCGAGGACGCGCTCGAGGCGGAGACGCGGCTCGCGTTCATCGCCGAGCGCATCCGCTCAGCGTTGGGCGCCGCTAACGGCAGCGGGACCGGACGACCAACCGACGAGCTCGCCGAGCGAGTCCGTGCCTACCTCGACAGCCGTCTGTTTGAGCCGATCACGATCGCCGACGCGGCGGCGGACCTCGGCGCCTCACCGACGCAGCTCGCGCGGTCCTTCTCGGCGACCTTCGGGATCGCGCCCCACGCGTATGTCCTGGGCCGTCGGCTCGAGGCCGCCCGCGCCCGGATCCTCGAGGGCGAGCCCCTGGCGGAGGTCGCGGCGGAGGTCGGCTTCTACGACCAGGCGCACCTGTCACGGCACTTCCGGCGGTTCATCGCAACGACGCCCGGTCGGTTCGTGTCTGCCGGGTAGGACCCGCTGTGTTTCAAGCGGTGGCTGTGTCCACGCTCACAGGGAGGGGAGTGGAGCCGACACTCGGATTTGAACCGAGGACCTGCTGTTTACGAAACAGCTGCTCTACCGCTGAGCTATGTCGGCCGGAGCGCGAGTATAGGCGATGCTCCCAGAAATCGAACTCCTCACCGCACGGGGGCACGCCCACCGTCAGGTTACCAATGCGGCACGTCACGACCGAGTCGGATCCGGGCTTGTCCTGCCCGTTTGGCCGTCAGCGTGGATGAGGATCTCGCCCGCAAGATCAACGGACAGAGACGGACAGATCAGCGTGCGAATCTGATCGACTTGACGACGCTCAGGAGCTCAGCCCGCTCCGCAGCGGTTGCGGACGGCATCGAGAAGGCATCGATCACGAGCCGGGAGCCGTCGACGTCGAGGATCCACAGCCGGTCGACCTGGCCGGGGCCCTGCTGAAAGCGGTCATGTGCCCATCCCTTCCCCGTCCAACTCTCGAAATGGCGCTCGCCGTCGGCAGGGTCGCATTTCGAGAAGTCCATGTCCGATGGCACGCTCCACTCGAGGTACGTGCCGGCGTAACCGTCGAGGGTTACATCGATCGGCTTCGTCGCCTTTCGAAGCGGGATGTCGACGAGCGCCTCCGTCAGGTCATCGACGGTCGGTCCGGGTTGGAACAGGGTCCCGTCCCATTGACACGGGTGCCCAAAGACCTGGTCGACGTCCCAGAACTGGGCCGCGACCGAGTCTCGGTAGACGTTCCAGCCGTCGAAGGTGTGCCAACCATCGGGCACGGTGACCATGAACGCTCGGAAGTCGGTGCCGCCGCCGGGAAGCTGATCGAGGTCAAGCCTGTAGGTCCCCGCCTCCAGCGGCCGCTCTACGGAACCGAGGGCGGCGGGACTGGGCGAGGCCGCGTCGGTTGGGCTGATGCTGGGTGACATCACAACGGTTGGCCCTGCCGAGCGTTCGATGGTCCCGGTGGGCGAGGCCGCCGACGCACAGCCGACAACGAGGCCCGCGGACAGGAACACGCACAAGGCGACGCGTAGATTGGTCACGGGTTCACCTCCCGGTCGGCGAATGAGCCTTCGAAGTCGACCCAGGTGCCGTTCCTGGGGGCCTCGTCCTGGTCGATGGAAGGCGCCGGACATCCGGCGCCCAGGCGTCGGGGTGTCATGGCGCGAGACACAGTGGCGGACCGAGCCGGCTACGGGCTCACCCAAACCGGCGACCAGCCCTCCTCGCCCGGAACGATCCGGATCTCTCCTGCCAGGGGCGCGTCGGACGTCTGGAACAAGGCTCCCCCTGGGGGCGGGTTCACCCAGAGCCAGCAACTCTTCACCGTCTTCGGCGGGAGGAGGAAGGTCACCTTCGTGGTGACGCCGGCCGGCACGACGGTGGGGGTCACGGACCCGCACAGCTGCCCCATGCCGTCGTGGCCCGTGCCCAGCTCGGCCAGGAACAGCGTCGCGGGTTCGGGACTCATGTTGACGACGGTGACCTTCCAGGACCGTGCGCCCGGCGGGACCGGTCCGGCCTCTGGCGGGAAGGGCGTTGGGATCGCTGTGGGGGTCGGACTCGGGGTCGGGACCGGAGTCGGGGTCGGGATCTGGATCGGGAAGGGTCCCAAGTCGGGCGGCGACACGCCGCGAGGGACGTACAACTCCGCCGAGCCCGTGGCAACGCAACCCTGATCCGAACAGTTGCTGCCGCCCGCCACGAGGACCGTGCCATCGAGGAGCAGCGTGGCCGAAGACCAGTCGAAGAGCATGTTCGCGGTCTCGGTCCAGGACCCGGTCGTCGGGTCGTACAGCTCGGCCAGCCCGGAGGCGCCCGCCACCAACACCGTCCCATCCAGCAACCGCGTGGCGGTGAAGTAGGTTGCGTCCGGCCGAGCCATGTCCCCAGTTGGTGTCCACGTTCCGGTGGCAGGGTCGTAGATCTCGACGAACTCGACGATGGGTTCCGAGGACGACAGGCGGATGAAGAGCAGGGTGCCATCCTGCAGGAGCGTGGCCGTGCCGTTCGCACGCGGGCAGCCTGCCGCACAATGACCGCCGCTACGCGTGTTCGCGGTGGCGGTCCACGACGCCGTGTCCGGATCGTACAGCTCGGCCGAATACACCATGCCGTCGCCAACGTCGCCGCCCGCCACGAGCACCCTGCCGTCGGGCAGCAGCGTGGCCGTGTGGTGGTGACGCGGTGTGATCATCTTCCCGGTCGCGGACCAGGTCCCGTTGGCGGGGTCGTACAACTCGGCGCCCTTGTCACCTGCCACGAGCACCTTGCCGTTGGCCAGCAACGTGGCGGTCGAGCCGCCATAGAGGTCAGCCCCGTTGACCATCTTGCCGGTGGTCGTCCAGGTCCCGCTTTCCGGGTCGTACACCTCTGCGCCTGTGATCGAGTCATCCCAACTGGGCGCCGCCGGGTCCTCGTCCACCCCGACCAGCACCCTGCCGTCGCGCAGCAACGTTGCCGGGAAATTGCCCTGGGGATGGACCATGTCCCCGGTGGCGGACCAGGTCCCGCTCGCCGGGTCGTACAACTCGGCGGAGGTCAGGCGGAACTTGTTGGTCGCATCCCCGCCGCCCGCAACGAGCACCCGGCCATCGAGGAGTCGCACCGCGGTGAAGCCACCTCGGGGCGTGCCCATCGACCCGGTGGCGATCCAGACGCCTGCCGGATTCGTGATGGCAGACGAGGTCGGCGCCTTGGATGGTCCGGCGCTAGGCGCCACGACGCCCGGAAGGCTGGAGCTGGGAACAGCGCCGGCCGTCGGGTTCGGACCGACGACCGAGGGCTGTCCACGTTGGATGAAGAACGCACCACCGAGTGCGATCACGGCGACGACCGTCGCCGTCGCGAATGCGGATCTGAACATGGATCTGGTCCTCCACGGACCGAACACGGTCCGCTGACGGGTTCGATGGACCTCGTCCAGGACGGAATCGACGACCCGATCCGGCAGGATCTCCATGCCGACGGCAAGGTAGGCGGAGAGGAGAGCGTCGGGATCGCGAGGCTTCGTCATGCCGGCTGCTCCTGGTCGAGGATCGGCGTCCGGGAGTCTGCTTCGAGGGCCGCCCGGATCGCCGCAGTTGCGTAGGAGAGTCGGGACTTCGCGGTCCCGAGTGGAATGCCGAGGTGATCTGCTACCTCGGGCACGGTCAGCCCGAGGGCGTGGTGGAAGACGAGGACGGCCCGTTGCTCCGGCGGAAGGCGCCGGAAGCCGCGGTCCAGCTGGTCGCGGTCGTGGACAGTCAGAAGCTCGTCGGCGGCGATCGGTGTGTCTGTCTCGAGCAGGACGACGTCCGCCGCGAAGTGCCGGCTCCGTCGCGCTTCGGCGTAGCAGGCGTTGACGAGAATCCGATGGAGCCACGCCTCGAACCGATCGAGGTCGCGCAGAGCGGGGAGCTCCCGCCACACCTGGACGAGGGCCACCTGGACCGCGTCCTCGGCGAGGTTGGCGTCGCGCAGGATCCGATGCGCGATGAAGATGCAGCGGTCGCCGACCTCACGAACAAGGGCGCCGAAGGCCTCCTCGTCGCCCTGCCTCGCCTGGTCCACGATGCTTCGCAGCACCCGGTTCCTCCCGGTTGTCGACGCCGGAGGCGCCGTCAACGAGCATGAGTGTGGGTGTTACGGCAATCGTTCGATCTCCGTGCGGAGAGAACGACGCGCGACCCGTTACTGCTGGGCGCACCGAGCGACGACGCTGTCGACGACTTCCTCGAGGCCCTTCCGGCGCCGGTTGAGCCGGCGACCCGAGACATCGCTCGACAGGCCGCGGAGCTCCAGCTCACGTCCCGGCCGGGAGCCCCGTGATCAGCGTTGCCAGCCGAGCCTCCGCGCGGCGGTCATGGCTTCGCGTCGGGCGACGGGAGGAGCCACCCGGCATCGGGCGCATAGTCGGTGGCTACGACCCGACCATCCTGGATCTGAGATGCCCAGGCGTAGAAGCGCTCGGGCAGTTGTCCGACGAGACCGCGCGTCGAGTCGCTACCAAACGCCAGCCGCTCCGGTCCCCCATAGAACATGGTTCCGCTGGGGAGCCAGACGACGTCGCCGGTCGCCATCTCCGTTTGACCGGTGTGAAGGTCGGTTCGCCACCACCGGTGGGGCCAGTAACCCGTGGTCTCGTCGACAGGCATGTTGTCCGTCCCGTACCGCCAATCCGGCACGCCGTCACGATCGATGTCGGCGACGACTCCATAAGCGATCCATTGCCTGGCGGGATCAACCGTGGGCGGGGAGTCCGAAACGAGCTTGATACTCAGGCACGCATGCCCACAGAAGGTCAATTCCTTGATGTCCACCCACGGGACGACGGCGGATCCGGTGTCGCCCGAGGGATCGACAAAGTGCCCCCCGGTCGTGGTGGAACTGCGATCACCACCATGACCCGCCTCCACGGTCTTCAGCAGGATGGGCAAGACGGTCGCGCCGCCGTCGGGCTCCCTGCGGACCGGCGTGGGCCAGTCCTCGTCCAGGCTCGCTCGATTCCAGATGAGCGGGGCGATTGACGCACTGGGGTTCGTCGATGCGCGGGTCGACGGCCCGGGCATGCTTGACGCGGGCACGCTCGGCGCGGGTGGGACGAGACTCAGCTCCCGGACGGGACCACGCTCCAAGAGGCGCAACGCCCCCACCGCCGCGGCGCTCGCGAGTGCGATTGCGACGAGGAGCGCCGCAGCGATAAGGAGGCTTCGCCGGCGGACGACGGGGTCCGCCTCGCTGAGAGCCCCGAGGACCGAGGGCAGCGCGCGCTGCTGCGCAGCGGCCTCGGCCGCGTAGAGGATTCGCTCGCGCAGCGCTGGATCGGCGCGGTCGGGCAGACGGGATCGCAGCGCCTGGGAGATCCGAGCGTCGGTCAACCTTCGGCCGTTCATGCCTCGGCCTCCATCGCCTTCTCGAGCGCGTTGCGCGCAGCGTGCAGCCGCCACTTGGCGGTCCCGATCGGGATTCCGAGCGATCGAGCGATCTCCGCGACCGGCCGCTCCTCGACGTGGTGGAGAACGAGGATCATCCGATCCTGCGGACGCAGGCGGTCGAAGGCCCGCCCGATCGCGTCGTTCTCAACCATCTCGTCCATCTGCGTTCGGGCATGGACGTCCTGCCGGGGTTCCGGCTGGGGGTTGTCCGCCCCGGGTTCGGCTGGACTCACCGACACCTCCCGGAGCCGGACCCGATGCCGACGCGCCATCAAGGCGGCGTTCGCCACGATCCGGTTGAGCCAGCCATCGAAGACCGCCGTGTCGCGCAGGCGGGGGAGCTGCCGCCAGGCCGAGACCAGCGCGTCCTGGGTCGCGTCGGCAGCGTCGGCGTCGTTGGAAAGGATCGACCACGCGAGGCGGTAGCAGCGATCGATCCGGGTATCGACCAGCACCCCGAACGCCGTCGCGTCGCCGGAGCGAGCGCGCCGAACGAGCGCGTCGTCGGCCGACGTCACGGGGCTCGTCGCCGTTGTCACCGCATCCACGTTCACCCTCGGGCCGTCGATCGTAGCGATCGCTTGCCGCGATGTCGCCGATCGAGCGCTGCTGTCGGGAGTCCAGATGCCGCCGGCCGGCGGGTGGTTTGGTCACGACCACGACGAGCCCGCACCAAACCGTGGGATGCCCAACGGCATCTATCGACTGGACAGGACGGTCTCGATGACCCGGAGGATGGACATGAAGCGCCCGTTGAGGTGGTCGGAATCGCCGATCGCAGCCGCGTTCGTCGTTGCGGTGTCTGTGGTCACCGCGTGCAGTGCCGGCCTGCGAGTGGCGAGCTCGACCCCGGCCTCGGCGAGTCTTGCTGCCGGGCCGACGACAAGCGCTCCCGCCGTTGTTTCCGACCCGAGCGCGTCGCCGAAATCTTCGCGCGTCGATGTGTTCGACGGCAGTCTCGAAGCCGAGACGACCTACTTCATCCATGACCGGTCGCGTGTCATTGGTCCCCGGTGGGTCGTCCTCACGGTGCCCGCCCCGGGATGGAAGTCGAATGACAACATCCTGACCAAGACCCTACCCGGCGATTCAGACTCAACCATCGCGAAGTTGAGCACATGGACCGTCGGAAACCTCAAGGCGGATCCGTGTCGCTGGAAGGCCGGGGCGCTCGATCCACCGGTGGGACCAACGGTCCGAGACCTCGCGGCGGCACTGGTCGAACAGGTCGGACCGACCGTCGCCACGTCGACTGACGTGACCTTGGGCGGATATCGTGGCAAGAAGGTCGAGTACTCGGCCCCGTCCGGCTTCGACCACACCTCGTGCGACGATGGGGTCTACTCGCGGTGGGAGCCGCCGTCCGGCGATTGGGGCGGATGGGTCGAAGCCGGCGGTCAGCGCAACGCCGTGTACATCATCGATGTCGATGACCAGCGGCTGGTGATCGACACGATGTCCCTGCCGGCCGCGTCGGCTACGGATGTTGCCGAGTTGGACCAGATCATCGCGTCGATCCGCTTCGAACTGCGAACATCGAGTCCATCGCCCTCACCCTGACGCGGACCCGCCCCAGAGGCGCACGGTTCGCCCGCGGAGATGATCCTCGGGCCTTCTCGTACCTCTGGGGCGCGCCGTTGCCACCGACCCGCGTGATGCAGCGACCGTCTGCCTCATCCGAGCGGAAAGCCCGAAGACCTCCTCGAGCGGGACGCCGCAGGCCGGTTGCCATCCGCGCCGCCGATCAGAGGAAGCAAACCGTTGCGGGGCTGCTGAGGGTTCCGAAGCCATCGTTGCTCGTGATGGTGAGATGGGAGTCCCGGTCGCTCCCGAGATCGAATGAGAAGGGCCCCGTCCACTGCGTCGCGCCGGGGGCGGCGAACCAGTACATGACGTGGATGTCGTAGTACGCCTCGACCCGGCCGGTGAACGACGTCGAGAAGATCGTCTTCGGGCTGTTGAACCAGCTCAGCTGGTTGCTGACGAACGGATTGGGGTTGTACTGGGCCCAGGTCTTGATCAGCGGGCTCTGGCCGCTGCCGATGAGGTTGTACTTCGTCTCGTAGCGAGCCTTCGCCCAGACCTGGGTGAAGAAGGTGAGCCCGCTCGTGGCATAGGCGGCCGGCTCCATGGCGACCACGGAGACGGATGCCGTCTTGGTTGCCAGGTTGCAATCGGCGACCCCGTAGACCTTGCCGTCAACGCCCAGTGTCTGGGCGCCCACGGGTCCCGCCGCCACGATCAGGCACACCGCACTGACCAGGGCAATTCCCGCCAGGCGGCGAAGCGCGCGGCTCGTCCGGCCGACCCGGCCGATGATCGTGCTCTGGTACATCTCGTTCTCCTCGTCGATCCAACGGCGGCTCTTCCGCCCCGTTGCACCATCGCGTCAGAACGAGCCCGCAGGCATCGGGCGGTCTGCCCATTCGCGCTCGCGCGTCCTGCCCACTCCCCTCGCCCGGCAGCACGAGCCGGCGCGCGACGGGGGGTCCAGCCCTGGACTAGCTGAACAGGGCCGCGTACGCGTTGAGGGCGGGCTGCCCGCCGAGGTGGGCGTAGAGAACCGTCGAGGAGCGCTCGATCTCGCCACGAGCGACGAGATCGATGAGCCCCGCCATCGACTTTCCCTCGTAGACCGGGTCCGTGATCATGCCCTCGAGGCGAGCGGCGAGGCGCATCGCGTCGAGCGTGGTGGCGTCCGGGATGCCGTAGGTTCCGGCATGGTATCGGTCGTCGAGGATGATCTCGTCCTCGCCCAGGTCGCGCCCGACGCCGACGGCCTCGGCAGTGAACCGGGCGATCCGGGCGACCTGGGCTCGCGTCTCGGCCGGCTTGGCGGAGGCGTCGATGCCGATGACCCGCCGCGTCTGCGCACGGTCGGCGAAGCCCGCGACCATGCCGGCCTGGGTCGAGCCCGTGACCGAGCAGACGACGACCGTGTCGAAGAAGACGCCGAGGTCGCGCTCCTGCGCCTCGACCTCGCGGGCCCACGACGCGAACCCGAGGCCTCCGAGGGGATGGTCGGAGGCTCCCGCGGGAATCGCGTACGGCTTGCCGCCGTCCGCCTCGATCTCCGCGAGGGCCTGCTCCCAGCTCTCCTTGAAGCCGATCCCGAAGCCCGCCTTCACGAGCCGCACGTCCGCGCCCATGAGCCGGCTCAGCAGGATGTTGCCCACCCGGTCGTAGGTGACGTCCGGCCAGTCGACCCAGCTCTCCTGGACGAGCACGCAC
>Ga0105249_10002045_pt1 | contig 17502 bp, 17 predicted proteins | sample KBSS44metaG_FD_81522 | JGI IMG/M metagenome (GOLD analysis project Ga0105249, IMG submission 81522) | Switchgrass rhizosphere microbial communities from Kellogg Biological Station, Michigan, USA - KBS S4-4 metaG | ecosystem: Host-associated > Plants > Roots > Rhizosphere > Soil | place...
TCGAAGTCGAGCAGGATGCGGGCGGCGACGCCCTCGTTCTCGCGGACGAGGCCGAGCAGGATGTGCTCGGTGCCGATGTAGTTGTGGCCGAGCGAAAGCGCCTCGCGCAGCGCGAGCTCGAGCACCTTCTTGGCGCGCGGGGTGAACGGGATCTGCCCGGAGGTGACCTCCTCGCCGGAGCCGACGATGCGCACAACCTGGGAGCGCACCCTTTCGACCGTGATGTCCAGAGACTCGAGGACGCGGGCAGCCAGGCCCTCCTCCTCGCGGAGCAGGCCGAGCAGGATGTGCTCAGTCCCGATGTAGTTGTGCTTGAGCGTCCGAGCCTCCTCTTGGGCTAGGACGACTACCTGACGGGCTCTCTCAGTGAACCGCTCGAACAAACGAAACCTCTTCTCGATCGAAACCCGGGTGGCCCGAGTCGCTTCCTGCTGGCGCCCGATCGTTTGTGGAAGGCGCCTATCTGTCCCCCTACTCTACCGAGCCCGGCAGCCCGGCTTCGGGCCCCGGACGCTCGCTAAGAGCGGGGGTTCAAGGGTAGTCGGGGACTTCTCGGACAACAATCGCGTCAACTGGCCTATCCGTCCGTGATTAGGATCACGCGGTGGCCGTCGCCGGCGGAGCCAATTCGCTCGCAAATTTCGCCGAGGCAAACGGCCTGGGCTACTCGGCGCACGCCGATCTGCCGGCCCAGGGATCGACGCTGACGCGCGACACGGGCGCCGTCGAGGGGGCCGCCACCGGCACCCTGCCGGGCGGGATCGAGGGCACCATCGCCCACTTCACCTACAGCTACACGGTCACCGACTCCGACAACAACAGCCGCACCGAGCACCGCCGCCTGACCCTGGTCGTCACCGCCATCCCGGTCAGCATCGGCTTCGTCCCCTATCTCGGCTTCTCGCGCGGCGCCAGCCACCTGCTCGCCACCGCCGGGGGCACCAAGATGCGACGGATCGAGCTTGGCGGCGCCCCCGAGCTGAAGCACGCCAGCGCCTTCATCTTCGCCGGCAGCAACGAGAACTGGCAGGCGCAGCTGTTCTCGCCGGCGCTGCTCGAGTGGCTGGCCCGCAGCGAGGACGACTTCGGCTTCGAACTCGCCAACGGCGTCCTCGTCGCGGGCCGCGGCGACTACATCAACGCCGAGACCGAGCTGCGGGCGCTCTGCGAGGACACCTCCCACCTCGCCGGAGTGATCGGCGAGGAGGCGCAGGAGGCGGTCGACACCGGCGGCGCCGAAGCCAACGCGGCGAAAGACCCCGACGCCACCGACACGAAGATGGAGGCGGCGCTGGCGCGGGTCGAGCTCGAGCCACCCGCCCACCTGCGCGACGCCGAAGCGGCCTTCCGCGGCGACGCGCGCGGCACCTTCGGGACCTTCCTCTACGCGCTCGGCGGCGCCGTCGGCCTGGTCCTCGTCCTCAACGTCCCCGGCGCGGCGCTGCCGATCGTCCTCTCGGTCGCCGGCCAGTTCGTCCTCCTGGCGGCGATCGAGGCTGCCCTGCTCCTGATCTGCTTCACCTTCATCTTCCGTAGCCAGCGCCGTTCGCGCGGGCGCAAGTACGCAGAAGAGGCCTTCTTCCGCGGCTATGCGCGCTCGCGCGGGCTGACCCTGGAGGAACCGCTGCGCTTCCTCGCCACCCACAGCGACGCGAAACTGCCGTTCAAGCCCGACCGGGTGATGAGCGGCCCGCTGCCCGGCGGCGGCGAAGGATCACTGGCGCTTGTGGGTGACGGTTCGAAGCGCAAGGACCGGATCGCGGTTGTTGGCGGTCCGGCGGGGCCGGTGGCTGAATCGGAGCTCGAAGCCGAAGCGCCGGGGCTCTCGGCGAAGGATCTCGATACGTATCTGGAGCAGTTGGCGGGGGAGGTGCGGGAAGCGCAGCAGGGGGCGGGGCGGGGGACTGCTTCCTAGGTCCGCATCGCCGGAAACAACAGGACCTCTCGCAACGACCGCGCCCCCGTCATCAACATCACCAGCCGATCGATCCCCAACCCGACTCCCCCCGTCGGCGGCATCCCCACTTCCAGGGCCTCGATGAACGCCTCGTCGTATGGCTGGGCCTCCTCGTCGCCGCGCCGCTGCTCGGCCGCCTGCTGCTCGAAGCGCCGTCGCTGCTCGTCGGGATCGTTCAGCTCGGTGAACGAGTTGGCGATCTCGACCCCGCCGGCAAACGCCTCCCAGCGCTCTACCAGCCCCGGCTCGGAGCGGTGCGCCTTGGCGAACGGCGAGAGCTCGGTCGGATAGTCGAACAGGAAGGTCGGCTGCACCAGGGCCGGCTCGACGTCGCGCGAGAGCAGCCCGTCGACCAGCTTCCCCCAGCCCTCATTGGGGTCGACCTCGCCGCCGATCGCCCGCGCCAGCGCCTCGCGGTCGGGGTGCTCGGCGATGTCGACGCCCGAGCGCTCGAGGATCGCCTCGCGCAGGGTGAGACGGCGCCAGGGCGGGGCGAAGTCGATCTCCTCATCGCCGCGCTTGACGACCGTCGTCCCCAGCACCCGCTCGCAGACCTCGGCGACCAGCTGCTCGAGCTCGTGCGCGGTGACCTCGTAGTCGGCGTAGGCCTCGTACCACTCGAGCATCGTGAACTCGGGGTTGTGCTTGTGGGAGACCCCCTCGTTGCGGAAGTCCTTGCCGAGCTCATAGACGCGGTCGAGGCCGCCGACGATCAATCGCTTCAGGTACAGCTCGGTCGCGATCCGCAGGTAGAGGTCGCGGTCGAGCGCGTTGTGGTGGGTGGTGAAGGGGCGCGCCAGGGCGCCGCCGTAGAGCGGCTGCAGAACCGGCGTCTCGACCTCGACGAAGCGGTGCTCGTCGAACCAGCGGCGGATCTCGGCGATCGTCCGCGCCCGCACCGCGAACAGCCGGCGGCTCTCCTCGTTGGCGATCAGGTCGAGCTCGCGGCGGCGGAAACGGGTCTCGGTGTCCTCGAGGCCGTGGAACTTGTCGGGCGGCGGCCGCAGGCTCTTGGCCAGCAGCCGCCAGCGGTCGATCGCCAGCGAAAGCTCGCCGCCGCGGCGGGTCGCCATCGCCGTCCCCTCGGCGCCGATCAGATCGCCGAGGTCGAGGTCGATCAGCAGCGCGAAGGCCTCGGGGCCGAGCAGGTCCTCGCGAGCGTGGAGCTGGATCTGGCCGCTGCCGTCGCGGAGATCGATGAAGGCGTTCTTGCCGTGACCGCGGCGGGCCATGATCCGCCCCGCCACCCGGTGCCGCGAATCGGTCTCGATCCCCGGCGCCAGCCCCTCGTGCGCCGCCCGCACCTCGGCGATCTCCTCCCGCCCCGAGAACTCGTGCGGGAACGGCTCGATCCCCGCCTCGCGGATCCGCTCCAGCTTGGCGCGGCGATCGGCGAGGACGTCGGAGATCTCCTCCGTCAAGCGGTCTCGATTTTGGTGATTTTGAATTTTTTCTTCGGCCCGCGCGGCGGCTCGACGGTGACGATGTCGTTGCGCTTCTTGCCGACCAGGGCTTTGCCGATCGGTGACTCGTTGGAGAGCTTGTGTTCGAGCGGGTTGGCCTCGGTCGAGCCGACGATCTGGAATTTCTGCGAGTCGCCGGTTTTCTGGTCTTTGACGTGGACGACCGAGCCGAAGCCGACCTCGTCGGTCCCCAGCGCCTTCTCGTCGATCACGGTGGCGCGGCGCAGCCGCTCTTCGAGCTGGGCGATCCGGTTCTCGAGCAGCGCCTGTTCGTTCTTCGCGTCGTCGTATTCGGCGTTCTCCGAGATGTCGCCGAATTCGCGCGCTTCTTTGATTCGCTCCGCAACCTCGCGTCGCTTGATCGTCGAGAGGAACTCGATTTCCTCTTTCAGCTTCTCCAAGCCCTCGGGGGTGATGACCGCCTGACGACTCACCAGTGCTACCTCGCTTTTGCTTTACGGAGCCGTGGATTCGGCTCCCCGACCGAAAAAAACGCCCTGGTGCGGCTATAAAGGGCGCCACACCCGGGCCAAAGAGCGCGGGATTATAGCGAGGCGGGATCGCCGGCTGGACGGCATTTCCAGACCGGTCGCAAATGGCTCCCAGAGCGGGTTTCAGGCAGCGACCAAGGACGGGGCCAGCGCCGCGACGAGCTCCCGGGCCCGAGGCAGGTCGGCGCTGCGCTGCAGCTCGTCGACTACCGCCGGCGGCGCCTCGAGCCGAACCGTGTACCAGGGGTAGAACTTGCGCAGGTAGCGGGCGGCGCGCTCCTCGCCGAGGTGCTCCTCGGCCCGGTCGATCACCCACAGCAGCTCGGCGGCGACCTCCTCGCGTGGCGGCGGCGACACCCGGCGGCCGGTCAATTCCTCGAAGACCCAGGGGTTGCCGAGCGAGCCGCGGGCGATCATCACCGCGTCGGCGCCAGATTCCTCGTAGGCGCGCCGGGCGGCGCCGGCGTCGGCCAGCCCGCCGGAGACGATCACCGGCACCTCGACCCGCTCGACCAGGCGGCGGGTCAGCGCGTAGTCGGGCTCGCCCCCGTGGCCCTTGGTCGCGGCGCGCGGGTGGAAGGCGAGCGCCGCCACCCCGGCCTCCTCGGCGAGCCGCACCGCGAGATCGAAGCCCGAGGTGTCCCCCACCTCGACCCCCGAGCGCAGCTTCACCGTGACCGGCAGGCCGCTGCCCTCGCCGGCCGCACGGGCCAGCGCCAGGGCCAGCTCGGGATCGCGCAGCAGCTGGGCGCCGGCGCCGGTCTTGCGCACCTTCGGCACCGGGCAGCCCATGTTGATGTCGATCAGGTCGGCGCCGGCCGCGGCCGCGATCTCGGCACCCGAGCGCATCACCTCCGGGTCGTGCCCGAACAGCTGCAGCGAGACGGGATGCTCGTCGGGGTGGATGCGGAGCAGGTCGCGCAGGGTGCGCTCGTTGCGGTAATGGAGGGCGAAGCTCGAGACCATCTCCGAGACGGCGAGCCCGGCCCCGTGCCGTTTCGCCTGCAGCCGCACGAACCAGTTGCCGATCCCCGCCAGCGGCGCCAGCAGCACCCGGTTGGCGATCCGGATGCCGCCAATCTCGAAGGGGTCGGTGAGCTCAGGACGAGTTGCGCTCATGGATCAAACGTAGACCCGTCAGCGTCAGCAGGTCGTCGACCTCGTCGATCGTCTCGGTGAAGGGGACCACAGCTGAGGCGTACCCACCGGTGGCAAGCACGCGCGGGTTCGGGAGTTCATCTTCGATCCGCCGAACGATGCCGTCGATCAAGCCGGCGAAGCCGAAGATGAAGCCGGAGTTGATCGCCGCACGGGTCGATCGGCCGATTGCCTCATGTGGTTCTTCCAGTTCGATCCGCGAGATCCGGGCGGCGCGGTCGATCAGCGCGGTGAGCGAGGGCGCGAGCCCGGGGCCGATGGCACCACCGAGGTACTCACCATCGGCGGAGACCGCGTCGATGTTGATGCCGGTGCCGAAATCGACCGAGACGCAAGCCCCACCGAAACGGTCATAGGCGGCGATCGCGTTGACCAGGCGGTCGGCGCCGACCTCGAGCGGGTTCTCGATGCGGATCGGCATCCCGGTCTTCACCCCGGGGCCGATCGTCAGGCACTCGGCTTCCAGGTAGCGCTCGCTGAGCCGCTCGAACTCACCGCCGAGCGGCGGCACGACCGAGGAGACGCAGACCGCATCGACTTCGGTGAACGACATCTCGCTGAGCGAGAAGAGACCGTCGATGCGCTCGGCCAGCTCGTCGCCGGTTGCGCCCGAGCGGGTCTGAAAGCGCCAGTGCTCGACCAGCTCCTCGCCGGCAAAGGCGCCGAGATGGGTCTGGGTGTTGCCAACGTCGACCGCGAGAAGCATCGGCGGATTATTGCCATCGGCGCAACCTCTGCATAGGATCGTGTCATGAAGGCAAGGCTCTTCGTCATTCCGGCCTCGCACCCGAGCATCACCGCGGAGCTGATGCTCGAGCGCAAGGGCATCGCCTACAAGCGGACCGACCTGCTGCCGGTGATCTCGAAGGTCGCCCTGCGCGCCGCCGGCTTCCCAGGCGTCACCGTGCCGGCACTGCGGCTCGATGGCGCCAAGGTCCAGGGCTCGCGGCCGATCGCCCGCGAGCTCGAGCGCCAGGTCCCGGAGCCGCCCCTCTTTCCGGCCGAGCCGGAGTTCCGCGCCGAGGTCGAGGAGGCCGAGCGGTTCGGCGACGAGGAGCTGCAGCACCCGATCCGCCAGCTGCTGTGGTGGGGGTTCAAGCACGACGAGGAGCCGCTCCGCAGCTACTCGGAGGGAGCGAAGATCGGCCTCCCGATCGGCCTGGCGATGAAAACCGCGGCGCCGATCGTGGCGATGTCGGCCCGCTTCAACGAGGCCAGCGACGACAACGCCCGGGCCGCGCTCGCCGCCTTCCCCGGCCTCCTCGACCGGGTCGACGCCTACGTCGCCGCCGGCACGATCGGCGGCGAGGAGCCCAACGCCGCCGACTTCCAGATCGCCACCTCGATCGGCCTGGCGATGACGATGGCCGACCTGCGCCCGGCCATCGAAGGCCGCCCCGCCGCGGCTCTGGCCGAGCGAATCGTCCCCAACTACCCCGGCCACACCCCGCCGGTCTTCCCCGCTGCCTGGCTCGACGTGCTGGGCGCGGCGCCCGCCTCGGCCTAGATCGACCCGGCGCGTTCGACCCGTTCGCCGTCGCCCAGCAAGGCGAGGGCATCCTGCAGGCTGGTGCCGTCGGGCAGGCTCAGGCTCGGGTCGAGCTCGAGCAGGGGGACGAGGACGAAGCGGCGGCTGGTCACCTGCGGGTGCGGCAGGGTGAGGCGCTCGCTCTCGTATTCGAGGTCGCCGAGCAGCATCAGGTCGACGTCGAGCGGCCGTGGGCTGTGGCGGGGGGCGTCGAAGGAGCGGCCGCGCTCGGCCTCGACCTCCTTGCAGGCGTCGAGCAGTTCCTCGGGCTCGAGCGCGGTCGCGATTCGCAGGGCCGCGTTGAGGAAATCGGGCTGGTCGAGGATCTCGCCGACCGGCTCGGTCAGATACGTCGAGGAGATCGCCTCGACCTCGATCCCGTGCTCGGGCAGGAGGATCACGGCGGCGCGCAGGTGGGCGGCGGGGTCGCCGACGTTGGAGCCGAGGCCGAGGTAGCCCGTGCGGCGGGGCATCAGACGGCCGGCGAGCCGGCCATCTAGTCGCCGGAGCCTTCGGCTTCGTCGTCGTCGACCGCGCGCTCCTGGGTTACCTCGACGGCGATCTCCTGGATCGCCAGCGGCAGCGGCGGCTCCGGCTTGGCGGCGCGGACGCGGACGCTCTCGGAGCCATAGCGCTCCATCAGCCGCTCGCCGACGACCTGGCAGAGGCGCTCGAGGGTGCGGTAGCTGCGCTCGGTCGCGGCGAGGGCGACGATGTCGCAGACCTGGGCATAGTCGACGGTGTCCTCGAGGCGGTCGGTCAGCATCGCGTCGCAGTCGGGAACGTCGAAGGAGATGTCGAACTCGAGGCGTTGGCCGATCTCCTGCTCGGCGTCGGTGACGCCGTGGTGGGTGTAGATCGAGAGGCCGCGGATCTCGATCTCCGCGCTCGCCTCGATGCCGTTGCCGTGAGCCTCCATGGGTAGGAACCTATCCCAGCACGGCGTCGGCGACCCGCAGGGCCTGTCGCATCGCGGCGACGTCGTGGACGCGGAGCACGGCGGCGCCGTTGGCGGCGGCGAGCAGCGAGGAGGCGATCGTGCCGCCGACCCGTTCGTGCGGCGGCGAGCCGTCGACCCGGCCGATGAAGCTCTTGCGCGAGGTCCCGACCACCAGCGGCCGGCCCAGCTCGGCCAGCTCGGCCAGCCGTCGCAGCAACGCCGCGTTGTGCTCGTCGGTCTTGCCGAAGCCGATCCCGGGGTCGAGCCAGACCCGCTCCTCCTCGATCCCGGCCGCGGCCGTGGCGGTGAGCCGCTCTTCGAAGAAGCCGCGCACGTCGGCAACGACTTCGCGGTACTGGGGACCGTCCTGCATCGTCCGAGGCGTCCCGAGCATGTGGGTGAGGACGACGGTGGCGCCGCGTTCGGCGCAGAGCGCCGCCATCTCGGGGTCACCGCGCAGCGCGGTGACGTCGTTGACGATCCCGGCCCCGGCGTCGAGCGCCGCCGCCGCGACGGCGGCCTTCGAGGTGTCGATCGAGACCGTCGCCCCATCCCCGGCGAGCGCCGCGACGACCGGCTCGACCCGCGCCAGCTCGACCGCCGCCGTCACCGGCTCGGCCCCGGGGGCAGTCGATTCGCCACCGACGTCGAGGATCTCGGCGCCCTCGGCGAGCAGCTGCCGCCCGTGCTCGACCGCGGCCGCCGGATCCTCGAACGCCCCGCCGTCCGAGAACGAATCAGGGGTGACGTTGACGATGCCCATCAATTTCATGGCGACGCGTCCTGACCAGGCATCGCAAGGACGCAGGGAGCGAAGTGTGCTCTGCACATGAGCGACCGAGGACGCCGCGAGGCGCCGGTCAGGACGCGTCGCCGCCGGCGAAGCCTGGGCGGGGGCGAGGAGCCGGGCGAGCGGGACGGGGTGCCGGTTCCGGTTCGGGAGCCGGCTCGGCGGGACCGGTGGGCTCCTCCTCGTCGTCTTTGAAGGCTTCGTCCTCGGTCTTGCCTTCGAGCAGCGCGACGAACTCGTCGGCGTCGATCGTCTCCCGCTCGAGCAGCAGCTTCGAGATCCGCTCGAGCTCGCTGCGCTTTTCGTTGAGCAGGCTCTTCGCGGTCTGGTGGGCGTTCTCGACGATACGGCGGATCTCGCCGTCGATGTCGCGGGCGATCTCGTCGGAGTAGTCGGGCTCGGAGGAGAACTCGCGGCCGAGGAACGGCTGGCCACGGTCATGGCCGAAGACGCGCGGGCCGAGCTTCTCGGACATCCCGAACCGCATCACCATCTGCTTTGCCGACTCGGTCACCTTCTCGAGGTCGTTGGAGGCGCCGGTGGTGATTTCGCCGAAGACGATCTCCTCGGCGGCGCGGCCGCCCAGGGTCATCGCCATCGTGTCGGTCAGCTCGGCGCGGGTGGTGAGGAACTTGTCCTCGGTCGGCAGGCTGATCGTGTAGCCGAGCGCCTGGCCGCGGCCGATGATCGAGATTTTGTGGACCGGGTCGGTGTTCGGCAGCAGCTGGCCGACGATCGCGTGGCCGACCTCGTGGTAGGCGGTGACCAGGCGCTCCTTCTCCGACATGACCCGCGTTTTCTTCTCGGGGCCGGCGATCACTCGCATGATCCCCTCCTCGAGCTCCTTCATCGTGATCTCGCGCTTGCCCGAGCGGGCGGTCAGCAGGGCGGACTCGTTGATCAGGTTGGCGAGGTCGGCGCCGGTGAAGCCCGGGGTCTGGCCGGCCAGGGTGTCGAGGTCTATTTCGCGGCCCAGCGGCTTGCCGCGGGTGTGGACCTCGAGGATGTGTTTGCGGCCTTTGCGGTCCGGCCGGTCGACGACGACCTGGCGGTCGAAGCGGCCCGGCCGCAGCAGTGCCGGGTCGAGGATGTCGGGCCGGTTGGTGGCGGCGATGAGGATGATGTTGTCCTTCATCTCGAAGCCGTCCATCTCGACCAGCAGCTGGTTCAGCGTCTGCTCGCGCTCGTCGTGACCGCCGCCCATGCCGGCGCCGCGGTGGCGGCCGACGGCGTCGATCTCGTCCATGAAGATGATGCAGGGGGAGTTCTGCTTCGCCTGCTCGAAGAGGTCGCGGACGCGACTTGCGCCGACACCGACGAACATCTCGACGAAGTCCGAGCCGGAGATCGAGAAGAACGGGACCCCGGCCTCGCCGGCGACGGCGCGGGCGAGCAGCGTCTTACCGGTGCCGGGCGGGCCGTAGAGGAGGACGCCCTTCGGGATCCGGGCGCCGAGCGCCTGGAACTTCTTCGGGTTCTCGAGGAATTCCTTGATCTCCTCGAGCTCCTGCACCGCCTCGTCGACGCCGGCGACGTCGCGGAAGGTGATTTTCGGCGCGTCGACGGACATCCGCTTGGCTTTCGATTTGCCGAAGTTCATGACCCGCGAGCCGCCGCCCTGCATCTGGTTCATGAGGAAGATCCAGAAGCCGAAGAAGAGGACGAAGGGCAGTACGTAGGTGAGCAGCGAGAGCAGGCCGGAGCTGCCGGTGCCGTGGACGACCGTTTTGGTCGTTTCAGCGTTTGCTTCGAGCAGCTGCATCAAGTGGTGTTCGTCGTTCGGCGGGTAGCCGGTCGAGTAGCTTTCGCCGTTGGTCTGCTTGATGTCGAGCGTCGAGTCCTTGACGTTGACCGAGACTTCTTCGACCTTGCCCTGGACGATCGCCCCGTTTTTTTCGTTGACGATTTCGTTGTAGGACGGCGCCTTGTCGCCGGAATCGCTGGTGATCACGCGCTGCGCGATGAACGCCAGGATGACGACGAGAAGAATCGGGAAAGCCGCGCTTTTGAAGAAACGCCTCAAGTCAAAGACCTCATCGGCAAAAAGCCCTCGGTGGGTAAGGGATTTAGCGTACCAGGGCGGTTTCGCCCGCTATGGCCGTAATCCCTACTGAGCCAACGCTGCCACGTACTCGAGGTTTCGGTAGCGCTGGGCGTGGTCGAGGCCGTACCCGATCGCGAACCGGTTGGGGATCTCGAAGCCGACGTAGCGCGGCGAGAGGTCGACCCGCAGCCGTTCGGGCTTGGTCAGCAGCGAGCAGACCTCGAGCGTGGCCGGTTCGCGGGCGCGCAGATTGCGCATCAGGTACTGCAGGGTGAGGCCGGAGTCGATGATGTCCTCGACCACCAGCACGTCGCGCCCGGCGATCGGGGCGTCGAGGTCCTTGAGGATGCGGACCACGCCGGAGGAATCGGTCTGCGAGCCGTAGCTCGAAACCGCCATGAAGTCGACCTCACAGGGGACGTCGATCGAGCGCATCAGGTCGGCGAGGAAGAGGACGGCACCCTTCAGCACCCCGACCATCACCAGGTCGCGGCCCTCGTAGTCGCGACTGATCTCGACGCCGAGCTCGGCGACGCGCCGCCGCAGGTCCTCGCGGGAGACGAGCGTCTCTCCGATCGCGGGGTCGTCCACGGGCGCCAGTCTAGGTATGGGGCGAGCTAGGCGTCGGGCCGCTCGGCGCGGAGGACGCCGCGCTCGACCACGGCGCGGACGCCGCCGCCGAGATCGAGCATCGCGACACCGGTGCGGCGCAGCCCCACCACCTGCTCGGCGTAGTTGGCGGCGCCGGCGACCGGGCGGCCGGCGGCGAGGTCGGCGAGGCGCTGGACGACGAGCCGGCGCAGCGCCGGGTGCAGCTCGGCGAGGCGCTCGAGGGTGATCGTGTTGCGACCCCCAGGCTCCGTGGCGAGAGCCTCGTCGACGGCGGCGTCGAGCAGCTCGGCCTCGGCGCGCAGCAGCTCGGCGGTCCGCAGCACGTTCGCCGCCGCCGCCGGGTGGACCCGTTCGAGCTCGGGCAGCAGCCCGTGGCGGATCCGGTTGCGGGCGAAGACGGGGTCCTGGTTCGAGCGGTCCTCGCGCCAGGGAATGCCACGCTCCTCGAGGTAGGCGGTTATCTCCTCTCGTCTGGTGCCGAGCAGCGGCCGCGCCAGGCTGCCGGCGTGAGCGCGCATCCCCAGCAGCGCCCGCCGGCTCGGCGAGGAGGCGAGCCGGTAGAGGATCGTCTCGACCTGGTCGTCGGCGGTGTGGCCGGTGACGATCGTCGCCCCGCGCGGCGCCGCCAGCGCCGCCGCGGCCGCGTAGCGGGCATCGCGGGCCCAGGCCTGCAGGTTGCCCGGCCCCTCCGGCCGCCGCGGCCGCTCGACCGCCAGCTCGACCCCGAGCCGGGCGCAGAGCTCGGCGCAGAAGCGCTCGTCCTCGGCCGAGTCGTCGCGCAGCCCGTAGTCGACGTGCAGCGCGGTCACCGCCTCGGCGCCGCGGTGGCGCACCGCGAGGTCGAGCATGCAGACCGAGTCGCGGCCGCCTGAGAGCATCGCGACCAGCGGCGCCGGCGGCTCGATCAGCCCACCCGCCGCGACCCGCTCGAGCAACTCGGCGGCGAGCGTCATCAGCTCTGGCTGTCGCGGACGATGAACAGCGCCGTCGGCGCCGGAAAGCCTTTGAGGCTGACCTCGCCGATCGACTCCAGCTCGAGCCCTGCCCGCCCCGCGATCGACTCGGCGACCCGGTCGGTGACCAGCACCTCGCCGGCCAGCGCCCGGTTTACCACCCGGTGGACGAGGTTCACCTGCGAGCCGAAGTAGTCGCCGTCGCGATAGACGGCGTCGCCGACGTGGATCCCGACCCGCGGCTGCGGGCGCCGCGTGAAGCGGCCGAGGAAGGAGACCGCCCACTCGGTCAGCACCGCCGGGTCGGGCGAGACGACCATCACCTCGTCGCCGATCGTCTTCACGATCGTCGCTTCGCGCGGCAGCGATCCCTCGACCTCGGCGACGAAACTCTCGACCAGGTCGAGCGCCTCGAGGTCGCCCTCCTCCTCGGTGTAGCGGGTGAAGCCGGTGAGGTCGATGAAGCAGAGCGCGACGTGGACGTGGCCGAGCTGCATTTCGGCGGTATCCATCAGCGCCGTGTCGGACTCCATGTGGCCGACCACGTCCTGCTCGACGTAGTAGCGCAGGTAGCGGTTGTGGAGGTACTCGGTCAGCGGCGCCGCCAGCGGCAGGATCTGGCCAGCCAGGTCCCCCATCTCCTCGGCCATTTCCAGCTCGGGGACGCCGTCGCGGATCAGCGGTTCGTGCACGTACAGATGGAAGAGGCGGACCTCGGCCTCGGCGATCCGCCGCAGCGACTGCACGTAGACCCGGACCAGCTGCAGGAAGGCGACCAGCGGGAAGCCGGTGGCAAGGACCCGGGCGCACTGCTCGATCGCCGTCGCGTCGGCCTCGCTGAGCCCGTGCTGGCGGCCCTTCGGGGTGCCGAGGATGATCAGGATCCGCTCGACCAGCTCCGGCTCGAGGCCGCTGCGCTCGGCCACCTCGGCGACCGAGATCGAACCCTCCTGGCTCGGCAGCAGCTCCTCGGTGATGCCGAAAGCGAGTTTTCCCTCGCGGCCCGCGACCTTCAGGTCCTCGAGCGAGTAGCCGCGGTCGCGCATCCGCGCCACCACCCTCGCCTGCGCCGCCGCGGCGCCGGTCCAGCGGCCCCGCCGCACCGGCACGATCTTCTCCTCCGCCCAGCGTTTCAGCGTGGAGACCGGCACGCCCGAGCGGCGCGCCGCCTCGTTGAGCGAGATTCTCTCCTCGGGCATACCGGCGAGGCTAACCGTGTTGCCGCCGGCGGGGAGGGGTCGGGCACAGTACTCGGCTCACCCGTTCGCACTGTGCCCGCCCCCTCCCAACGAGACCCCGATAGAGCTTCGCGGGGCCGGCTGAGACCGAGCTTTCCTTAGCTGGGAACTTCGGAGGCCTCGTGCAGCTGCAGGACCTCCGCGCCGCCCTCGCCGGTGCGGATCCGGATCGCCTCCTCGACGGGGATCACGAAGATCTTGCCGTCGCCGACCTCACCGGTCCGGGCGTGGCGGAGGATCGTCTCCACCACCACGTCCTTGTCTTTGTCCTCGACCACGACCTCGAGCTTCAGCTTCGGCCGCACGTTGACGGTGAGGGTCGAGCCACGGTAGTGCTCGACGATCCCTTTCTGGCGGCCCGAGCCCTTCGCCTCGAGGATCGACAGGGACGGGTATCCCTTGTCGAGCAGCTCGGCGCGGATCGGGTCGAACGCCTCGTGGCGGATGAACGCCTCGATCTTCTTCATCAGGCACCTTCCTCCGAGTCGGTGGTCATCGTCGGGCTGACGACGGCCGTACCGGGCGAGCCGCCCCGCAGGTGGCCGCCGCCGACCGGCAGCACCCCGGTCGAGTATTCCGGCTGCGGGATGAACTGCTCCGGGTACCCGTACATGCCGTGCTCGGAGATGTCGAGACCGGCGTCCTCTTCCTCCGGCGAGACCCGCAACCCGACCGTCTTCTTCAGCAACCAGAAGATCGCGTAGGAGACGCCGAACACGCAGCCGAAGGCGACGACGATGCCGAGCGCCTGGGCGCCGAGCTGGCTGAACGAGCCGCTGTACCAGAGGCCTGGATCACCGACTTCGTTGAGCGCGGCCAGCCGCGGCGAGGTGAAGAAGCCGCAGGCAAGCGTGCCCCAGATCCCGGCCAGGCCGTGGGCCGAGAGGGCGCCGACCGGGTCGTCGATCAGCTTCTCGATCCCGAGTACGCCGAGCACCACGATCACCCCGGCGATCGCGCCGATGATCGGCGCCGCCCAGTACTCGACGTAGCCGGAGGGCGCGGTGATCGCGACCAGCCCGGCGATCGCGCCGTTGCCGGCCATGCCGATGTCGATCGTCTTGGTGAAGCGGTGCATCGTCGCGACCGCGGCGACCACACCAGCGGCGGCGGCGAGGTTGGTGACGACGACGACTTCGGCGAAGCGGCCGCCGATCGCGCCGAGCGTCGAGCCCGGGTTGAACCCGAACCAGCCGAGCCAGAGGATCAGCACCCCGAGCCCGACCAGCGGCATCGAGTGGCCGGGGATCGCCCGCGGCTTGCCCTCCGAGTCGTACTTGCCGATCCGCGGGCCGAGCAACAGCAGCGCCGCGAAGGCGCCGGTCGCGCCGATCAGGTGGACGACGGTCGAGCCGGCGAAGTCCTGCATGCCGACGTTTACCTGCAGCCAGCCGCCACCGAAGATCCAGTGGCTGAGCACCGGGTAGAGGACGGCGCTGAAGACGATCGCGTAGATCACATAGGCGCTGAACTTGATCCGCTCGAGCGTCGAGCCCCAGACGATCGCCAGCGAGACGGCGCAGAAGACGAACTGGAAGAACATGAACGCGGCCGGCGAGATCGAGTAGATCTCGACGAACGGGATGCTCTTTCCGGCTTCTTCGATCGAGGAGCCGACATTGAGGAAGAAGCCGTGGTCGCCGGCAATCTCTCCCAATCCGCCGAAGGCGAGTGCGAAGCCGCAGGCCCAGTAACAGAGCGAGGCGATCGAGAAGTTGACGAGCACCTTCGCGACCCCGGCGCCGGCGTTCTTGGCGCGCGAGAAGCCGACCTCGAGCAGCAGGAAGCCGGCCTGCATGAACATCACCAGGCAGGCGGCGACGATCACCCACATCGCGTTGATGCTGGCTTCCGGGGTGTCGAGAATCGGGGTTTCGGCGCCGAAGGCGGCACCCGGTAGGACCAACGAGGCGATGACCGCGGCGGGCGCGGCCAACGTCAACCTTCGTTTCATGCGAATTTCTCCTTGCCCGCCGGCCAAAACAGGCAGGCGGTCGCAGGTTGGACGAGTCGCGATCCACCGTATGGGCGGCCTGTGCGGCGATCTTTGGACAGTCGGAGGAAATCCGTGGCGGCCGTTTCTCCCATCGGGAGGAGTGGCCGGCCGGCCCCTGGGCAGCGGCTAAGGTCGCCTCCCGCGATGCCTGCGCGCCTCCGCCCGACCGCCCCGATCGCCGCCGCGGCGCTGCTCGTCGGCGACCCCGGGCGGGCCTTGGCGCTCGCCCAGGAGCTGCTCGAGAAGCCGAAGATGAGCAACCACGCGCGGGGGCTGTGGGGCTACTCGGGCGAGTCGGTCGCCGGCCGGCCGCTGACGATCCAGTCGACCGGAATGGGCGGGCCAAGCGCGGCGGTGGTGCTCGGCGACCTGGCCGAGCTCGGCGTGCGGCGCGTGGTGCGGGTCGGCAGCTGCACCGCGCTGCGCCCAAAGCTGCAGCCGGGAGCGCTGGTCGCGGTCGCCGAGGCCCACGCCTGGTCAGGGCCGGGCGGCGGCGCTGGCGAGCCGATGGCGCCGGACGCCGAGCTGGCGGCGGCGCTGCGCGAGGCGCTCGGTGAGGGCGCCCGCGAGGGGACGGCGGCGAGCCTCGACGTGCTGCACGGCGGCGGCGCCCCGCCCCCGGTCACCGACGGCGATGTCGCCGACATGCAGACTGCGGCGCTGCTGGGTACGGCGAGCGGGCTCGGGATCGCCGCGGCGGCGGTGCTGGTGGTCAGTGAGGGCGCCGGCGGCGAGCGCCTCGACGACGAGGGGATGGAAGCGGCGGCGAAGGTCGCGGGACACGCGGCCGCGACCGTACTCTAGCCCTTAGGTTGAGGCTTAAACTTTCTCTGCTTTCGGTTTTTTCGCCGGTTTTTTCTCCCCTTTCTCCGCCAGCTGGCGCCGCAGGGTGCCGAGTTCCCGGTTCGCTTCGTCGAGCTGCTCCTCGACCTCCTCCAGCCGCTGCGAGAACGAGCGCAACCGCCGCTCGATCCGTTCGACGTCGCCCGCCGAGGGCAGGTTGAGCGCGCTCATCGCCGCCTGCTGGGCCTCGATCGCCTTCTCGCGCGCCCCGAAGGCGGCGGCGATCGCGTTGTGCACGGTCGGACTCTCGATCAGTGCCTGAGCCAGCTCGCCGATCGCCTGCTCGGAACGGGCGCGGAGCCCGTCCTGGTCCGGCCGGATAGGCTCCTCGGAATCTTGACCAGTTTTGTCATAATTCATGCCGCCCGCCTTTCACGTCTCGTTGACGCCACGTTAACGACCGCATCCGGTACGCCTGAAAGTCTGGCACCTGCAGGCATGACAGGGGGATTGATTAAGGACTTGTTGGGCGCGGCTAACGGTCGTTGCGTGCCCCCTGGGGAGCGGGTAGCTTGGCCTCTACCGGTGTCCGGGGAGGGAGCGGCGGCGGGTCCGCTCAGGATCGGCAGGCACCGAGGCGCAACGGGATGAGAACCAAGATCGCAACGATCGTCGTGCTCGTCGCCCTGCTGGGGGTCGCTGCGCTTGCCGGTGCGGCCGGAGCCGGGGCCGACCAGGCTTCCACGGGCAGCCTCTCCCAGAGCAACGCTCTCGGCGCGCCGGTCGGCGGAACGACCACGATCGCACCGGTCGTCCCTCCGGCCTGCGCCAACGGTGTCGACGACGACGGCGATGGCCTCGTCGACAGCGCCGACCCCGACTGCAAAGACCCCGAAGACACGACCGAGGAGCCGACGCCCGCCGTCCCACCGGCTGGCGGCGAAACGACGACGCCGAGCGCTCCCAGCGTTCCCGCCACCCTCTCCACCCCAGCCGGCGACGAAAAGGACCAGGCGCCGGAAGAAGACGAACAGCAGAAGGGGGGCGGCGGCCTCAAGCACGGCGAAACGATCGGCGGCGGCAACCAGTCCGAAATCCGCGGCGGCGTCACCCACAACGACGACCTCGGCGACTCGAGCGGCGGCGGCTCCGGCGGCGGCGCCGGGGCGGTGAAGGCACCTAGCGCGACCGGCGGCGGCGACCAGCCGCTGAACGACGAAGGCAGCGATGGCGGCTCGCAGTTCGAAGCCGGCGGCGCTCCCACCCTCGCCAACCCGACGACGACGATCGCGCCCTTCGGCCCAGCACCGATCGGGGTTCCCAACTTCGTCATCGACTCGTTCGAAATCCCGCCCTTCCTGCTGCCGATATACCAGGCCTGCGGCACCGAATACGGGATCCCCTGGGAGGTCCTCGCCTCGATCAACAAAATCGAGACCGCCTTCGGCACCAACACCAACGTCTCGAGCGCCGGCGCCGTCGGCTGGATGCAGTTCCTCCCGTCGAGCTGGGAAATGTACGGGCTGGACGCCAACGGGGACGGCCGCAA
>Ga0105249_10002050_pt1 | contig 17474 bp, 10 predicted proteins | sample KBSS44metaG_FD_81522 | JGI IMG/M metagenome (GOLD analysis project Ga0105249, IMG submission 81522) | Switchgrass rhizosphere microbial communities from Kellogg Biological Station, Michigan, USA - KBS S4-4 metaG | ecosystem: Host-associated > Plants > Roots > Rhizosphere > Soil | place...
CGCCACGGCCAAGGGCCTGCTCGACACCGTCGTCTCGTCGCAGCGTTGGGGCCTGACCGCGGGTGTGCCGACCGGCGTCTCGGTCGACATCAAGAACGGTTGGCTACCCTATGACGGCGGATGGGTCGTCAACAGCCTCGCCCACGTGCACGGCGCCGGCAAGGACTACGTCATGGCTGTCTACACGCGCGACAGCGCGACCGAGCAGACCGGCATCAACACCATCTCCGGCCTCTCCCGCCTCGCCTGGTCGACCCTCCCCACCGCCCCGGCCGTCTGACCCGATCGTCGGCTTGGCCTTCTGGCCTTCTGGCCTCTTCAAGGTCCGAGCGGTCGGCGTCCCGACTCCGAGGCACATATCTGTGCCGGTGGCCGGTGGCCGGTGGCCGGTGGCCGGCGGGCCGTGGGCCGTGGGCCGTGGCCGAACGTTGTGGCGATGGCGCATCGCGGCTGTGGAATCGCGGTCCAGGGAGAGCTGAAGGAGAAATGTGAAACGCCTGTAACTATTCGATACATCGCATGTAGTCCGAGACAGATACACATCGGGCATGGTCGCCGGCCGCTCCGTTCGAGCCCGCCGCGCACGGACGGGTTCCCGTGCGCGGCGAGCAGCTCTGCTGGCCACCTTGGGCGTCGTCGCCTTCGCCGCCGTCGGAGTTCCGCCCTTCACGACGGCCTCCGCCGCCGCGACCGTGGGGCAGGCCGAGGCGCCCACGCTCGTCGAGCGGGCCATGTCGACAGGCTCGACGGCCACATCCGCCGAATCCGCCGATGCAGCGGAGATGGCGGGGCTTCTGGGCGTCGGGCTCGGAGGCACTGACGCGGCCGGCGCGGCCGGCATGGCGGCGCTGACCACCGCCTCTCCGTCCGCCATCGCCTCTCCGTCAGGTACCGCGTCACCGCCAGCTGCCGCGCCGCCGGTGGCGAGCCCGTCCCCGGCGGCCGCCCCTGCGGCAACCCCATCGACGGCGGCTACCGGGCCGGCCGCGGACGGTTCACCACAGCCATCGACGGCGAGCGGCCAGCCCGAGACGTGGGAGCTTGTCTCGTTCGCGCCCGCGCTCGCGCAGGAATTCCGCTCCTACCTGGCGACGCGGCCGGGTGCGGTGAGCGTCGCCCTCTACGACCGGACCACCGGCATGACCGTGGACGTCACGAACTCCACGAGGACGGGCTGGGAGATGGCGAGCACCGTCAAACTCGACATCCTCACGAACCTGCTCACCAGGACCGGCGAGAGCGGCCAACTTCCCGCGTCCCAGCTCCGGTTGGCCCGGCCGATGATCTCGGTCAGCGACAATGCGTCGGCAAGCGCGCTGTGGCGCCAGGCCGGTGGGAAGAGCGGCATGAACGCCTTCTTCCGAGCTCTCGGCATGACCTCGACGATCGCCAGCAGCGCGTGGGGGCTGACCAAGACGACGGCTTACGACCAGCTCCGCGTGCTGAAGGCGGTTTCCTACCCTGGTTCGGGCCTGTCGACGAACGCCATGGCGACCGCCACGAGCCTGCTGGGGACCGTGGTCGCGTCGCAACGCTGGGGCCTGACCGCCGGTGTCCCGGTCGGCGTCACCGTGGAAATCAAGAACGGCTGGCTGCCATACGGAGGCGGCTGGGTGATCAACAGTCTCGCCCACGTGCACGGCGCCGGCAAGGACTACATCATGGCCGCCTACACCCGCGACAGCCGAACCATGGCCACCGGCGTAGAAACCATCTCCGGCCTCTCCCGCCTCGCCTGGCAGTACGTCCCCACCGTCCCGGATCCGGCCGTCCAGCCAGCGCCCTGACCACGATCAGGCCGGCGGACCGCTAGAGTTCTGTCTAGACAGGACTGACTCGTGGCTGGGGGTGCCATGCGCTGGCAGGTACAGGAGGCAAAGCAGCGGTTCAGCGAGATGCTGCGAGCCGTGGCCCACGATGGACCACAGACGATCTCACGTCACGGACAGGACGCGTTCATCGTTCTCGGTATCGATGACTATCGGGAGCTGACGAGTAAGCGGCGTGACCTGGTGGAGGCGTTGCTGGGGCCGCCGCACAGCGACGAACTAGCCGCGATCATGGACGAGATCGAACGGGAACGCCGGTCCGATCTTCCGAGGGAGATCGAGCTCGGGGATGACGGGCCAGGCGGTGTCCGTTGAGCTACCTGCTGGACACGAACGTGCTGTCGGAGACCAGCAAATCGCGCCCCGATCCCAAGGTCGCCGCTTGGCTGTGGTCTGCCGGTTCTCAGCGCCTCTACACGTCTGCCATCACGATCGGCGAGATCGAGCAAGGAATCAGCCGGCTACGGCGACGCGGCGACGAACAGCAGGCCGCGCGTTTGAACGGCTGGTTGAGCGACGTGGTGAACTTGTTCGAGGACCGAGTCGTGCCAGTCACCATTCAAATAGCGAGAGAGTGGGGACGGCTGTCGGGGGCAAGCTCCATCCCGGCTATCGACGGTCTTATCGGCGCCACCGCCCGAGTTCACGGATGGACGGTCGTCACCCGCAATGTCAAGGATTTCGCCAGCCTCGACGTTCCGGTACTCAATCCATTCACCGGTGATTGACTCGGTAGGTGACCGCCGACTGGAGCGGTCTGCCACAGCAGCGGTGCGTCCTGAGGGCTGTGCTGGCAGGTGTGCGGCGCTTGGCCACAAGGAAGGTCACAAGGAGGGGAGATCGAACGGAGCATCCTCGGGGAGCCATCGCAAGGACGGCACGTAGGGGTCGAGCTCGCCCGGCTCGAACCGGCGCAGCCCCATCGTCCACCAGAATCCGGCGGGATGGCCGACGAGCTTGTAGGCCCCGTCATGGAAGGCCGCCCACCCGTCCATATGCGCCGACCGGACGAGAACAAGCTGCTCCCTGCCGGTCGCCATGTCCCACAGCCGGAGCGCCCCGTCCACACATGCGGCGGCGAGCGTGTTCCCGGAGGGGCTGAACGCCACCGACAGCGCGCCGTGCTGAATCGTCCGGAATACTGGCATGCCCGCGGCCCTCGGCCGGCCGGCATCCATGATCAGAATGGTGTCCTCTAGCGCGGCCGCAATCAGTTGTCGTGCGGGGCTGAACACCAGCTGGTCCGGTCGCCGGGCGACCGGCGACTCGGCGAACAACGTCTGGGTGCCGACGCGCCAGAGAGCGCCACCGATTTCGCCTTTCTTGTGGACTACCCCGGCCAGCGTCTGGCCGTCGGGAGCGAACGCGACCGGACCGACGAAGGGCGCGGTGTAAATGTTGTCGCCCGACCGTAGATCCCACACCGTGGTGTCCTGCCCCGGCTCGATTCCCTGTGTTGCGAGGAGATTGTTTTCCGGGCTTATCGCCAGTACCTTGACACCGCCGTTCCGAGGGCCGGCCGGCTGGAGTTGTCGCCACCTCCGGCCGTGCCGCCAAAGACCGATCCGATATTCGTCGAGATGGCCCATCGCGAGGATGGAGCCATCGTGGCTCAGCGCCGTGGAGCTGCCGCGCTCTGCCGGTATGAGTGTCGCGGTGGAATCGGGATCAAGATTTTGCAGGAGTACCTGTCGGTCGCTGAGAACGGCGACGGTCTCGCCGTCGCCGCTGACCGTGATCTTGTCCAGTGGCGTCTTCAGATGACTGAGCACGCTGGCGCGGCCCGTGCCGAGATCCCAGGTGACGAGACTCTGGTCGCGGTACGCGGTGACAACCGAGCGGCCGGCGTCCGCAAAGCGGACCAGCTCCGCCACCGCGGGCGCGGCGGACCGGCCGTCGTACGACGACGAGGTAGCGGGCAGCGGGGTCGCCATCTGAAGGTCATCGAGGTTGCCAAACGCCACCCCGCCGTAGTAGCCACAGGCAAAGCGCCTGCCGTCCGGGCTTATGCCGACAGTCTCCGTGACCTGCGGAGATCTTGCCAGCATGGGGCGTTCGTCACGGGCGGACTCAAGCGGAAAGAACAGGACGAACTTGGATTCGCTGGTGGCGGCGAGCGTCTTTCCGTCGGGACTGAAGGAAATCATGCGTGAGTTGCCCGGCCTCGCCAGCCGGGTGTCCTCGTCATCGTCGTCGTGCGAGCTGCCGGAATACCAGTCCGGCTCGATCCAGGTGCTCAGCTCGGTGACCTCTCCCGAGACGAGGTCATGAAGTCTGACGGGGCTGAGGTGAGGGGCAAGGTCCTGTGACCTCGTGGCGAGCAGGCGGCCATCAGGGCTGAACTGGATGCACGCGACGTCGTCTTCTTGTGGAAGAGCTGCGATCTTCTTGCCGGCGGCAATATCCCAGACCCGAACCTGATAGGTCTGGGAGGCGGGTCCGTCGTTCCGTCCCCCGGACGCGATGCGGCTGCCTTCCGGGCCGAAGGCGATAGCGGTCACCTTCCAGTGGCGGCTGTCTCGGAGCACAGTGCTTCCGGCGCGGCGGCCCGCCAACCGGCGCACGTGGATTTCGTTGGCTCCGTGTACGGTCGCGAGCTGGTCGCCTCTCGGTGAGACCGCGAGCGCGGTGATCGGTGAGGAGAGCCGAAGAACTGTCGGTGCTGCTGGTTCTGGCCAACTCCGACCGGCTCGCGGGCGATCTCCGACACTCTGGTCGGGCTCGACACGGCTCAGGTCCCAGATGTAGACGAGGTCCCCGCGAGCGGCGAAGAGAACTGTGGCGGCGGTGTTCGTGGCGAGCGTGATTTTTCCGGTCCCGGGCACCGGAAGGGTGCGCGCCGGCCGTCCGGTCAGCGGGTCGATGAGTACGACCGCCGAGTCGTAGCAGACGGCGACTGACTGGCCGCCGAGAACGAAGAGCAGATCGTAGTCGTAGCCGGACGGCTGGACCTGGAGCTCGGCTGGCACCTGGCCGGCTATCAACGCGCCAGCGTCTTTCGCCGTCCGAGCCGTGGCGTCGTCGAGGGCCGTGCCGAGGACTGCCGCCTGGTTCCAACGGCTTCCGGCCAGGCGGGTGCCGCCAGGCCAGGTCTCGTCGGAGCCGGACCCGTTCAGCCTCCCCGCCGTCAGTGTGCTCTCGGTCAGGTCCGTCTTCCGGAGACTGGCATCGGTGAAGTCGACATCGGTCAAGTCGGCGCCGGTGAAGTCGGCGGCATTCAGATTGGCCCGGGTAAGGGCGACCCCGGCGAGTACCGCGCCCGAAAGCCAGGCGCCGACGAGGTTGGCATCGGTCAGGTCGAGACCTTCGAGCCGGCTGCCACGTAGGTCGGCGTCGGTCAGGTTGGCGCCGGTCAGGTCGAGGTTCTCGATGCGGCAGCCGCGCAGGTTGGCACCTGAGAGATCGGCGCCGCGGAGGTCGAGGCTGGACAGGTCCCGGCCGCGCAGGTCCTGGCCGGCGAGGTTGGCGCGCCGGCCCTGCTGCCCCAGCCGCAGCCGCCCGTTGATGGCGATCGCGTTGGCGACGGCTGCCGCCGACGAACCGGAGGCGCCAAGTGTCCGCGTCGCCCAGTCGGCTGCCCGCTCGCCGGCCCGTGGGTAGGAGCCGAGCGCGTCGCAGAGAAAATCGATCATCAGCGGCGACATCTCACGTCCGGCGAGCGGGCCGATGCCGACGTCGACGTCCCCGTCTGCGCCCAGCATCCGGGCAGTCTCGTCGGCGACCAGATATTCGAGCACCGAGGCGTGGACGAAGCCGAACCTGTCGTCCTCGTCTCGGACCAGCAGGCTGCCGGAGCCGACGGCGTGGGCTGCCTGGCCGGGATCCATCCGCAGCCGGGTCAGATCGAACGCTTCCCGCACCGGCTGGTCGCCGGCTCGGGCAGCCGGCGGCTGGGTGAGGCCGGTCAGCACGGCCCGGGTCGTTTCCTGCAGGGTCCTGAGGTCGACGCCGGCCTCGCCCGTGCGCCACAGCTCCATGGCGACGGCCGTCGCCGCGGCCCGCAGCTGCGCGGGGCTCAGGGCAAGCGGCGCCGCGCGGGTCGGTAGCCGTCGCGTCGTCTCGAACTCGAGCCACCGGTCGAGGAGCTTCTCGTAGAGGGCTCCGGCGCTGATCGTGCCGCGGGCCGCACGAATGGCGAGCAGATCCGTCACTGGCAGGTCGGCTATGAAGGACAGCATCCGCGGGTTGCGGGAGAGACCCAACAGATCCTTGATCTCGTGGATGAGCCCGAGCCGGTCGTCGGCCTCGGCCTCGTTGCCGCCGTGCAGCCGGACCAGGTACTCCCTGACCTGCGCGTCGTCGAAGTTCGCGACCTTGAGGATCCGGCTGCCCTTGATGAGGTGGACCTCCTCACCCAGCGCCGAGCGCACCTGCTGGTCGGAGGCGAAGTGCTGCACCCTGCTGGTGATCACAACCTTGGCCTTGCCGGTGACCGCGGACAGCAGTGTGCGCAGGTAGTCGGCGGCCCGGTCGTAGCTCACCCGCAGCGCGAGCTCGTCGAACCCGTCGAACATCAGCAACAGCTGGCCTCGCGCCAGCATGTGCCGGATCGCGCGGATGTCGATGACGTCCTCGCCGGCCTTGCTGAGGTGCAGGACGAGCAGGTTGTCGAGGTCGTGCGTCTTCTCCAGTGCCCGCAGCTCGATGACGATCGGGACCAGCTTCGGGAGGATCGTCGGCAGCCGGCGGGCCAGCTCGCGCAGCAGGAACGTCTTGCCATGGCCGAAGTCGCCCAGCACCAGCACCAGCCGCGCCGACTCGGCGTTGAGCCAGTCCGCCACGTCGCCGAAGAGGTCGTGACGAGGCGGCGTGGCCGGCGGGTCGTCCAGCGAGGTGAACCGCTGTGAGACATAGAGCGAGGTGACGTAGCTCGGGTTCGCCTCGTGTCTGGCGCGCTGCTCCTCCAGGTACCGGCGCGGGTCCCAGAGCCGCTGGTACTCGGTGAGGCTGCGGATCAGCACGCCGCGCCGCCGCGCCTCGCGGACCAGGTCCTTGTCGGGCAGCGGCCCGCCGTGGATGAGCTCCGACTCCACCCGCGGGTCGGCGCGCTCGAACTCGGCGTGGACCTGGTCGATGAACCGGGCGAGGACGTTCTCGTCGACTCCGCCCGGGGCGATGCCGACCGGCCAGCGGCGCCGGTAGCCGTCGTCCTTCCAGGCGGCGGAAAGGTACGTGGGGCGGCCCTCCGGACCGTGGAAGACCATGATCTCGGCACCCGGGTACCGATCGGCACAGGCTTCCTGCACCCGGTTCGCGAAGATGGCCTCGACCGGCGGCGCCGTCGGCGGAACGATCTCGGTCTGGTGAAGAACGGTGGCCAGATCCGGGCTGCCGGGATTCGCGGCGACGGCCTCGCGTAGCAACGCGGTCAACCAGCCCTCGTCCTGGGCGGCCCGGACGACGGCGAACACCGCATCGGAAAGCGGCACTTGTTCGGACGCGTAGTGGGCAAGCGGCCGGTCCAGGCCGTCGAGCAGCGCCTCCAGCCGGGCACGTGTCGGGAAGGCCCTGAACAGCGCCTCGCGGATCTGGCGACGTTCGGGACCGGCGATCACGTCCGCCTGCCAAAGCCGGTGCCCCGTCGTGCACACCGGACCGAATCGCCTACCGGCAGCGATCCATCCGGCAAGGGGACCGGCCATCGGCACTGGGCTTCGGTCGTTCGTCGAGAACGACGACCCGCTTTCACCCGCTCCACCCTGCGCCCCCGACTGGCCGGACCCACCGTAGGTGACCGGCCTGATCGGGATCGTAAGGGATATTCGGACGAAACGGGACCGGTTGGTCCGCTCTGGGTTGTTCGGTGGGTCAGGCGCTGAGGCGGGCGACGGCGCGCATCTTGTTCATAGCGTCGAGGGCGGCGACCTTGTAGGACTCGGACAGCGTCGGGTAGTTGAAGACGCTGTCGACGAGGTAGTCGATGGTGCCGCCGCAGCCCATCAGCGTCTGGCCGATGTGCACGATCTCGGTGGCGCCGGTGCCGAAGACGTGGACGCCGAGCAGCTTGTGGTCGTCGGGGCTGACCAGCAGCTTGAGCATGCCGTACGAGTCACCGACGATCTGGCCGCGGGCGAGCTCCCGGTAGCGGGCGATGCCGACCTCGAACGGGATCGAGCTTTCCGTCAGCTCGTCCTCGGTCTTCCCGACGTAGGAGATCTCCGGGATCGTGTAGATGCCGATCGGCATCAGCTCGGCGCGCAGCGTGTGCACTTCCTCGCCGCAGGCGGAGTAGGCGGCCAGCCGGCCCTGCTCCATCGACGTCGCCGCGAGTGCCGGGAAGCCGATGACGTCGCCGACGGCGTAGATGTGGTCGACCTCGGTGCGGAAGTCGGCGCCGACCTTGATGCGGCCGCGGCTGTCGGCGGTCAGCCCGGCCGCGTCGAGCGCGAGCGCTTCGGTCAGGCCCTGCCGGCCGGCGGAGTACATCACCGTGTCGGCCGGGATCTTCTTGCCGCTCTCCAGGAGGGTGAGCGTGCCGCCGTTGTGCCGCTCGACGGAGACGACGGACTCGCGGAACCGGAAGGTCACGGCCAGGTCGCGCAGGTGGTACTTCAGCGCTTCGACGATCTCCAGGTCGCAGAAATCGAGCATCCGGTCGCGGCGCTCGACGACTGTCACCTTCGTGCCGAGCGCGGCGAACATCGAGGCGTATTCGATGCCGATGACGCCCGCTCCGACGACGACCATCGAGCCGGGGAGCTTGTCGAGGTTGAGGATCTGGTCGCTGTCGACGACGGTGCAGCCGTCGAAGTCCACCGAGTCAGGCCGGGCCGGTTTGGTGCCGGTGGCGATGATGATCTTCTCTGCCGAGATTCGCCGGATCTCGACGCCGTCCGCCCCGGCGACCGAGACCGTGTTCGGGTCGAGGAACTTGGCCATCCCGGGCACGATCGTCACATGGTTGCGGGACAGCTGGCTGCGGATGACATCGATCTCGCGGCTGATCACATGCTGTGTGCGGGCCGACAGGTCGCCGACGGTGATGTCGTCCTTGACTCGGTAGCTCTGGCCGTACATCTCGCGCTGTGACAGGCCGGTGAGATAGAGGACGGCCTCGCGGAGCGTCTTCGAGGGGATCGTGCCGGTGTTGATGCAGACGCCGCCGATCATCTCTCGCTTGTCGACGATCGCGACGCGCCGGCCGAGTTTCGCGGCGGCGATCGCCGCCTTCTGGCCGCCCGGCCCGGATCCGATTACCAGGACGTCATAGTCGAACATCCGGGCTCCCCCTCAGCGACCCGCCCCGGGCCCTTGTTCGCCGACCCCGCGTGGTTCGCTGACCCCGCGCGCTTGCCTGCCGAGGGTATCCGGACTGAACAGGAGAAATGGCCACACTGTTCGGGTTGTTACCCGCATTTTTCCATCGAGGTTCCGACGCCGACTCCGTTCGGCGGCCGGGCCGCTCGGGGGAGGCTCAGCCGCCGGCCCGACGCCGGCCCGACGCCGGCCCGACGCCGGCGCGGCCCGGCGCGGCCCGACGCGGCCCGACGCGGCCCGACGCGGCCCGACGCGGCCCGACGCGGCCTGACGCGGCCTGACGCCGGCCCGACGGCGCCTGCCAGCACCGTCGGGCCGGGCGGAGGTGCGGCGGGACGTGCGGCGGACGCCCGGCGGTCCGCGCCGGCGGGCATCCGCCTTGTTTGTCCGCTGTTTTCGTGAATGCTCCGTATGTCGTCGCGCTCGCTGGGGCTTGGATCCAAGTGTGATCCAGATCTTGGGCAGAGATCAGTCAGGGATGGGTCATCGAAAGGACGTCGAGGGCGGCGTCGAGCTGTTCCAGCGTCAGCTTGCCGGCCTCGACGTAGCCGCGCTCGAGGACGACCTCGCGGATCGTCTTCTCCTCGGCAAGCGACAACTTGGCGACCTTGGCCGCCTCCTCGTAGCCGATGTACTTGTTCAGCGGGGTGACGACCGACGGCGACGACTCCGCGTACCGGCGGCAACGCTCGACGTTCGCCTCGATGCCGTCGATGCAACGGTCGGCGAACAGCCGGCTGATCGTCGACAGGATGTGGATCGACTCCAGCAGGTTGCGGGCGATCACCGGCAGCATGACGTTCAGCTCGAAGTTGCCGGCCGAGCCGCCGAACGCCACCGCGGCGTCGTTGCCGATGACCTGGGCCACCACCTGGCAGACGGCCTCGGGGATGACCGGGTTCACCTTGCCCGGCATGATCGAGGAACCGGGTTGCAGGTCGGGCAGGTGGATCTCGCCAAGACCGGCCCGCGGGCCGGAGGACGCCCAGCGCAGGTCATTGGAGATCTTGTACAGCGACATCGCGATGACCCGCAGCACACCGGACGCCTCGACCAGGCCGTCCCGGGACGCCTGCGCCTCGAAGTGGTTGCGCGCCTCGGTGAGCGGCAGGCCGGTGCTCGCCGCCAGCTCGGAGATCACGGTCGCGGAGAAGCCGGGCGGAGTGTTGATCCCCGTGCCGACCGCGGTCCCACCCAGCGGCAGTTCGCCGATCCGGGGGAGCGCGGCGTTCAGCCGCTCGATGCCGAGGCGCACCGCCGCGGCGTAACCGCCGAACTCCTGGCCCAGGGTGACCGGAGTCGCGTCCATCAGGTGCGTACGCCCCGACTTGACCACGTCGGCGAACTGCTCGCTCTTGCGCGACAGCGACGCCGCGAGGTGCTCGAGCGCCGGGATCAGCTCCGTGACGATGCCCTGGGTCGCCGCGATGTGAATCGACGACGGGAACACGTCGTTCGACGACTGGGAGCAGTTCACGTGGTCGTTCGGGTGGACCGGCCGGCCGAGCCGCTCCGTGGCCAGCGTCGCGAGGACCTCGTTCGTGTTCATGTTCGACGACGTGCCGGAGCCGGTCTGGAACACGTCCAGCGGGAACTGGTCATCCCAGTCGCCGCGGGCGACCTCGGCCGCCGCCGAGGCGATCGCCTCGGCGATCTCGCCGTCGAGCACCCCGAGCTTGGCGTTCACCGTCGCGGCCGCCGCCTTGATCCGAGCAAGGGCGGCGATGTGCGCCCGCGAGATCCGCATCCCGGATACCGGGAAGTTCTCGACCGCGCGCTGGGTCTGCGCCCGCCACTTCGCGCTGGCCGGGACTCGGACGTCCCCCATGCTGTCGTGCTCGATCCGGTACTCCTGCTCGGTCATGTCCTGCTGCTCCTCGTCTGGACCTGTCGCGGTCCTCGACCGCCACGATGCGTGTGTGCGCGCGACACGGCTGCACCAGGCAGGCTAGCGAGCCAGCACCACCTTTTGGCGGGAGTTGTGGCCGTGATCGTGGTGGTGGGCGGGCACGGCCGCCGAAGCCGCCTTGCTCGCTCGACGCGGCCCGTTCGACAGCCGATGTCGTCGGCGGGGCGGCCCGCCCACAGGTGGGGGACCGAGTGACAGGTCACGTGTCCTCGCGTGGGCGCTCGCCCCGCCGGGGGTCAGTTCGGCGGAGGTGCGAAGGCGACCTTTATCGAGGGCAGAGCCTTGCCGTCGTAGTCGAACATGGTCAGGTTCGCGAACGGGGCCGCCGACGTGTCCGGAAGCGAGCCGACACCTGGCAGCCAGCCGGGCTCGAAGGCGAAGAAACCGATGCCGCGGCCCTCCGGGATCTGCGCGATCACATCGCGCAGGGCGGCGAAGTACTTGGCCTGCCCGGTCGGGGAGGGCGGGAACGTGTCGGCGTCGGGCAGCTGGCGGCGGCGGTTGAGCTCGAGCTCGTCCCGGTCGCCCTTCATCGTCCACGGGTACGCCGTCTCGGCGACTAGAATGTTTTTGCCGTATCTCGATGACAGGTCGTTCATGGAACTAAGCAGAGACGACAGCGGGCCACTCCAGAACTGGTAGTACGTCAACGAGATGACGTCGAACCGGATACCAGCGTTGAGGACCTGGTTGAAGAACTCGTGGGTGGCGTCGGGCTCGTCGATGCGCGCGATGTGCAGCGCGATCGACAGCTGGTGCCCGGCCGGGTTGCCGGCCTGAGCACCGGCCACCCCGGCGCCCAGCAGGGTGAGGAAGCCCTCCCAGCCGCCTCGCGGACTGTCCGCGTCGAGTTTTCCCAGTGGCCACAGAATGCCCGAGGAGATCTCGTTGCCGATCTGGATCATGTCGACCGGGGTGCCCGCTCGGGCGAAATCCGCGACGACTTGCCTCGTGTAGTCGGATACCTGCGCCGAAAGCGCCTCGAGATCGAGGCCCCGCCAGGCGCGTGGAATTTCCTGCTGCTGCGGCTCGGCCCAGGTATCCGAGTAGTGAAGATCAAGGTAGATTTTCATTCCGGCGGCCTTCGCGCGGCGGGCCAGCTCGAGCGCTGTTTCCTCGTCGGCATAGCCCGGCGGCGGGTCGACCCAGAGCCGAAGCCGCACGTAGTTCGCGCCCGCGCCGGCCAGTATACGTTCGATCGGTTGAGGCGTTCCGTCGGATGACAGGCCGTTCCCCGCCGCCTCTTCCAGAAGAGCGGTGGAGATGTCCGCACCGCGGACAACCGGAGCGGCGCTCGAACTGGGAACGTCTACCTTGTCGTCTCCATACAACACCGAGCACCCGGTCATGCAGATGACCAGGACGGTGACGGCCGCGCGCCACGGCCAGCGCCGCATCGATCCCCCTTCAATGCCACTGTCGGGCAGCATCGTACCTGGCCCGGGGTTGGCCTATCCGACGCTGCGTTGTGAGCGAGCGAGCAGATGGTTGCGCTCGGTGAGCGGGCGGCGCGTCGACGCGGGTTCGAGCTGGCATTCTCGCTGGCCCATCGGGCGTGACCGATCTCACGCCCGCCGCGATCAACGGGTCACGAAGACCGCCTCCCGTTTAAGGAATCAAGGCCAGGCGGGCAGCTGTCCACAAGATGGCGATGTGGTGCCCGCGCCGTTGGCCACGCCGGACCACACCCCTTGTAAGGCCCGATCCGTGGCACTTGTACGCTGGAGCCGGTCCACCGTTGGCTCCCGTCTGCAGGGGGATCGGATCGCGTCGACGGATAGCGCTTTCGGGGGGAGCCATTGGGTTGCGGTGTGACCGGCTGGCTACTTAGGCCTAGGCTAGGTACCCAGAATCCTTGTCGATCATCGGTGATCGCGCGGGTGATCGTTGCCGTCTGGGCGGATTTGGCTGGGCGATGACTGGCTGTTGGGGGGCCGTCGTCCACCGACCGCTCTTCGCGGCGCGTCTCGCAATTTTCACCCCGCATGGGGTGGAGTTTCTCGGGGGGTTTGATGGCGCGCGTCGCCGTGGCCGGCGGCGCCGGCTTTCTCGGTAGTCATATCTGCGAACGGCTACTGGCCGACGGTGCAGAGGTGGTCTGCATCGATAATTTCTCCACGGGCCGGCCGGAGAACGTCAGTCATCTCCTCGGCCACCCAGCGTTCCAGCTGATTCACCACGATGTGACCGCCTACACCCATGTTGATGGCCCGGTTACCGCGGTGCTGAACTTCGCCTCACCCGCGTCGCCTGTCGACTACGCCAGGCTGCCGATCGAGACACTCAAGGTCGGCTCGACCGGAACCATGAACGCGCTTGGTTTGGCTCGTGCCAAAGGCGCGCGCTTCGTCCTCGCGTCCACCTCCGAGACCTATGGCGACCCGCTGGTCCACCCGCAGCCGGAAACCTACTGGGGCAACGTGAACCCCGTGGGCCCGCGCAGCATGTATGACGAGGCGAAGCGGTTCTCAGAGGCCGTGACGATGGCCTATCGCAATCATCATGGCGTGAGGACGGGCATCGCCCGGATCTTCAACACCTACGGACCCCGGATGCGGCCGGACGACGGCCGCGCCATTCCGACCTTCATCTCGCAGGCGCTGCGTGGCGAGCCGATCACGGTTGCGGGCGATGGTTCCCAAACTCGTTCGGTCTGCTACGTCGATGATCTCGTCGAGGGCATCATCCGGCTGCTCTGGTCGGACATACCCGGCCCGGTGAACATCGGGAACCCGAGAGAGATGTCCATCCTCAAGACGGCGGAGCTCGTCCGGGCCATCTGCCGGTCGGAGTCGCTGATCACCTTCGTTCCCCGCCCAACCGACGACCCGACCGTGCGCCAGCCCGAAATTTCCCTGGCAAGGGAGCAGCTCGGCTGGGAGCCGAAGGTCGATGTCCACGACGGCCTGGCGAGGACCGTCGACTGGTTCGCGGCACGACTCGCGCCGCGCCAGGCCGCCTGAGCACCATGCGGGCGCCAATGGTCGCTTCGCCGGTTTCCGTGTGCCTTGCCAGCGCGTGTCGGAGCCCTCACGCCCCTGGGTACATCCAGGAGTCGGTGTCCGCTCCGCTGACGGGCGTGGACGACGGGCCGAGCCGGTGACGATGGCCGACAGCCCCGTCGATCCGGTTGGAGACCAGACGGAGGCCGTAGGGGCCGGGACCGGGTTCGACTGGTTTGGCCCCCGGCAGGCCGCGGCGGTAGGCCCCGAGCCAGCCGCAGAACAGGCCAGCCGACCGGGGAACGACTCCGCCGCCCTCGGCAGGCAGGTCGATACGGCATTCCCGCCGGCGCCGCGTTTGCGGTGGCTGCGAGCCCCCAGGAACCCTGGGGCGCCCTCTGCACCGACCGGCAGCGGCTTGGCCGAGACGACCCTGCGTCTCCTGCGGCGGCCGGCCGCCGCCCGGCGGGTCGCCCCCGGGCCTGGGCCGCGGGGCCGGCTCGGGCGGGACTTCGACGCCGACCCGGAACGGGCCGACGACGAGCCCCGCACCGGCGAGCTGCCGCCTGTGCTGAAGGGCCTGCCGCGGGTCCCCATGCCGGAACCGCCGCCGGGCGCGAAGCACTCGGTACTGCCGGCCGGGCTCGCCGGCCCGGCACGCGGGAACGGCGAGCTCCGGGTTCCGTACGCCGGCCCGAGAAAGCTCCGGACCTTTGTCGCGATCTCCCCTGGCGGGGCCGGCTTCCTGCGGCTGGTACTCGCGCTGTGTTGGTTCGTGGCGGTGGTGGTGTTCTGGCTCTGGTGGTTCGACCCGGTACACCGCCTGAGCATGACGGGCTTCGTGCTGAACACCGCCATCCTGCTCTATCTCAGCTACCTGCCCGCGTACTTCGTGCTTACGGTGCTCCGGCTGCGGCGGGTCAACCCCGCGTTGCCCGTCCGGGACTTCCGGATCGCGTTCGTCGTCACGAAGGCCCCTTCCGAGCCGTGGGAGGTGGTGCACAGGACCCTGCTCGGCATGCTCGCCCAGGACTATCCACATCCCTACGACGTGTGGATCTGCGACGAGGACCCGGCCGACGAGACCTATGCGTGGTGCGAGAGCCACGGCGTCGGGATATCCACGCGCCGAGGATTTGACGAGTATCACCGCACCGAGTGGCCGCGCCGCACGAAGTGTAAGGAGGGAAATCTTTCCTTCTTCTACGACCACTGGGGCTACGACTACTACGACGTGGTCGCGCAGCTCGACGCCGACCATGTCCCGGCGCCCGACTACCTCCAGCACATGGTGCGGCCGTTCGCCGACCCGAAGATTGGGTATGTCGCGGCGCCCAGCATCTGCGACACCAACGCCCGCGAGTCCTGGGCCGCCCGCGGCCGGCTGTACCGGGAGTCCCACCTGCACGGCCCGGTCCAGGCCGGGGCGAACGGTTGGCTCGCGCCGACCTGCATCGGCTCGCACTATGCGGTGCGTACCGCGGCGGTCCGAGCCATCGGCGGCATTGGACCGGAGCTCGCCGAGGACTTCTCCACCACGTTCCTGATGTGCTCGGCGGGCTGGGACGGCGCGTTCGCCCTTGACGCCGAGGCGCACGGTGACGGCCCGACGACCTTCGCCGCCGCCCTGACCCAGGAATTCCAGTGGTCGCGCAGCCTCATGGTCGTCTTCATGGACACCTTCCCGTCCAACGTGCGCAAGCTTCCCTGGCTGCTGCGGTTCCGGTTCCTCGTCGCGTTGAGCTACTACCCGCTGCTTGGGCTGGCCACGGCGGGTGCTTTGCTGCTGCCGCCGGCCGCGGTGGTCTCCGGCGTGGCCTGGATGGACATCAACTATGTCCACTACCTGCTGCTATGGTCCGCCGGTTCCCTGGCTATCACGATCATGAACGCCCATCTGCGCCGCTGCCGGCTGCTCCGCCCGGTCGACGCGAAGCTCTTCGCGTGGGAGACGTGGCTGTTCCTGATGACCCGGTGGCCCTACGTCGGGTGGGGATGCATCGTGGCCGTGATGCAGAAGATTCGCCCGAGGCGGGTGACCTTCAAGATCACTCCCAAGGGTGACCGCGGCGTAGAGAGGCTCCCGGCCGGCCTGATCATGCCGTATGTCGTGATCGCCGCAGTCACGTTCGCGGCGGGACTCTACGGCGCGCAGACCAGGCAGCCGCTCGGGTATGTCGGGCTGAGCCTGCTCGCGGGGCTGAACTACCTGCTCGTCCTGCTGTGCGTCTGCCTCATGCACGTCGTGGAGACCAGGCGGGCCGCGGGCGGCGCCACGGCGCGCGCGCTTTTCGGAACGGTGGCTAGGCCGCTGCTGCTTGCCCTGCCGTTGACGCTGCTGGGTGCTGTCACCGTGATCGCGACGTGGACTCTTGCCCAGGATTCAGGCCTGAACCTAACTGTCCTTCGAGAACTGGTGGGTGAACGATGGTGACTGGTGCGTCCTCCGGCGGTCGCACGACGGTGCTCGTCACCGGAGCGGCCGGATTCATCGGCTCGCATACCTGCGTCGACCTGCTGGACGCGGGCTACGACGTCATCGGTGTCGACAACTTCGCGAACAGCTCGCCAGGCGCCGTCGAACGGATTCGCAAGCTCTCCGAACGTCAGCTACGGTTCGTTGAGCTCGACCTGCGCGACCGAGCCGCCCTGTCCGGCCTGCTCGGCGAGGCGAAGATCGACGCGGTGGTCCACTTCGCGGCGAAGAAAGCGGTCGGCGAGTCGGTGGACATACCGCTCGACTACTACGACACGAACGTCAACGCGACCCTCGGGCTCGTGGGCGCGATGCTCGACCATGGCGTGAGCCGGCTGGTCTTCTCCTCGTCCTGTTCGATCTACGGTGAGGCCGACGTGGTGCCCATCCGGGAGGACAGCCCCGCGCGGCCGACCAACCCATACGCCCGGACCAAGTGGATGTGCGAGCAGATCCTCGCCGATCTGTGCGTCCGGTACCGGGACTGGCACGTGACCTCGTTGCGTTACTTCAATCCCGCCGGCGCGCACCCGTCCGGCCTACTCGGCGAGGATCCCCACGGCATTCCCAACAACGTGTTGCCCTACATCGCCCAGGTGGCCGTCGGGCGACGGAGCGAGCTGTCGATCTTCGGTGACGACTACCCGACCCCGGATGGCACTGGGATCCGTGACTACATCCACGTGATGGACATCGCGGAGGGCCATCGGCTGGCGCTGGAGCATCTCGGCGACGCCCCGGGACACCGAGTGATCAACCTCGGTACCGGCCGTGGTACCTCCGTCAAGGAACTCCTGGCCGCCTTCGCCGCGGCGTGCGACCGCGAGCTGCCCAGCCGGGTGGTGGCCCGCCGCGCCGGGGACGTGGCGGAGCTGGTCGCCGACCCGACGTCGGCCCACGAGCTGCTCGGCTGGTCGGCACGCCGCGACGTCACGGACATGTGCCGCGATGCCTGGGAGTTCCAGCGGCTTAATCCGAACGGATACGACGACGGTGAGGGGACGCCCTGACGGCAGCCAGGCCGTCGACTCCGGGTAAACCCGGTTGAGGGCCGCCGACCA
>Ga0105249_10002051_pt1 | contig 17474 bp, 19 predicted proteins | sample KBSS44metaG_FD_81522 | JGI IMG/M metagenome (GOLD analysis project Ga0105249, IMG submission 81522) | Switchgrass rhizosphere microbial communities from Kellogg Biological Station, Michigan, USA - KBS S4-4 metaG | ecosystem: Host-associated > Plants > Roots > Rhizosphere > Soil | place...
ACCTCCGGCTCGATCTCCTGCTCCTCGTAACTGGGCCTGAAATCGACGGCCTCCTTCTCGATGTCTTCCAGAAGCTCGGCCGCGATGCGCGCCAGGCGCGCCTCGGTGTACCGCATGGCTGCGGGCGGATCACCGTCCACGGAGCCGTAATTCCCCTGCCCGTCAATCAACGGATAGCGCATCGAAAACGGCTGCGCCATGCGCACCAAGGCGTCGTAAATCGCCGAGTCGCCGTGCGGATGGAGCTTACCCATGACGTCGCCGACCACGCGAGCGGACTTCTTGGTGGGGCGGTTAAAATGCAGCCCCATCTCGTGCATCATGTATAGAATTCGCCGATGCACCGGCTTCAAACCGTCGCGCACATCCGGAAGAGCGCGCCCCACGATCACGCTCATGGCGTAATCCAGGTACGAACGCTTCATCTCGTCTTCGATGTTGATGGGGATCAGGTTCTTCGCCCCACCATCGCCGCCTAGCGGCATCTGCCCGCCCGGAGGCGGAGTGGTCGGGTCCTGTGGATCTGCCAAGTGTGACTCCTAAAGATGGACGTCCGCGAGTGCGGTAGTAACCCTTATTTTACCAGTTCCTGGCGTGGTAGAGTCTGGTAAAAGTGAACCGGGTCCTTATCCCCGTAACGATCTTCCTCAGCGCCTTCCTGCTATTCCAGGTACAGCCCATCATGGGCCGGTTTATCCTGCCGTGGTTCGGAGGCACGCCGGCCGTCTGGAGCGTCTGCCTGCTGTTTTTCCAGGCGATGCTGCTGGCCGGATACGCGTACGCACATTGGCTGCGGAGGCCGCGCTTCCACATCGTTCTCCTTCTGGCGTCGTTGGCGCTTTTGCCCGTGATTCCCACGCGGCCGTCGATCACGGACAATCCGTCCACGCGCATTCTGTTGCTGCTGGCTGTAGCCGTCGGCGCGCCCTACTTTCTCCTCTCGGCCACAGCCCCGCTGTTGCAGAAATGGTCCTCCGTCAGTTCGGAACGCTCGCCGTGGCGACTCTACGCGTTATCCAACTTCGGGTCGTTCCTCGCCCTGTTAAGCTACCCATTTCTCGTCGAACCGTACGTGCGCCTGCGCACGCAAGCTTGGGTCTGGTCCGGGCTCTACGTTGGGTTCACGCTACTATGCGGATGGGCCGCGTGGCCAGTAGGACAGGCGATCTTGTTTACCCGAAGCGGGTCGCCTGTCTCGGAAGAGGATACCGCCCGCCCCACGATGTGGACGATTCTCTTCTGGCTCGGACTCTCCGCCGCCGGCTCCACTCTGCTCCTCGCAACCACCAACATCGTCACGCAGGATATCGCCGTCAGCCCATTTTTGTGGATCGCGCCATTATCGATCTACCTGCTTACCTTCGTCCTGACCTTCGAGCACGACCGTTGGTATGCGCGCCTGCCGTTCGCCATCGCCTCCGGTGTTCTCGCTCCCGCGGCCTGCGCCGTGGTCAACGCGGGCATCGGAGTGGCCATCTGGATCCAGTTAGTCGCCTATCTGGCGACTCTATTCGCGATCTGCATGCTCTGCCATGGGGAACTCCGCTACTCGAAGCCCGAACCCCGGCACCTCACGCTCTTCTACCTGACGATCGCCGCGGGCGGAGTTCTAGGAGGCGCGTTCGTCGCCGTCATCGCTCCGCGCGTGTTTACCGAATTCAACGAATATCCCATCGCACTCGCAGCGGCATGCCTATTGGGACTAGCAGGATGGCTGCGATCCGGCGCATGGTCGCTGTGGACCAAGAGTAATTTCGCGATTCGAATCCCCATCATGGCGCTGCTCCTCGGCGGGCTCAGCTCGACCTTGACCGTCACCATGAGCGGCGCTCACAAATCCGTCGGGACCTGGCGCAACTTCTACGGCATCCTCCGCATCGCCGATGTGCCCGATCCACATGGCGCGATGCGGGAACTCACCCATGGCCGCATTAAACATGGCGCGCAATATCTGGAGCAAGCCTGGCGCGATCGCCCGATTTCCTATTACGGCCCGCGCAGCGGCGTCGCGATGGCGCTGAACGCGCTACCCGAGGTTCCCCGCCAAGTCGCCGTCATCGGGTTAGGAACCGGAACTATGGCTGCCTGGGGCCGTCCCGGCGACCTGATTCGTTTTTACGAAATCAATCCGCTGGTCCAGACGCTCGCGACCACCTGGTTCACCTTCCTGCCGGACTCGAAAGCCCAGACCCAGGTCGTCCTCGGCGATGCGCGCATTCAGATGGAACAGGAACAGTCGGTATTCGGTCTGATCGTCGTGGACGCGTTCTCGAGCGATGCCATCCCCATGCATCTGCTCACCGCCGAAGCCGCGGACATCTATCGGAAGCGCCTGGCTCCCGGCGGCTTGCTGCTGTTCCACATCTCCAACCGGTCGCTCAATCTGGAGCCAGTCACCCGCGGCCTCGCCCGGCACCTGAATTGGAACGCAGCTCAGATTCTGGCCGGCGACGACCCGGCCAATGGTGAGGACGGCTCGAGCTGGGTAATTCTTACCGAAAATCTGGGACTACTTCAGAAGATCACCCAAGGTGCACCCCATGTCGGCTGGACCGATCCCAAACGCAAGCCGATCCTGTGGACAGACGACTTCGCCAGCCTCTGGCACGTCCTCAAGTGGTAGGCCGCTCCCTACCGGTCGCGGTTCTGTGGTCACTGAACCACGAGCGGCAGCGAGTGGCCTCTTATTTCACCCGCTTGGCGACTGCCTCTTCCGTAAACATGTCCAGGATGGTCCGGGTCAACTTAAGATCGTCGCCCGCGATCTTTCCCTTGTAGACGATCCGCAACGGCATGTCCTGGAAATTGAGGTTTTCGACGAACGAGATGTCGTCGCCGTTCACCGTGCCCTCGGCGATCTCGCTTTCCGTGCCGGCCAGCTCGGATTTAGCCTTCCCGGTCAGCTTCTTCCCGTCGACTTTGAAAGTATAGGTATACTTCTGGGCTCCCACTTGGGTGTCGAACGTCGCCGTCCACGTCCCGGTCACGTCCGCCGCGAAGGCTGCCGCCGCCATCGCCACCGCAATCACCGCACCGATCAGAGTTTTGTTGTTAATCATCCCCGATCTCCTTTATAAAATCCTACTCCAAGTGGTAGAATTAAATTGGCTCTGGTTAACGGTTGTTGAAGAAGATGTCGCAGTTCGCTGTATCAGATCCTCCCAAAGGCCCCCGCGCCTCCGGCCTGCTCGATCGTCTTGCCGATCTGTGGTGCCGCAGCATGCACGACAGCCCCATGCTGCCGATCCATGGCCGTTACCAATGCCGCCGGTGCCATCGCTACCATGACGTCTCCTGGGAACCTCCCCAGGACCGGCACGAGCCGCCTTCCCGCTAACGGCAGATTCGTTTATTTCAGTTTGATTTTGACTTCAGCCGCGTAAAGCATCGTTCGATCGTTATCTCGCGCGGCCCATTTCAAAAGCGTTTCGAGGCTGGGCTGCACGCGCGCATGAAAGACCTCGCGGCCGTTGGCGGTCACAATCACCGGTTGGCTGAGGTCCAACTTATCCGGCGATAACAGCAACGTGAACGCGGTTACGCCTTTGGTCGTCGCCCGCACCGTGTTGCCCGACTTCGCCAACTCCACACGCCCCGGGGTCTTCGGCCTGCCGAACAAGGGATCGGTGCCAAGAGAATCGGTGAAAACATTAATATCGAGCAGCTCTTTGGCCTCTCCCGGCGCAGCTCCATACGCATCGATCACCAGCCAGTGAGCCCTATTGTTTACCATGTCCACGGCCTCCCAGGTCAGGCTGTCCGGATGGGGATCGCGCGGGTGATCCGCCACGAATTTCTCGAAGGGAATTTTGATCTCGGGCCACCAGTTGGTGTTGTGCTCGCCGTCTGGTTGCGGATGGTAATCGATCTGGACCCCGTTCCTCATCAGGTGCCGCGTGAATGGCTCGACAATCGAAATCGGATACAGCCGGTCCTTGCCGCCATTCACCACGAACAGCGGTTTATTGCGGATGTTGTTGGGAAAATTGCGGCCGTCATCGATTTCGCCGTTCGCCAGAACCATGATGTAGCCATTGAGCGGCAGGAAACTAGCGTACGGCGTGGTGTCCCGCATGGCCACGAAGTAGGCGCCGGTGCCGCCATCGGAAACTCCCGCCACCACTACGCGATTTTCGTCGATGTTGTACCGCCGCTTCAGGTCGTCGACGATCGCGTGCAGGTTCATCACCTGGTCGTCGCTCCACCAGGGTTCGTCGTTCCAGGCGTACGGGATCACGTAAAACTGTTCGGCTCCTGCAAGTGTCCCGATCTGGCCATTCCCGCGCGGCTTGTTATCGGGCCGCCCGCCCACGCCCCCGTGCAGCTGGAACCGCACTTGATAGCGCTTCGCCGGGTCGTATCCAGGGGGAATCGTCACTGCATAGTTATGTTCGACGCCGTCCGAGGTGTGGTTGCTCAACTGCACCACGCCCTCTTTTTGCGCCATGTAGACCCGGCCCTGCTTGAGCCGACGCAGTGCCTCATCGAACGTCACACCGCTCTTTACGACATCTTCCGCCGCCCGCCCGGCAGCGGCTGGAGAATCGGCTGCCCAGAACTTCTGGAAGGCGGAATCAACCCGGTTTTGGCCTTGAACAACCGGCAGAACTAACAGGCCCGCTGCGAAAATGACTGCCCGCCTCATTGCGCGGCTCCCGCTCTCTGCCCATGCACGGCTTCTTTGAACTGGGCCGTGTCCGTGTAGCTCTGCCACATAACGATCCTGCCGTTCTTGAACCGAAATACGTGCACGAACTCCGCGTTAATGGTGGTTCCGGTGAGCTTGTAGGTCCCACGGTAACGGCCGCGGGCAATCACCACTTCCCCGGCCCCAAGAATCTCTTCGGTCGTCGCGGAAAATCCGTCCCATTCCGCGTCAATCCGGTCGAAGATGCTGTTCCGGATCTCGTCCGGACCGATGTAAGGCTTTCCGATCGCATAGATGAAGTTTTCCGCCGGGTGCATCTCTACTTTGGGATCGAACAGTTCCATCGTCGCGGGGACATCTTTGCGCGCGTAGAGTTTATAGAACCGCTCCACCACGGGAAGATAGTCATTTACCATAACACCCGCTCCAGCGCCTCGCAAAAGAAGTATTCGCCCCACATGACCGACTCATCCACGCCCAGGCTCTTGTTGACGTGATACATCCCGCCTTTGAGGATTCCCTCCCACTTGGGATCGGACTTGGCCAGGTGCCTTTCGCACAGCGAACGCAAAATATGAACCGCGGTGGACCAGTACAGATGACCCTTCAGCGAGTCGGGCACCAGGCGGCACAATCGCAACAGCCCCGCGGCACAGATGGCTGCCGACGACGAATCCGGCAGCGTACGATTTTCAGCGGGCGCGTTGAAATCCCATGGTGGAATGCCATCGGCGGGCGAGTGTGTGATGTAGAAATCCGCGCAAGCTTCCGCCGTATCCAGGAAATGCGGATCGCGGCTGTACTCGTAACACGTGGTGAATCCGTACATCGCCCAGGTGAGCCCGCGCGACCAGCAGGAATCGCCGCGGAAACCCTGATGCGTTGTCTGGCGGAGGAATTCGCCGGTGTCGGTATCGAAAATGCCTTCCTGCGCCGTGGATCCATCGCCCCGCACCAGCACCCGCCTCGTGGTATGCGAATGGCGCATGGCGATATCGCGCAGCCGCCGATCGCCTGTTTCGCGGGCGGCGAAAAAGATAATTCCCACGTTCATCATGATGTCGACGAATAGCGAATTATCCGCGACAAACGAGCGCAGGTACTGCCCTTTCTCCTTGAAGCGCTGCGCCAGCGTCCGGCCCGCCGCGATCAGCACTTCCTTGTGCGCCGGATCCCCGGTGAGCCGCCACCAGCGGTAATAGGTGGATAAGAATAAGAATCCCAGGTCGTGGACATCGTGATCTTCTTTGCGAGCTTCCAGCGGAGTGGTGTACTTGATGGCGTGCTCCATCCAGTAGTTGGCTTCATTGGAATTAGGCGGCGAATGTTTGCGGAAGATCCACATCATGCCGGGCAGGAATCCGTCGCCCCAATGCGTCCAGGCCGGACCCTCCAGTTCCCATTTGCCGTTCTGGGTATGCAGAGGATAAAAGCTGGGATGCTTTTCGATCAGTTTACGCACTTGTTTTTGGGAAAAGGCGTAAGCCTGCTCGAACAAGTCGCCGGTGTCGTTGGAAAGATGAATCACTTATTCCGATCTCCAGAACATGAGGATACCGCTTAAACGGGACCCGGCTTGGCGCGAGATCACCATCGCGCCGTCGGCCTGCCGCCCTATCAGGCGATTCGCGAAAGCCGTCCGGTCAAAGCTCAGTTTCAGCCTCGCGTGACCGCCGGGCCAGTCCAGATCCCGAAACTGGAGGTGGAGCACGAAATAGTTCGGATGCCGCTCCAGTAGAACCACCCGGCCGCTCGCGACACTGCCCTTGGGTGCTAGCAGTCGGCCATGGTTCTTCAGGTCCGCGAGAACTGTTCCGCGAACCGCATCTCCCACCGCCGCCTCCAGCAGGTCCAGTTCGAGCGTATCGAGTTGCACAGTGAGACCGGCCGGAATTTCAACTTCCTTAGGGGGTGCGGGCGCCGGCGTATCCACTAAAACGGGATCGTCGAATCGCAGCGTGCTCTCGCCGGTAAACTTGCGGCAATCGGCAAACCGTACCGAATTCCGATTCACTTCGTTGGGCATCGCCATCATCAATTGACTCTCCGTCGGCAGGAGAAACTCCTCTTCCCCGATTCGGAGCCGGCTGTAGTCGACCGTCGTTTCCGCATCCAACAGGTTCAGGTCAGCAGGTATGTCTTCCGCGATCACTTCCATCCGCCGGACATCGAACGTCTCCGGGTCCGCATAGAATGACCCGTGAAATCCCACCACGGCCTCACGATTGTCCACTCGCAAGCGGTGACCGCTGGTCAAGCGCGATACTCGAAAATCGTAACGCCGCGCCGGACGGCCGTCCAACTGCGTCTCTCCCCGATCCTGGAATGTGGCCACGTTGGATAGGAAAAGAATCCTGGCGTATATTGCGAAATTTCCGTTTCCGAACATTCCCGTGGACACCAGGTCGCTTAGGTCGTGATCTTCGAATTGCTTGGACCCCGGCCAGGCGAACATTTCCTTGCCGTCCACCAAGGCGACCTCCAACCGCAGCGTGTCTTCGATCTTCGAGTGACTACCCACAGATTGACGAGTACGCTCGACTGTCTCGGTACAAGTGTAATTGGGCTGGCGCACAAGAATCCCGGCCATTTTCTCCCGAATGTGAGACAGAAGACCCGCGTCCTGAGCCCGCATGCACAGCGCCGAGGCAGCGAGGATCGACAGAACTCGCATTCGGATTCATTATGGCACTGGCGACGCCTTTTTATGGGATCGGGATGACATCTGTTAGGATCGAGAGAATGCCATCGAAAATCATTATAAACGCCAACGGATCCATCCGTGTGGAAGGCGAGTTTGAAATCACGGACGCGGAAGGCAAACCTTTCGGTCTCGGCGGACGGACGGCTATCGGCCTGTGCCGCTGCGGATCCTCCGAAAACAAGCCCTTCTGCGATGGATCGCATCGTAAAGTCGGCTTCCAGTCCGTGTGTCCCGCCCGCGATCTGCCGCCGCCAGCACCCAAAGTCTGACCGTGGCCCAGGCATTCAGCCTGTGCACCCCAGGGTGTAGTCGCCCGATTGAGGACTACGGGATCTCCCGATCACTTACTACTAGAGATAAATCCTCTCTCCCTCCTACCAAGTATCGAATTCACATTTTTTCGGATTGGAACGAGCACACGCCGCTGAAAAGCGTCTGCTTGAGGAGGCCGCGGCATGTCGAGTGTCCGAATATTTGCTCCCCTGCTGGCGATTACCAGTTGGCTGGTAGTCCCCGCCGAGGCGACCACCAGTTACTACACCGGCGCGTCCGGTGAAACCTCGTTTAACGCCGCCGTGGGAGGCTTGACCCTGTTGAATCCGGCCTTGACGTTTTCAGCCGGCGACCTGTCGCCCGATATCGGGCTCCTCAACGCCAGCGGCACCGGCATCGATTTTCTAGGGTTCGATACAGCCTTCGTCTTCAACAGCCCGCAGGGTTTCGCCGTCAGCTCAGGCAAACTGATTGCGTCCCAGGCTGAAGTAACGGCGATCAACTTCCCGGCCGCTGGAATTTACGCCTTCGGTTTCCATATCACCGTGGCATCTGGCTCAGGAAACTGGTGCGTCGATGTAACCAAGACTGGCTGCACTGCCTTTGTAACCAACACCTCGCCCGCCAACGTGCAGTTTGTCGGATTCGTCAGTGATGTGCCCGTGAGCGCTTCGCTGTACATCCATTACCCCAGCCTCACCCCGACGATGGTCTTAACCAATTTTGAGGCCTTCGGGCCGTCCGAGGTACCGGAACCGCGCACCTGGCTGCTGGTCGGGCTCGGATTGATTACTTTGCCACTGCTTCGGCGGAACCAGAAGGCGGGATAGTCCGGGAGAGCCGCGGCGCAGTCCCCACTATGTCCACCGGTATCAGGTTGGCCCGGGCCAGCCGTGGGCCCTCGAATACGATGTCCGCCAGCCCGCCATGCTGGGTTTCCACCCGCTGGAACTGATCGAACACCAGGTTGCCGAGTGAATAAAAGATCGCCCCTTGGCCGTACCGCTCCCAAGGCTGCGTCACATGCGGATGATGCCCCACCACCACGCTCGCGCCCGCATCGATCGCTGCCCGTGCGAAGGCAACTTGCTGCGCATTCGATTTCGGTGAGTACTCGACTCCGGCGTGCATGGAAACGATGATCGCGTTGGCGCGCACTGCCAGCCTGGCAACATCCTCCCTCATCCTTGCGACGTCCATCACCGCCACCCGGTCGTCCGTATCGGCGTGATTCCCGTTGGACTGGTCATAGGTGTACGCCAGAAATCCGAACTTCATCCCGTTGCGCTCAATCACCACGCCGGCATGGGCTGCCTCCGCTGAGCTCCCCGTTCCGACGACCGCGATCTGGTGGCGCTGCAGCCAGTCCAGCGTGAATTCGACCCCGTGCGATCCCTGATCGCGCGCGTGATTGTTCGCGGTCGAGACTACATCCACGCCCGCCAGCTCCAGCGCCGCAATCATGTCCGGCTCGGCTTTGAAAATCATCCCGCGCTCGACTACGGCCCCGCGATCCGAAAACGGCGATTCCAGATTCACGAACGCAATATCGGCCGCCTGAAGCACGGGAGCCAGATCGCGCAAGGGAAAGGCCGGATCCTTCCGCTCGCGTGCGACTCGGGCCACATGGCGCGATAGCATCACGTCGCCGCCCAGTACCAGGTGCGTTCGGATCGGAGCGGGCGCCGGCTGCTCAGCCGTCCGCGAAGACGGAAGAAAGAAAGGAAGACAGAACGGAAGGATGACGAGCAGCAGCAGCCGCAGCCGCAGGATCCTCATATCTATTCCTTCGGCAGATCCGTAAACCAGCTTACATTCACGTCCCTGGCGCCGATCTGGGCGGGCCATTTCATGGGATCGTAAGGACCGTGCAACACGGTCTCCAGGGCCCCTGCTTTATCCGCGCCTGTGGCCAGGACCACGGTATGCCACGCCGCTTCGAGGACTCCCGGAAGCAGCGTCACCCGCCATTGATGCATTTTCTCCACCCACACCGCGGCGGCCAGCCCCTCATGATCCGCGATCAGTGGTTCACCCGGAAACAGGCTCGCGGTGTGCGCATCCGGTCCGATCCCGCGATGAATCACATCGAATTGCGGCAGCTCACCCATCCGGACCTGGAAGAAATCCTGCAAGGCCTGAGCGTATTGCCGGGCGGCTTCCTGCGGCTCCAGTTCCGTTTGCACGCGATGAATATTTCCCGCTGGAACCTTAGCCGGAGCCAGCCACGTTTCATTCGCCGTCCGGTAATTGCTCTGCGAATCCGAGGGAGGAACGCAGCGCTCGTCCACCCAAAAGACGTGGACTTGTTCCCATGGGAATCCGCTGTTCGCGAACAGTTCGAACATCGGCTTCGGCGAGGTCCCGCCGGAAATTGCCAGGGTCGCCCGCTTTCGGACACTAATCGCTTTCGCCAGGAGATCCAAAGTACGGTTCCCGCACGCTTGGGAAGCTTCGAAGGCACTGGGAAAACGTAAGACATCCATCCGCCGGGTGGTTCCCATACATAGCCTTTAAGCGGAGAGTGCTCTTTCGTATACCGGGTCCGGCCCGAGGATGCCGAGTTCCTCCTGCATCAGGGCCTGTTCCGAGGTCGATGGCAGCATCGAGCGGTAATGCCGGCCCCTTCCGGTTACCTCGACGCAGTGATCGCTCCCGAGCGCAATGGTTAGAGTGTCGGACGCCGTCGAAAGGACGACGGAATGAAGGCCCCGTGGACCGTTGTCGGAGCTGACGGTCACGCGCGTCCCCGGCAACGCGGTCCGGATCCAGGCTGCGAAATACCGGGCGCACGTGGTCACCGACGGTCCGCCAAATGTCACCTGCGCGCCCATGATCTCACTCGGCTGCAAAGCCTGATCGTCGAACAAATGCGCTACGACCTCCCGCCAACCGGTCAGCCGCGTCCAATGCAGATCGGCCACACGACTCCCCCGTCCCCGAAGCCGGCGCAGAAATTGCAGCGCACTGTCCGCGTCGGAGACCTGCGAAGAATCGAAGATGATTTTGCCGGCCAGCGGGAACAAAGGCTCTAACGGTCCCGGCTCCAGCGCGGCCACTCCGCGGCACCACAGCACCACTGGAAGATCCGGGACCCTCAGCGGCACCAGAAACTTAGCGACTTCCGAATATCCGCTTTGCCCGGCCGTTATCTCGATTCCCTCCGAACAGATCTGCTGGCTCTTGCCGAACGGCTTCCAGCACTCGGCGAAGATCCGTGCTTCCAGTTCTCCGCCCGTGCTGCCGGCGTGCAGAATCACGGCGCGGCTAGGATGGCTATGCATCAGTACGCCCACGGTCTGGCGGACTCGCTCGGCATCCGCGGCGTTTTCAGCCGCCACCGCCAACGTCATCGCGCAGGCGCGCAACACCCCACCCGAATCGGCCTGGTCCGATGCCATCTTGGCCCACAACTCCTGCAGGTCGCGCAGGATTCGTTCGGGCTGGACCGTCGCAGTCGTACTCATGTCTCAGGTATTTCGCCACTGGCGTCCAAGCTTGGCGATCATTGTATCCGCTTCCGCCGGACCCCAGGTGCCTGGATCGTAATTCGGAAAATCGAACCGCCGGTTGCTCCAGTTTTCCAGGATGGGCTCAATCACCGTCCAGCTCGCCTCCACCATGTCCTGGCGGGTATAAAGGGTCGCGTCCCCGACCATGGCATCGACCAGCAAAGTCTCGTAGGCAGAAGGAGATCGCTCACCGAAGCTCGTGCCGTAGTTGAAGTCCATCGAGACCGGCCGCAGCCGCATCCCACTGCCCGGCTCCTTGGATAAGAACAACAGCGAAATACCCTCCTCCGGTTGGATACGCAGGATCAGTAGATTCGGTCGCCCTTTCTGATCGCCATCTCCGGCGCTGAACAGCGCAAGGGGGGCCTGATTGAACTGAATCGCGATGTCGGTAACTCGCTTGGGGAGCTTCTTGCCGCTTCGAATGAAGAACGGTACGCCCGCCCAGCGCCAGTTGTCGACGAAGAACGTCCCGGCCGCATACGTATCGGTCTGGGCGTCCGGATTCACGCCCGGTTCCTGGCGGAAACCCTTATATTGCCCCGCGACCGCATATAAATCGACTTCTTCCGGCCGCATGATCTTGATCGACCGCAGAAGCTTGGCTCGCTCGTCGCGCACCGCATCCGGCTCGAACACCGCGGACGGTTCCATGGCGACCGTCGCCATCACCTGCAACAGATGATTCTGGATCATGTCGCGGAGAGCGCCGGCTTCCTGGTAGTAGCCGCCCCGGCCCTCGACGCCGATCGATTCGGCCGCCGTGATCTGGACGTGGTTGATATAGCGCCGGTTCCACAACGGCTCGAAGATTCCGTTGCCGAAGCGCAGAGCCAGGATGTTCTGCACCGTTTCTTTGCCTAAATAATGATCGATGCGATAGGTGTCTTCCTCGCGAAAGACGGCGTGGATGCGCGAATTCAATTCCTTGGCACTTTGCAGGTCGTGACCGAAAGGTTTTTCGACGATCAGCCTGCGCCACGCGCCCTCCGGCGCCGCAGCCAGGTGGGAATGTCCGATCCCGTCTACGATGGTCGCGTAGTAACTGGGCTGGGTCGATAAATAGAACAGGATATTGGCCTGTCCGGTCGCGTTCACTTTCTCCCGCAACGCCTGATAGAGATTTGGCTCCTTGACGTCACCCGCCACGTAGTGCAGATTCGCTGCAAACCGCTTCCACAATTCTTCGTCGAAGTCGCCGTCCTCGCTGAACTGCTTTACGGCCTCACGCATGCGGGCGCGATAGTCGTCGTCCGTCATGGGGGTGCGCGAATTGCCGACAATCGCGAACGATGCCGGGAGGCGCCGGTCGTAAGCCAACCGGTAGAGAGCCGGCAAGAGCTTGCGCTTGGCCAGATCGCCTGCCGCGCCGAAAATCACAATCGCGCATTCGGGCACGCGGCGCTCAAAGCGCAGCGGATCGGCAAAAGGATTCCGAGCCTCCGTCATTTCTGCATGGTAGCATTGGGTTACCCCCCGTCTCGGTTTTTCAGAAGGACACTTTTACCCCAATGCTGGAACCCAAGAAAGTCCTGGCCGTGCTTGAAGACTTGTTCTTCACCGTCAAGATTAATGAATCCGCGAAACGCGCCGGACTGAGCATTACCTTCGTCAAGAGCGAACATGACGCCCTCGAGCAAGCCAAGCTCCACCCCGCGCTCATCATCATGGACATGAATTTCGCCGGCGTGGACCAGCTCAACCTGATCCGCAAACTCAAGGCAGACGAGCACACCAGGCGCATCAACCTGCTGGGTTATCTTTCGCACATCCAGGGGGAGCTGAAGCTGCAGGCGCAGGAAGCCGGCTGCGATATGGTGCTGGCGCGCTCGGCGTTTTCGCAAAACCTGCCTCAAATCCTCAAGCGCCACTCGAGTTCCTGACGTCTGGCTACCGCGGATCGCGTCCCTGCCGCAGCCTCTCCACATCCGCCGTCAACTGCTTGGCGATTTTATCCGCGACATCCGCGCTCGCCCCGCGAAACTTCGCTCCATCGCTTTCCTGTGTTGTCGACCAGATCACGTCGCCGTCCTTATTCACCAGCCGGACCGTGGCGAGCGCCTCGTGCCTGCGCTCGCGGATATCGGTCGAGTCTTTACCGCTCACCCCGACGCTGAGAGATCGTGCCCCGCTGGATGCTCGAGTCGATCGCGATCCCGTGCCAATGCCGCTGCGCATATCCGCGCTGTCCGAAGATTGAAATTGGTCCGTATAGATCAAGTCTTCGGCGGCGCCGCGCAGAACGGCGTCGGCGCGCTCCTGATTCTCGGTCAGCACGTACAGCTTCGCGCCGTGGATACTGGCGATGATCAGATCGCGCATCTGCGCGGCGGTTTCCCCGCCGGTCAACCGATCTACGTAGATCCGCTTGACGCTTAATAGCTGTTTCGACAAGTCGTCCTGAGCCCCGGCACTGCCGCACAGCAACACAAATAACACGATCCCCTTCATTGGTTTCTGTCTCATTGGTTACGGGCTTTCCGCGCCTGCTCATCCTGATACTGAACCTTCAATCCCGTGCGCGCCTCCAACCCGACCAGTGTGGGCCGAATGCCGTTCTTGTCCACGCGAAACACCATCGCCTGCTGCTTGCCATCCTCGCCGCTATAACCGATGGTGAGGAAGTGCTTACGCGACTTGCTGAGCAGGAACACCGGCGAGAGTACCAGCGCCAATGCCAGACGCCGGTCCACCTGCTGGCCATATTCGAGCAGGTTGACGCGCTCGTAGGCCACCCGCACTTGTGTTTTTCCGGCATAGAACGCCAGATACCGCTCGTCGGACAGCGCGATGGCCCCGCGCGTCCCTTCTGCCAGCGCAGCCGTCCCTCCGATGTATTCCACGGTCGACTGGGCCGCTGCCACGCTGGCCAGCGCCATCCATAAACAAGCCGTCCACATAGAAGTTAAGTCTGGGAAAGCGTTCAGAATTCTCATGCCAGGAATACACTGGAGGTATGTTCGGGATGGATTCCTCCAAAACCCAAGGAAAGCAGGCCCCTTCCCCGGAAGGCTTGGGCGAGGACGTCATCGTCAGTCCGGACACGCTCCGCGAGAATCGCGTTCCTCCCCGCCAGTCCCGTACGCTCAAGTGGCCGGTTCTGGACGCCTCCGGCGCGCCTTCCATCGACCTGTCCAGGTGGCGATTCTCGATCGAAGGCCTGGTCGCCAAACCCGTCTCCTGGAGCTGGGAGGAGTTCCAAACCCTACCCAGAGTGAAGGTTTTCGCCGATTTCCATTGTGTCACCCGCTGGTCCAGACTAGGCAACCTCTGGGAGGGCGTCTCTGTCCGGGAACTTGTGGATCGCGCCGGAGGTATCCTGCCCAACGCCAGGTTCGCGATGGTCTACGGATACGACTTCGGCTGGACCACGAATCTGCCCGCCGAGCAGTTCTTAGCGCAGGACGCCCTGGTCGCGCTCACCCACGACGGCGAGCCTCTCAGCGCTGAACACGGTGGCCCGGCGCGTCTCATCGTGCCGCAACTGTACGCGTGGAAGAGCGCCAAATGGGTGGCAGGAGTCGAGTTCCGGGAAACCGACAAGGCCGGTTTCTGGGAACAGAACGGCTATCACATGCGCGGCAATCCTTGGCAGGAGGAGCGTTTTTCGTTCTGAACGTATCGGGACTTGGTCAAACCTGTAGAATAATCATTAAAGACTCATGCTTCGGCTCGCCGTAGTGACCCCCAATCCAGTTGCAGCCGATGCCATTGAGATCCTGACGATGGACTCGGGCGCCTTTCAGCCCTGCTTCAAAATCACACCGGTACCTCCTGCCAAGGAAATCGCCCGCTCCCTCACCGCTCAGAATCCCGCCATCGTTCTCCTGGATCTGGGCGACTGGATCGAAGCCGGGGGTATCGCCAAAGAGATTCAGCACAGCCTGCCGCGCACTGTGATCATCGGATTCCGGCCGCGTTGGGATCGAGCCGAGCAGCAGAAATTCGAGGAGGCAGGCATCCTCGATTTACTGCCTGAGCCCTTCTCTCCTGGAGATATTGAAGCGGCCGCGTACGAAGCCATCCACCGGCGATATCCCTTAACCCATAAGAACATCCTGGCATTCATACCAGCCAAGGCCGGAGGCGGTTGTTCTACCGTCGCCCTCCACGTGGCCGCCGCGCTGGCCGGCGCGAACAAGAAAGTGTTGCTGGTCGAATGCGACCAACGCTCCGGCCCTCTCTCCATCATGCTGGACCTGGAGAAAAACAAGGGGCTCCCCGAGCTCTTGCAGCATCAGGCCGAATTCATGAGTCCCCTGGAATGGCGGCAGTTCACGGCACAGCACGACGGGCTCGATCTGCTTCTGTCGAACCCCAGCCGCCGCGGCCGTCTGCCATCCTGGGCCGACTACTACCGGTTGCTGTTATTTGTCCAAAAGCAATACGACTACGTCATCGTGGATCTGCCCGAAGTCATCAATCAGGCCACCGCCGAGTTCGTACGAAATGCGCGGGCCGTCTTTATCGTGAGCCAGCCCGAGCTGCCTTCCCTGAAGCTGGCGAAGCTGCGGCGCATCGAGCTCGAAAGCTGTGAGATCCCCCCCGAAAACGTCAATATTATAGTGAATCGCTGGGAAAAGCGCCGGCAGCCTATGGAAAATATCGAGAAAGCGGTGGACGGAAAGGTATTCGCAACCCTGCCCAACGATTACCGAGAGGTCCGTGACTCGATGTTGGAAACACGTCTGGCCTCTCCCTCCAGCTCATTCGGGAAGGCCTGCGAAGCCCTGGCCCAGAATATCAGCGGTCTTCCGGAAAGCCCGCATGTGCGCCCGAAATTCACGCTGCTGCGCAGGCTGGGCACCATCAGCACCGCTGGAACTTAGGCTAGCGTTTATCGACCACCACTACCCCGCCCTTGACCACCACTTTCGTCTTCAGCCAGTTCCAATAGCCTTCTCGCGGGTCGCCATCGAGCAAAATAAGATCGGCCAGCTTGCCCGCATCCAGCATTCCGAGCTGGTCTCCCATCTGGATGTAGGACGCCGTATTCGGCCCCATCATCTTGATGAGGTCCTGCGTCGAGAACATCACATTGAGGATCTTCAGCTCATGATCCAGCCCAGCCTTGGGGTCGTAGTTTGTATCGGTGCAGTAGCCGAGAATCGCGCCGGCATCCCAGATCGTACGGGCATTCACCGGCATATATCCGGCTTCCTCACCTAGCCGGACGCCGTCGATGATCCCTTCCGGCCACGCCTTCCCGTCCCGGAACCGCGGCTTGTTGTCTTCGGCAAAAACGCCGAATACGGGTGAGCCGAAACCCACCGTCCCCAATACTTTCGTGCCCGCCGCGGCCACCTTCTTCGCATCCTCTTTGCTCACCCAGTCTTTATTGGGCAGGTGAACCAGCAGCGGCACACCGGCTTCGACCGCCGCCACCATGGCCTTCGAACTCACGGCATGGACCTGGACCATCACGCCCACCTTCTTCGCCTCGTCAACCACCGCCTTGAGATTCTCGACCTCTTTTTCACTCGGCCCGGGGATCGGAGTCAGGAGTATTTCGCCCGTAAACTTCACTCCCATCTCGGCCAACTTGCGCACCTCGGCGCGAGCCGCTTCGGGAGTGCCATTCAGCCTCACTGCGCCGGAAGGAATGATGCGCGGTCCGTTGATGACGCCCGTGTCGATGTGATCCCGGAGCGTGATGTTGCCTTCCGCCGGACCGCCCCCGGACAGGATGGTCGTATAGCCGGCCTCGAGCAGCGCCTGCATCTGCGCCTTCTCCATGGGCCCGGTATTGATGTGCCGGTGCGCGTCGATGAACCCAGGCATGACCGTCATGCCTTTGGCGTCGATAATCTTGCCACTGCTCGCGGAGGGCGCGCCCGCCGCCACCGAAACGATTTTCCCCGCGCGTACTACGATCGATCCACGCTCGATTACGGTGCCGTTGGCAACTCGATTGGCGTCGACGATACGCGCATTGGTGATCGTGACGTCCTGCGCCGGGAGCGAAGCAACTGCCCCCAATATCATGCAGGCAAAACTCGTAAAGGTGTGACGTTTCATGGAACCTTCCTTAGAGGCGGATGACAAGGCAGAATCCATCATATATGCTGCGCCACCTCAACGTGTTCGCTTACTGGCAGACCTCGGAGAGAGCAGCATAAGCTGGTGCAAGACACTCATGGATCCCTTGACCATCTTCGGCCTGTTCGCCGTTACCGCAATGCTCGTGACCTACGCCCTCGAGAAGCACAGTTCTTGGTTCATCTTGGCCTTTGCCGGATCCTGCCTGCTCGGCTCCGCCTATGGATTCCTTCAGGGCGCATGGCCCTTCGGATTGGTGGAATCGATCTGGGCGATAGTAGCAGCCCGGCGATGGTGG
>Ga0105249_10002056_pt1 | contig 17457 bp, 16 predicted proteins | sample KBSS44metaG_FD_81522 | JGI IMG/M metagenome (GOLD analysis project Ga0105249, IMG submission 81522) | Switchgrass rhizosphere microbial communities from Kellogg Biological Station, Michigan, USA - KBS S4-4 metaG | ecosystem: Host-associated > Plants > Roots > Rhizosphere > Soil | place...
GACGTCGGAGCCGATGGACAAGGCCGGCGCCCATGGCATTCAAGGCTTCGGTGCCACCCTCGTCGAGCGCATCGACGGCGATTACTTCGCGGTGATGGGGCTCGCGATCGCGCGGATGGTCGACCTGCTGCAGGAGATCGGCGTGCGCTACGAGTTCGGCGCCCTGCTCGCTCGGCCGTCCGCGTAGCGCTCCTTCCACAGCGCCACCTTCGCGAGCACGTCCGCGACGCTGATCGTCTGCATGCGATCGTGCCGCCGATCAGTGGCCATCTGCGAGCCGTTCCACATGTTGCCGTACGCATTCACGACGAGCTCCTGGCTCGCGCGGTACGGGCCCGTGCGCAGCGGGTTGCTGAAGCCGAGCAGCGAGATCACCGGACGGTCGAGCGCGACGGCCATGTGCAGCGGCCCCGTGTCGAGCGAGATGACGAGCGCGCTCGCATCCAGAATCGCGACGAGCCTGCGCAGCCCGCTGTTGAGCGCGGATACCGGCTTGTGTCGCGTGCGTTGCATGACGACCGCCTCGGTCGCCTCTTCGCGCGGCGATCGCCCGCCCACGAGCACCGGCTGCAGCCCGTAGCGCCCGCTCAGCGCATCGGCGAATTCGCCCCAACGCTCGGCGATCCAGTCCTTCTGCGTACGGCTCGATCCGATCACGAGCGACACGATCGGCCGCTCGAATTGCTTCATGAACTCGCGCTGCCACTCGCGCTCGTCGCCCCAGGGGCCGAGCCCCCATTCGATCCTGCTTGCGTCCATCCCGAGCGCCGACACGAACTCGAGATACTCATCCTGAATGTGCTGCGGCTCGTGCGGCGGGATGCGCTCGTTCGTGAACAGCCAGTTCGCGTCCCGTGCGCGTGCCCGATCGTAGCCGAGCTTGATTGGCGCCTGCGTGATCGCCGTGAGCACGCCGGCCTTGAGATAGTCCTGCAGCGCGAGCACGACGTCGAATCGGCGCCCTCCGAGCGCGTTGCGCACCTCGACAAAGGCGCGCCAGCCGAGCGACCGATTAAAGCGCACGATTTCGTCGACGGCGGGATGTCCCTCGATCAGCGATGCCGGGCCCGGCTGCAGGATCCAGGTGATGTGCGACTGCGGATCCGCACGCTTGATCGCGTTGACAACGGGGAGCACGTGAACCGCGTCACCGACTGCGGTCAACATGACGATGCAGTAGCGGCGGCCGGTGCTGGGAGTTTGAGGCGGCACGAACGGGAATGTAGTGGCTGACAGCGCCGGCGCGCGGTGCACCGAGCTCACCAGCAATGTATATTTCCGCCCGTCACCGGCAACGTGAATGCCTACACGTATCGAACGCATCCTGCTGATCCAATTGCGCCGCCTGGGCGACGTCGTGCTTTCGACGGCGCTGCTCGACGATCTGCACCGCGCGCTGCCGAACGCGTCGATCGACATGCTGGTCGGCCGGCACGCGGCACCGCTGATCGCAGGGCACCCGCTGCTTCGGACGCGGATCGTGCTCGAGGATCTCGGAACGCTTGGGACCGCGCGCCTCGTGCGCGCTGCGCAGTATGATGCGGTCTTCGACATTCAAGGGAGCACGCGCACGGCGATGATCACTCGGGCCTCTGGCGCACCGTTGCGGGTTGGATGGAAGGTGCGCGCCGCGCCGCTGGCGTACACGCACTCGCTCGCGCGAAGCGGAGCTCCCGAATACGTGGTGCGCCGGCGCCGCCGCCTCCTCGAGCTCGCGGGCATCGCGGTGGGCGACTCGCTCCCGCGACTCACGATCTCCGATCGCGAGCGCGTGCAGGGCGAAGCCGATCTCCGCTCGGCCGGCGCACCGCCATCCGGACACCGCGTGGCTTTCGCGCTCGTGACGAGCAGTCCCGCGCGCGACTGGCCCCTCGAGAAGTTCGCCCGGCTCGGCGACGCCCTGCTCGATCGCGGCGTGACTCCCATCGTGCTCGCGGCTGGAACTCCGCCCGCCACCGTCGCGCGCATGCACGCGCTCTGCCCGCGCGCGATCATCGTCCCCGCGCTCGACAGCGATCGCGATCGCGAGATGCGCCGCTTCCTCGGCGTGCTCGCGAACTGCGACGTGCTTCTCTCCGGCGACACGGGCCCCGCGCACATGGCCGACGCGCTTGGCGTGCCGCGCGTGACGCTCTACGGGCCAACGACGCCCGAGAACTACGCGCCCGGCCTCGAGACGACGATCGCGCTGCGCACCCCCGGACCGGCGGTGCGCATTCGCGATGAGAATCGAATGCATCGCGAAGGACACGACTTCTTTGTGGGAGTGACGGTAGACATGGTGATGGAAGTGATCGTCGGTCTTCTCGACAATGCGCCGTCGCGCGCCGCGGCCGGTGGTGTGCATGCCGGTTGAATCGATCGGCGCACTCATCGCTGAGCTCGCGCGCACGAACGTCGAGCTGTGGCACGAGGAGGACAAGGCGCGCGCGGGCGACGATCACCAGATCGCGGCGGCCAAGCGCAACATCGACAAACTCAATCAGCGCCGCAACGATCTCATCGAGCGCATCGATGATGAAGTTCTCCGCACGGTAAAAGCCAATCGCAACGGAGACGCGACCGGTGGCTGAGACGGTCGGCTGGCTCGCGGACAAGCTCAGCATCGTGGAGCTCAAGCGCTTCCACATGGCGGAGCAGGCGGAGCGCAGCGACATCTCGTCCGAGTTCCGCGATCAGTGCCACGCCAAGCTCGAGGTGCTCACGCGCCAGCGCGACGATCTCGCCGAGGAGCTCGCGACGCTCCTCGCCGACATCGCGTCGGGGCGCGTCGTGCCGCGGGTGTATCGCCAGTTCAAGATGTACAACGATCCGGCGTACCGCGTGCCGCGCGGAGAAGGGAAGGCGTGACGGGTCACTCGGCGCCGCTCACGATCTTGTACCTCGACATCAACACCGAATGGCGTGGCGGGCAGCGACAGTTGCTCTGGATGGGTGAAGGACTTCGCCGCCACGGCGGGCGTCCGATCTTCGCACTTCGCACGGGCGTGCCGCTCGCCAAGCGAGCGGCCGAAGCAGGTATAGAAATAATTGCCATAGATCCGTTGATCGCCGAGTGGGGCCCGTGGACGGTGCTGCGCCTGCGTCGCGCGATCAAGCGCGAGCACGTCTCGATCGTGCACGCGCAGTCGGGGCACACGATGGGGCTCGCGGCGCTGGCTTCGCTCGGCACTCGCGCAAAGATCGTGTTCGCGAGACGCGTGACGACGCCGCTCCGCAAGAATCGCCCGACGCGCTGGAAGTACGCGCGCGCTGCGCGGCTCATCTCGGTCAGTCGGGCCGGTGTGGAGGGGCTGCTGCGCGCCGGCGTGAAGCCGGAGCGCGTGCGCGTGGTGCCGAGCGGCGTGCCGCTCGCGAAGCCAGCGGCGCCGGCAACGACTGAGCTCCTCGCGAGCTTTGGCGTCCCCGCGGGCGCGCCCCTCGCTGTGCTCGTCGCCTCGCTGAGCGCGGCGAAGGATCCATCGACCTTCGTTCGCGCAATTGAAGTCGCACGTCGCGAGGTGCCCGCGCTGCACGCGCTCCTCGTCGGCGACGGGCCGCTGCGCGAGGCGCTCGCCGCCGAGATCGGCGCGCTCGGCCTCGAGGGTGCGGTGCACCTCACCGGCTTCCGCTCCGACCCCGAGTCGATCGAAGCCGCCGCGAGCGTCGTCGTGCTCACGAGCAAGAGCCTCGAGGGAACGCCTGGCGTGCTGCTTGATGCGCTCGCGCTCGGGAAGCCGATCGTCACGACGAATGTCGGCGGCGTGCCGGAGGTGATCGAGGACGGCGTGTCGGGGCTCATTGTCGACATCGGCGACGCGGACGCCCTCGGCCGCGCAATCGCGCGCGTGTTGCTCGACAAGGCGCTCGCGGCACGGCTCAGCGCGGGAGCCATCGCGCGCGCACCCACGTTTTCGATCGAGAACACCGTGAATCGCACGATGGATGTGTATCGCGAGCTCCTCGCCGCGCCGGTGGCGCGTTGAGTCGCGCGCTCGGCGTGATGCTGCTGACGACGGCCGAGAACTGGCGTGGCTCGGGGATCTCATACGGCAAGCTCGAGCGCGGGCTCACCGAGCGTGGCCATCGCGTCGAGCTCGTCGTTTCGAGCGCCACCGTCGCAGCGGAGTACGCGCGCCTCGGGATTCCGGCGCGCCAGCTCTCGCTCGACCGCACGGGCGCGCGCGAGGTGCTCTCACTGCTCACCGTCGCGCGCGCGAACAAGACGGAGGTCGTGATCGTCGACAAGCCGCGCGATCTGCGGCTCGCCGCGTGGATGAGCATGGTCAGGCCGCTTCGAATCGTCATCCGCTACAACCGTGTGGGGCGTCGGCGCCCCTCGCGATTCGTCGATCGGTGGACCGCCGGGCGGGCCGCTGCGGCGCTCTTCCAAAACGAATACATTCGCGAGAAGGCGCTGGCCGAGCTTCCCATTCTGGGTGAATTGAGGGCGTTCGTGATCCCGAATGGCTACGATGTGCCCGAGATTGAGAGTGGCGCGGCATCCGCACCCGCGCCCGCGTGGCGCGCGGCGCACGGGATCGCGCCGACGGAATTCGTCGTAGTCTCCGCCGGCTTCGCGGAGGCCGAGAAGCGCTTCGACCTCACTGTGGATGCGATGGGGCAGCTCGGGAGCCGCGGCATCGACGCGACGTTCGTGTTCTGCGGCGATGGCCCGTGCCGGGTCTCGCTCGAGGCGAAGGCACGAGCGCGAGGTGTTCGGGCGAAGTGGCTTGGCACGCAGAGCTCGAGCGAAACGCTCGCCGCGATCGCTGCCGCGGATGTCGTTGCTCACCCGTCGCCCACCGAGATCTTCGGGAACGTGCTTGCCGAGGCGATGGCGCTCTCGACGCCGATCGTCGCGATGCGCGCGGGCGGCAACGTCGAGATGCTGGGCGACGACGGCACAACCGCGATGCTCGTCGAGGACGATCATCCTGAATCGTTCGCGGATGCGATTGCGGCGCTCCACGAAAATCGCGCGCGCGGGTGCGCGCTCGCGGCCGCTGCGCGCAAGCGGATTGTCACCGTCTTCCCGCTCTCGCGAATGATCGATGGCTACGATACGATGATGCAGGACATCGCCGTCGACATGCCGGACGCGGAATGACGACGCACCTGCTGCTCACTTCGAACTTTCCGCCGCTCTACGACGGAATCGCCAGCTGGATGTCGCAGCTCGCCCGGCATTACGGCGGCGATACCATGCTCGTCTCGCTCGGCAGCGAGCCCGGTCACGACGAGAGCGACGCGCGACAGGGCGTTCGCGTAGACCGCCTGCCGGTCGCGCGCGCGCGCCTCCGCAACCTTCCCGGCATCATTGCGTGGTCGCGCCGAGCGGCGGAGCTCGCGCGCGAGCACGACGTGGCCTTCACCTGGTGCGGCAACCTGAAGCCCGCGTCGTACGTGGCGTGGAGCCTTCACCGGCGCATGGGAATTCCGTATGGCGTGATTCTCCACGGCACGGAGCTCCTGCAGATGCGCAGGTACGGCACCGGGCTTCGCAAGCGCCTCATCGCGCGCTCGCTGCTCGGCTCCGCCTCCGTGATCGTGACGAACAGCGAGTGGACGCGCACGATGACGCTCGAGCTGTTCGATCAACTCGGGATCCCCGTGCCAGCGGATCGCGTGTATGCGGTTCCCCTCGGCGCGGATCTCGATCGATTCCGGTGCGGCGTGGACACCTCGGCGGTGCGCGCGAAGTTCGGGCTAAATGGTGGCCGCTGGATGCTGACCGTGGGACGGCTCGTGGAGCACAAGGGACAGGATCAGGCGCTGCGCGCGCTCGCGCTGCTGCGCGAGTCGGAGCCGCGTCTTCGCTACGCAATTGCCGGGAGCGGCGCGTACGGAGTCAAGTTGCGGGCACTCGCCTCGGAGCTCGGCGTCGAGGATCGCGTGAACTTCCTCGGCCACGTCGAGGATGATGATCTGCCTGCGCTGTACAACGTGGCCGAGCTGTACGTCGGCGCCTCGCGAATGGCCGTGGATCACGTGGAAGGGTTCGGCATCTCGCTCGTCGAGGCGGCCGCCACGTCGCTGCCCGTCATTGCTGGGCGCGAGGGTGGAATGCCGGAGGCCGTAGTGGAGGGCGTGACGGGGCTGCTGGCCGATCCGTACGACCCGGCCTCGCTCGCGGCCGCCATTCGCACGGTGCTGTGCGAGCCGGGGCTCGGTGCGCAGCTCGGCGCCGAGGGGCGTCGCGTGGCCGAGAGCAAGTACAGCTGGCAGCGCGTCGCGCGCGACCTGCGCGCCATCGCCGACGCGCACTCACGCCGCGCGCGCGCATGAGCACGCGCGTGCTGCGCGTGGTGCACGTGGACACCGAGCGTGGATGGCGCGGTGGCGAACGTCAGGCGTTCTGGCTAGCCGAGCGGCTGATGTGGAAAGGGCACCACTCCGTGATGGCGGTGCGCCCGGGCGAGCCGCTGGCGAAGCGGGCGGAGGGCGCGTCCATCCCGATCATCCCTCTCTCACCATTCGGAGAGATGGACATCCTGGCAGCGCTGTCGCTGCGGCGCGCGATCGTGCGCGAGGATGCGGACATCGTGCACGCGCACACCGGCCACGCCGTGGCGCTCGCGGCACTCGCGACGATCGGAACGCGCGCCCGCATGGTGCTCACCCGGCGCGTGAGCTTTCCGCTCAAGCGCAATCCGGCGTCACTTTGGAAGTACGCGCGCGCGGACGCGATGATCGCCGTCTGCCGCGCCACTGCCGATGCGCTGGTCGCGAGCGGGATCGAGTCGGCGCGCATCACGGTTGCGTACAGCGGTGTCGATCTCACGCGCGTGATTCCGCCGGCATCTGCCGAGACGCTCGCATCGCTCGGCGTGAAGACTGGCGCGCCTCTCGTCGTGATGGTGGCCGCGCTGGTGGGACACAAGGATCCGCTCACCTTCGTGCGCGCGATGGAAGTCGTGCGCCGCAGGGTGCCCAACGTCCAGGCGCTCATGGTCGGTGAGGGTGATCTGCGCCCGGACGTCAAGCGCGAGATCGCGATGCTCGGGCTCGGCGACACCGTGCACCTCGCCGGCTACCGCACCGACGCCGACTCGCTGATGTCGGTTGCCGATGTCGTCGCGTTGAGCTCGAGCGACGACGGGATCGGCGGCGTCGTGATCGATGCGATGTCGTTCGGGAAGCCGGTGGCCGCGACCGCCGCGGGCGGCATTCCGGAAGCGGTCGTGAACGATGAGACGGGGCTCCTCGTGCCCATTGGCGACGTGACCGCGCTCGGCAATGCGATTGCGCGGCTACTCGCCGACCAGGAGCTGGCCGCGCGACTTGGAGCGAACGGGATTCGGCGCGCGCCGCTGTTCTCGATCGACAACACCGTCGATCGCACGCTCGAGGTCTACGAGCGCGTGCTCGACACCCGCCCGCGGTAGCTCGCGCTCCATCGCTCCACGCGCTCGAGCACGTCGCGCACGGTGATGCGCGGCATGCGCCCCAGCCGGTGCGCATACGAGATCGGATAGTTCTCGCCGGGGTCGCCGTACGCGTCGATGAGAAGGTCGTGATAGCGACGATACGGGCCGACGCGCTTCGGGTTGTTGTAGCCCATGAGACTGATCACCGGCCGCTCGAGCGCGACGGACATGTGGAGCGGCGCGGTATCGAGCGAGATCACGAGCTCCGATGTGTCGAGAATCGTCACGAGGTCGCGCAGCGGCACGCCGAGCGTGCTGTGCGTGCGCGCGCCGGCGGCGTCGATGAGCCTCGCGGTTTCGAGCTCGCGCCCGCTTCGCCCGCCCGCGAGCACCGGCTCGAGTCCAAAGTCGCTGCGCAGCGCGATCGCAACCTCGGCCCAGCGCTCGGGGAGCCACTCCTTCTCGCGATGCGTCGCCCCAATGACGAGCGTAGCGAAGGGGCGCGGGAGCGCGCCGAGCACGCGCTCGCGGTCCGCGAGCTCCGATTGCCAGGGCCCGAGATTCCACTCGAGCGGCTCCGCCGGCACGTCCAGCGCGGAGAGAAACTCGAGATACTGATCCTGTACATGCTGGGGTGCATGCGGCGGGATACGCTCGTTCGTGAACAGCCAATTCATGTCGCGCGCGCGAGCTTTGTCGAAGCCGAGCTTCACCGGCGCTTGCGTGAACGAGGTGACGAGCCCCGCCTTGATGTAGACCTGCAGATCGATGACGAGATCGAATTTCCGGCGCGCGAGCTCGGCGCGTAGGTCGAGCATCCCGCGCCACCCGCGACTCTTCTCGAACACGAGGATCTGATCGACGCCCGGATGCCCGCGCACGAGTGAGGCGGGGCCGGGCTGGAGAATCCACGTGATCGTCGACGAAGGGTCGTGCCGCTTGAGCGCCGTCACGACCGGCAGCACGTGTACCGCGTCGCCGATCGCGCTCATCATCACGATGCAAATGCGGCGTCCCGTTTTGGGCGCGGCGGTGGTCATTGCGCCAGTGTGATCAGCTCCCGCGCGGTACTCTCGATCGCCAGCAGATCGGCCTCCTCGATCTGCAGCCCGCGAACCCGGCGCCACTTCATCGCGGATCGCGACAGGCGTCGGAGATTCACCTCGAGCACCGCCTGCGCCACGGGCTTGTCGAGCCACACGCGATCCACATCGAGCACGAGCGCCTCGATCCCTCCAAAGTCATTCTGGGCGATGAGGATGTTCTTGAGGTTGAGGTCGGGGTGGCGCGCGCCCGCGATGCTGAGCTTTGCGAGCAGCGCGCCGGTCGCATCGAGCAACGCGCGCTTCGAATCGGTGCGCGAGAGCGCGCCCAGCGCCCCCGCGAGATCGACGCTCCGCGGAATCTCGCGCGTGAGCACGTCGGCGCGCCGGAACATCGCGCTCGCCGGGTACGTCGCGTAGGCCACCATCTCCGGCGTCGGCACGCCGAGGCGTCGCAGCGCGAGCGAGAGCTCGAGCTCGCGCGGGGCGCGCGTGGCGCCGAGAAAGCGATCGTCGCGAATGGGGCCAAGGAGGCCGCCATGGCGTGAGCGTCGCACGACCACACGGTCGCCGCTCGAGAGCGGTACCGCGTATGCGACACCGCGACCGGTGAACGGCTTCGCCTCCGGATGATGCTCGGCGAACTCGTAGAAGGTCCCTTCGGCGAGCGCCTCGCGCAGCGGAGCCTCGAGCGCGGCGAGCGCTGCGCCCTCCACTCCGGGCTCGCTCAGCGCGACGTATCCGGCGGGAACGACGAATCCCTTCACGTGTCCACGCTGTACACGGCGAGCGTCTCTCGCTTTCCCTTGAGCTCCATCGTGCCGCGCTCGCGCATGCTCGGCGCGTCGGTGAGCGCCTGGCGCAGCTCGTCGGTCATGAGGATCTCGCCGCCGCCCGCTTCGGAGCAGAGGCGGCTCGCGATGTTCACGACGTCGCCGATGACCGTGTACTCGAGGCGGCGCTCGGAGCCGATATAGCCGGCGAAACTCTCGCCGAAGCTCAGGCCGATGCCGATCTGCAGCCGCGGCCGCCCCTCGCTCGCCCATCGCTCGTTGAGCGTCTCGAGCTCGCGCATCATGTCGAGCGCCGCATCCATCGCGCGATCGGCGTCGTCGTCCGCGCCAATCGGAGCGCCCCACTGCGCCATGACGCAGTCACCGATGAACTTGTCGAGCGTTCCGCCGTGCCTGAAGACGATCTCCACCATCACCGAGAAGTATTCGCTCAGCAGCCGCGCGACCTCGTCCGGCTTCATCGATTCCGAGAGCGCCGTAAAGCCGCGGATGTCGCTGAACAGTACGGCGACGGTGCTCTTGTCGCCGCCGAGCTTGAGCTGATCGGCCGATCCGGCAATCTGCGCGGCGAGGCGCGGCGCGAAGAAGCGCTCGAAGTTGCCGCGAACCATCGTCTCGTGGCGAATGCGCTCGGCGAACTTGCTGTTCTCGAGCGCGACGGCCGCGATGTTGGAGAAGGCGGTGAGGAACTCGAGATCTTCCTCGGTGAAGCGGTGCGTCGTCGTGATGTTGTCGACGTAGAGCACGCCCTGCACGACATCTTCCATGCCGATGAGCGGCGCGCACATGGCGGAGCGGACGCTCTGCATGAGGATCGACTGGCCGCCGAAGCGCTGGTCCTGCGGCGCGTTGTCGGAGAGTACCGCGACCTTCTCGTCGACGACCATGCGCGCGATCGACTGCGGAATGTGCTTGCCGGTGATCACGCCCTGCCGGTCGCGCGAGATCGTCGGCACGCGCCCGCGCTCGGCATCGACGAGCTCGATCGCGACGCGGTCCACGTCGAGGATCTGAAAGACGAGCTCCGTGATCTTGTCGAGCAGCGCGTTCACATCGACGGCGCGCGACAGCCCCTTCGACACCTCGAGCAGCAGGGCGAGTTTCTTCTCGGTGCGCGCCGCGCCGTCCAGCCCCGAGCGATCGACCTTCGCGTCGGCGAGATTCGCGGCGCGAAACACGGAGGAGAGGAGCCCGTCGGGGCTGTCGTACGCGCGCTGCTTGAGTACCGTGGCAGGTGTTGCGGGCGTGGCGGAGCGCGTGCGCTCGTCCTGCGTGGTCACCGACGCGTCCTGCACGATCACTCGAAAGGGCACCTTCCCGAATACCAGCTCGTCGCCGACGACCACCGTCGCGCTGTCGACGCGCTCGCCGTTCACGAAGGTGCCGTTGCTCGAGCCGAGGTCGGAGACCTGCACGCCAGCGGCCGACGAGCAGAGCTTCGCGTGTCGGCGCGAGATCGTGGGATCGAAGATCGGGATGTCGCTGCTCGCCGCGCGACCCACCAGGAGCGTCGATCCCTCGCGAAGCTCGAACGACATGGAACCGCTGGTGGCGACGATCCGAAAAGGCATGGCAGCAATATGCGGGGCCGCCGGGGCGCGAAGCGAGGGGTGCGGCGAGCTCGCGCCTGGCGGTGCTGACCGCCCAACTACTCCAGCATCGGCACGAACTCCTCCTTCACGTGCGGATGGAGCCGTTTGTTCAGGTTGAGCAGGCGCGCGCAGGCGTTCCAGCGCAGAATCGACTCATCGTTACCCGCCGGCCGCATGCGCTCAGCCGCCTCATAGTGCGGCATCGCCTCCAGCAGCCATCCGTCGGCTACGTCTCGCGCTCCAGCCGCGCCGCGCCTCAGCTGCGCAATTGCCCTGCGCTCGCAGATGATCCCCGCGTAATAGTGACGCTTGTACTGGTCCTCGAGCCGCGGCAGCACCTCCCGCGCACGAGCGACACCCTCGGCGAGCTTGTCGCCGAACCCATCGGTGATGGCGAGCAACAACGTGGTGAGAGCCTGCTGGTTCCGGGGATCAACCTCAATCACATCGAGGCAGATGCTCTCGGCGGCCGCCGAATCGTTGAGCAGGCGGTAGCGTTCGGCCTTCTGAAGCGCGGCGGGAATGCCGGCCGCCGTGATGGGCTTGAGCGAATACATCGCATCTCCTCGACGCCTAACGTTGGCGCCTTCGCGAGTAGATCGTCACGAGCTTGCCGATTGGATCGTAAAACTCATCGACCACGCGCTCCTTGAGTGGGATGATCGCGTTGTCGGTGATCGTAATACCCTCAGGGCACACTTTCGTGCAGCACTTCGTGATGTTGCAATAGCCAAGGCCCTGCTCGTTCTTGAGGTCGGGCACGCGATCGGCCACATCGAGCGGGTGCATCTCGAGCGCTGCTGCGTAGACGAAATGGCGCGGGCCGATGAACTCTTCCTCCTTGTGATGCTCGCGCAGCACGTGGCACACGTCCTGGCACAGAAAGCACTCGATGCACTTGCGGAACTCCTGCACGCGGTCGACGTCTGCCTGCTGCATGCGCCAGGTGCCGTCGGGGGCGTCTGGCGCGCGCGGCGTGAACTTCGTGATCCGCTTCTTGGCGCGGAAATTCCACGAGACGTCGGTTACCAGATCCTTCACCATCGGAAAGGCGCGCATCGGCTCGACAGTAACGGGCTTCTCCAGTGGCAGATCGTTGAGCCGAGTCATGCACATCAGTCGCGGCTTGCCGTTGATCTCCGCGGAGCACGAGCCGCACTTTCCGGCTTTGCAATTCCAGCGAACGGCGAGGTCGTTGGCCTGATCGGCCTGTACGTCGTGGATGGCGTCGAGCACGACCATGCCCGGCGTCACCTTCGTGACGTAATCGCGAAAGGCACCGCCGGCGGCGTCGCCGCGCCAGATGCGGAACGTCGCAGTGCGTTCGTCGGTAGTGGTGGCCGACACTGGGCTCCCTGTCATCCCATCTCCTTGATCACGGCCGTGAGCTCCGCAGGCATGGGCGGTATGGTCTCGCGGCTCAGCTCCATCGCGCCGCCAGCGCCCTTGCGGATGACGATGTTGAAGGTGCCGAAGCTCGCGTCCTTGTCCGGGTAGTCGTCGCGGAAGTGGCCGCCGCGGCTCTCGCGCCGCTCGAGCGCCGAGCGCGTGATGGCTTCGGCGATCGTCAGGAGGTTGCCGAGGTCGAGAGCGGTGTGCCATCCCGGATTGTACTCGCGATTCCCATCCGCTCGCACGCGTGCGGCTCGCGTCCGGAGCTCGCCGATTCGAGTGAGAGCCTGACGCATGTCGTCCTCGCGTCGCACGATGCCCACCAGTGCCTGCATCGACTCCTGCAGCGACTGCTGGATCTGATACGGCCCCTCGCTGTCGCTTGCGTTCCGGTCGAATGGCTCGAGCGCGCGCCGGGCGGCGTCGTCAGCGACGCGCGAGTCGACCGCGACCGCGCCGTGCCCGCGCGCGAATGCAGCGGCGTGCTCGCCGGCGCGCTTGCCGAACACCAGCAGATCCGAGAGCGAGTTGCCGCCGAGCCGATTCGCACCGTGCAGACCGGCCGCGCATTCGCCGGCAGCGAAGAGTCCGGGAACGTTCGTCATCTGCGTGTCCCCATCCACGCGAATGCCGCCCATCACGTAGTGCGTCGTCGGCCCGACCTCCATCGGCTCCTTCGTGATGTCGATGTCGGCAAGCTGCTTGAACTGATGATACATGCTCGGGAGCTTCTTCTTGATGTGCTCCGCGGCGTTCGGCAGACGTTCCTTGATCCAGGCGATGTCGAGGAACACGCCGCCGTGCGGGCTGCCGCGACCCTCGCGCACCTCGCGCATGATGCAGCGCGCCACGTGGTCGCGCGTGAGCAGCTCGGGCGGGCGGTGCGCGGTTTTGTCGCCCTGCGTGTAGCGCCACCCTTCTTCGGCATCGGTGGCGGTCTGCGCGCGATAGTTCTCGGGCACGTCGTCGAACATGAACCGGCGGCCTTCGCTGTTGCGCAGCACGCCACCCTCGCCGCGAACGCTTTCAGTCACCAGAATGCCGCGCACGCTTGGCGGCCACACCATTCCGGTGGGATGGAATTGCACGAACTCCATGTCCTGGAGCGCCGCGCCGGCTTGATAGGCGAGTGACTGTCCGTCGCCCGTGTATTCCCAGCTGTTGCTGGTGATGCTGAACGCGCGGCCGATGCCGCCGGTCGCGATCACCACGGCCTTCGCCTGGAAGAGACGAAAGCGACCGCGCTCGCGGTCGTACGCAAGCGCGCCGGCGATGCGATCGCCATCTTTGAGCAGTGTAACCACCGTGCATTCCATGTGCACGTCGATCTTTTGATGAATCGCGTGGTCCTGGAGCGTGCGAATCATCTCGAGACCGGTGCGGTCGCCGACGTGCGCGAGGCGCGGATACCTGTGACCGCCGAAGTTGCGCTGCAGGATGCGGCCATCGGGCGTGCGGTCGAACAGCGCGCCCCACGCCTCGAGCTCGAGCACGCGATCCGGCGCCTCCTTGGCGTGCAGCTCGGCCATTCGCCAGTTGTTGAGGTACTGCCCGCCGCGCATGGTGTCGCTGAAGTGCACCTTCCAGTTGTCGCGGTCGTCGACGTTGCCCAGCGACGCGGCTATGCCACCCTCGGCCATCACGGTGTGTGCCTTGCCGAGCAGCGACTTGCAGACCACGCCAACCGAAACGCCCTCGCCGTCTGCGGCAGCTGCGATCGCGGCGCGAAGCCCCGCGCCGCCCGCGCCGATCACGAGGACGTCGTGTTTTATCGTTTCGTACTCAGCCATGCGCGCGATGCCCCATGCGGGTCACAGAATCCTCACGTCATGCAGCACTCCCATCGAGCACAGTCGCACGTAGAGGTCGGCGAATGCGACGCCGAAGAGGCTCATCCACGCCCATCGCATGTGCCACCGGTTGAAGCAGCTGGCGCACGCGTACGCAGTGCGGCGCACGGGGCGCTGTGCCAGGCGGTCGAGATATCCGCCCACGATGTGGCGCAGCGAGTGGCAGCCAAAGGTGTAGCTGGACAGCAGCACCACGTTCAGGGCGAGCACGAGCGTGCCGACGCCGATCCCGAACGAGGTCCGTCCGGTGGACGGATCGGTGAACCAGAGCGCGTTCCAGACATCGCTCGCGAGGATGATGAGAAACACCAACGCGACGTACAGGAAGTAGCGATGGATGTTCTGAATGATGAGCGGAAAGGAGTTCTCGCCGCGGTAGATGTCACGCGGCTCTTTTACGGTGCACGATGGCGGATCCGCCCACATCGCCTTGTAGTACGCGCCGCGATAGTAGTAGCACGTAACCCGGAAGAGTCCGGGAAAGGGGAGGATGATCAGCGCGGGCGAGAAGGGAAGCAGGGCCGGCCACCAACCCGGCTTGGCCCCGAACCACGCGTGCGGCGAGCTGCCGAACAGTTCCGGCGAATAAAAGGGCGAGAGATACGGGCCGAACGTGTAATGCGCGTTCTGGAACGCGGCCCAGGTGGCGTAGACGAGAAACGCCGTGAGGATGATCGCCGTGACCGCGGGTTGCACCCACCATGCGTCCTGCCGCATGGTGAGCTTTTGCGGGCGCTCGAGAACCGGGAGCTGCGCGTGAGCCATGCCTTTCCCTCCAGGGAAGTGCGCTGATCACTGGCAAAACTGCGGGTGTGCTTCGACGAACCCATCTCCGATCGGTTCGCATACTCCCACCCGTGCACCGAGCTGTCAATATGCTATCGCTTGCGCACCTGTCCGATCGCCGTGAGCATCGCGCGAGCTTTGTTCTCGGTTTCCTCCCACTCGTTCGCGGGAATGGAGTCCGCGACAATTCCCGCGCCTGCCTGGACCGACGCGACGCCATCCGAGATTACGCACGTGCGGATCGTGATCGCGAGATCCATGCGGCGATCGCCGGCAGCGATGTAGCCGATCGCGCCGGCGTACGGCCCGCGCCGCTCGGGCTCGAGCTCGTCGATGATCTGCATCGCGCGCACCTTCGGCGCGCCCGTCATCGTGCCGGCGGGGAAAGTCGCGCGGAACACGTCGATGGCGGAGGCATCGTCCTGGAGCTCGCCTTCGACCTGACTCACGATGTGAAAGACGTGGCTGTACCGCTCGACGACCATGAGATCCGTCACCGCAACGGTGCCGTACTTCGCGATGCGCCCGACATCGTTGCGACCGAGGTCGACGAGCATCACGTGCTCTGCGCGCTCCTTCTCGTCCGCGAGCAGCTCGGCGGCGAGCCGCTCGTCGTCTTCCGGCGTGAGCCCGCGCGGCCGAGTGCCCGCGATGGGGCGCACGGTGACGCGCCCGCTGGCGACACGCACGAGAAGCTCCGGCGAGCTGCCGACGAGCTCGAGTCCGTCGAGCACGAGATGGTACATGTAGGGCGACGGATTCAGCGCGCGCAGTGCGCGATAAAGCGCGGCAGGCTCGAAGTCGAGCGGCACCTGGATGCGCCGCGCGAGGAGCGCCTGGAAGCAGTCGCCGGCGAAGATGTATTCGCGAATGCGCTCGACGTCCGCCTCGAACTTGGCGCGCGCGTACTTGAAGGTGCCCGTCGCCGGCGGAGCAGCGCGATCGAGATCCAGCGGCGGGAGGCTTCCGGGCGCGCGCAGTCGCGCGATCGTTTCGTCGATGTCGCGCAGCGCACTCGCGTGCGCGCGCTCGAGCTCGGCGTCGCTCGCGCCCGCATCCACCGGCACGCCAACGACCACGCGCGCCTGCGACCGCAGCGAATCGATGATCACGAGCGCGTGCGTGAACACAAAGAGCGCATCGGGCGCCGAGATTGCGCGCGGCGGCGCGTTGGGGAGCCGCTCGATGTGCCGCGCGATGTCGTACGAAAAAAATCCAACGGCACCGCTCCAGAACGCGCCCAGCTCGGGAACGTCCACGGGCTCGTGCCTGGCGATGAGCGCCTGCAGGTCCGCGAGCGGATCCGTGGGCGTACGCGCACCATGCCATCCCTTTTCGAGCGTCCAGTCCTCGGCCACACCGTCCTTCAGCCGCCACGCGCCGCGCGGCTCGGTGCCCATGAAGGTGTAGCGCGCCCACGTCTCGCCGCCCGCGGGCGCCGATTCGAGGAGAAAGGCGAATGCGCCGCGACGCAGCTTCGCGAATGCGGAGACGGGGGTTTCGCCGTCGAGGAGGCAGTCGCGCCACACGGGAACGAGCCCACCGCGCGCCGCGAGCGATTTGAAGCGATCGAATGTAGTCATCGGGTTTTCATTTTAACGTGCGTGCAAGCTCCGCGCGCACATTTTCCATGCGGGCCACGCGCTTGCCGGGCTCCGCACGGACGATGACATTTTCCACTCATGAGCAGTAGAGTCCTCGCGGTCTTTGGAGCCGCGTGTTGGGTCGTCGTATGCTGCGCAACCGCGCAGTCTGTGGGCGCGCAGGCCTGGAACGACGCACGTGCGCAGGAGCTCGTGGAGCGCGCGACGGCGCGTCGCGCGCAGCAGCTCGCCGATACCGCGCTGCGCGACTACCACGCGTCCGCGCACGGCTACCTGACCTTTCTCGCGCAGGTCGGCGAAAACTTTCCCGATCCGCCCAAGGTCGTCCGCTCGGATGAGCTCGCGCTGGAAGTGTACTGGCGAGCGCCCAACCTGAGCAAGCAGCGCATCGTGGGGCGCCGCGACACACTCGCGCTCCCCACGAACATCGCCTATCACCAGGACCACCTGGGCATCGTCCAGAACAACTTCCCGAGCATCATTCGCATCGGAGATGGCGATGAGGTGCGCGACGTGCCGCACCCGCTCTCGGAGGCCGGCAACGGCGACTACGACTTCGCGATCCACGACTCGCTGAGCATCCGTCTGCCCGATCGCGCCGTGGAGGTGTACGAGCTCCGCGTGCGCCCGAAGGACCCCACGCAGCCGCGACTCGTGGGCGCGCTCTACATCGATCGCTCCTCCGGCGATGTCGTTCGCATGGCGTTCACCTTCACGCGCCCCGCGTATCTCGACACCGAGCTCGAGGACATCTCGATCGTGCTCGAGAACGCGCTCGTGCAGGGGCGCTTCTGGCTCCCGCTGCATCAGGAGGTCGAGATCCGCCGGATGGGGAAGTGGCTCGACTTTCCAGCGCGCGGGATCATTCGTGGCCGGTGGGAAATCTCGGGGTACGAGACGAATCGCGGTCTGCCGCTCGCGATTTTTTCCGGAGGCCCGGAGATCATGAGCGCGCCCGCGCGCGAGCTCGCGAAGCACGAGTGGCATGGCCGCATCCTCGACTCGCTTCCCTCCGATGTTCGCGCCGCGAGCGACGACGACGTGCGC
>Ga0105249_10002057_pt1 | contig 17453 bp, 12 predicted proteins | sample KBSS44metaG_FD_81522 | JGI IMG/M metagenome (GOLD analysis project Ga0105249, IMG submission 81522) | Switchgrass rhizosphere microbial communities from Kellogg Biological Station, Michigan, USA - KBS S4-4 metaG | ecosystem: Host-associated > Plants > Roots > Rhizosphere > Soil | place...
ACGACGCGAACCCGACCCGGCGGACGCCGGTCATCACGCTCGCGATCATCGCCGCATGCGTCGTCGTCTACGGCTACCAGGTGCTCCTGTTGGCGCAGGGGGGCGACGACGCTCTCGATGCGTTCATCACCCGATGGGGCGTCGTGCCCGCGGAGCTCGTCGATGCCCTGCGATCCGGTGCGTTCGCCTCGATGGAGACCGTCACGCTGGTCACGAGCCAGTTCCTGCACGGCAGCCTCGTCCATATCGCCGGCAACATGCTGTTCCTGTGGATCTTCGGGAACAACATCGAAGACCGCTTCGGACGACTCGCGTTCCTGGCCTTCTACTTGGTCGGCGGCGTCGTCGCGGGTCTGACGCAGGTCGTCATCGATCCGACCTCGACGGTCCCGACCATCGGCGCTTCGGGTGCCATCGCCGCTGTACTCGGTGCCTACCTCGTGCTGTTCCCCGGCGCACGCGTCACGACGGCGATCTTCCTGATCTTCTTCTACCAGCTGATCGAGATCCCCGCCATCTTCGTGCTGGGCTTTTGGTTCGCCCTGCAGCTCTTCGATGGCATCGGCTCGCTCGGCGCGATGGGCCAGGCGACGACCGGCGGGGTCGCCTTCTTCGCGCATATCGGCGGGTTCATCTTCGGGGCGGCGATCGCGCTGCTCGTTCGCGCCGTCGCCGGGCGTCCCGCCGGACGCACCGTGGGATAATCGAGCGCGATGGACGACGGCTTGATCGAGATGGTCGTTGAGAGCGTCCGGGTCCACATGCTCTCGAGCCGCCACGTCGTGATCCTCAAAGAGACGGGTCGCGAACGGTATCTGCCCATCTGGATCGGACCCTGGGAAGCCAGCGCGATCGCGATGCGGCTCCAGGGCCTCACCCCCGAACGTCCGCTCACGCATGACCTGTTCGCGAGCACGCTCGAGGCGGTCGATGCCCGCGTCGCCCGGGTGATCATCTCCGACCTGGCCGAGGAGACGTTCCACGCGCGCCTGTTCGTCGAGCGCGACGGGCACGTGGGTGAGATCGACGCTCGGCCTTCCGACGCGCTCGCGCTTGCGGTCCGCGTCGGGGCACCGATCTTCGCCGTGCCGTCGGTCCTCGATCAGGCCGGGCTCGGCGCCGACGGTGGGATCGGTGACGATCCCGAGGGCGAGGGCAGCACGCTCGAGTCGACGGGCGAGCGGATCGTCGATCCGCGGCTCGATGTCTTCCGCGAGTTCGTCAATTCGCTCGACGTCGATCCCGAGAGCGGCGAAGACCGCCAGAGCTGACCCGGGCTCACCCGCGTGATGGGCGAGGCCGTCAGCCGCCCCCGCTGATCGGCCGGCCGCGCCGCAGACCGCGCGACCGGTTCGCCCACATCGCCAGGCGCGTCCGCCAGAAATCGCGGACCGCCCGCCCGATGACCTGTGGTTTCGCGCCCGTCGGTGAGCCCGCCGTGCGCGGGTAGTGCGGGACACCGACCTCGACGACCGAGCGGCCCGCTGCCCGCAACTTGATGAGCAGCTCGGCCGAGAAGAACGCACCGTCCGACTCAACGTGGATATCCTCGAGCGCCTCGCGTCGGAAGAGCTTGCAGGCGCAATCGACGTCGGTGACCTTGAGGCCGAAGAAGATCCGATTGGCGAGGCGATACGCACGGGCGTACAGGGTCCTGACGAGCGGATCCGCGCGTCGGATCCGGTAGCCGACGACCACATCGGGGTGATCGGCTGCCGCAAGCCGTTCGGTCAGCCGCCCGAGGTCCTCGACGCGGAACTGGCGGTCGCCATCCGTGAAGGCCACGAGCTCGTAGCGGGACGCCGCGAACCCGGACCGCAGCGCGGCGCCGTAGCCGAGGTTGGTCGGGTGGTGGACGGCCCGCACGACGCCCGGGTGGGCGGCGGTCAGCTCATCGGCGAGGGCCTGGGTCCGATCGCGCGAGCCATCGTTGACGGCGATGACCTCGAACGTCTCGGCGATGCCCGGGAGGCTGTCGAGGGCTTCGGCGACGAGCCCCTCGATGTTGGCCTCCTCGTCGTGGGCCGGAAAGAAGTACGACAGGCGCGCGACTCGGGCCGCTGCGGGGCCCGTCATGGCGCGGCCTCGCGCTTGCGGATCACGCGGGCGAGCATGCTCGGGTCGAACCCGCCGAGCGGCTGGGTCTCATAGCGTTCGGCGATGCCGGCGACCTCCGAGGGCTCCACGCGGATCACGTAGACCGGCCGCGTGGGCAGATTGCGATCGATCACGTCGTAGATGTCTCCGAGGTTCTGGTCCAGGCGGGTACGGTCGTCGATGATAGAGATGTCGGGCCGACGACCCTCGATCAGTTGCGCGTACCACAGTGGGGTCGAGTAACTCCACCAGCTCACGACCACGGCGTTCGGATCCATCGACGACAGCGCCATGTCGAGCCAGCGGGCGGCAGTGTCATCGTGGCTGCGATCCACGGCCTGGTACCGACCATCGAGCTCGATCGCCGTCGGGACGAGCACGACGACCGCGAGGACGAGCGCGACGACGGGCTGGACCGGTCTCCTTCCTTCTTGGTCCATGCCCCCGCTGGCCATGCGTGCCACGCCCTCGGCGAGGATCGCCAGCCAGGTCCAGGCGATAAGGGCGGGCACGACGTAATAGCGGTCGATCATCGCGTTCACGTACGAAGCGGCGAAGAAGCACGTCAGCGCAAGCGCCGAGCCTGTCAGGAGCGCGTAGTGCGGCCGACGCAGCGCCGTGACGACGAACGCGAGCGGCAGGAAGAGCGTGAGCGGGCCGAAGGCATCGATGGTGCGCCCCACAAGATCGGCGGTCTTCGCTGGCAGGTCGCTGAACGGCCCGACGAGGCTGCCCCGGAATTGTTCGGCCAGGGCGATGTACCAGAACCCGTCCCACGTCTCTGGCTGTCCGTAGACGATCGGTGCCCGGAATGGGCCGGCGCGTACCGGCAGCTCGAGGTAGACGAACGCGACGGTCAGGACGGCGGCGCCGACGCAACCCAGGATCAACCCGGGCCGGCGAAGGATGCCACGATCGACGGCAGGCACGTACAGGGCGATGGGCAAGGCCAGCAGGAGCGTCAGCGAATGATTGCCGGCTGCCAACCCGAAGACGATGGCCGCCGCGACGAGCACGCGATCGCGCCGTCCATCCTCCCAGGCGACGAGCAGGCGCAGAAGGATCGCGACCAGCGCCAAGTGCAGTGCGTGCGCCTCGGCATGGGTCCCGAGCTTCCAGACGATCCCGGTGAAGGCGAGTCCGAGACCGGCCATGACGCCGAGGACGACCGATCGGGTCAGGGCTCGGACGAGGTCGACAGTGACCGCGGCGGCCACCGCCGCGCACAGACCGGCGAAGAGGTTCATGCGGAACGCCGGGTCACCGAACGGTGTCAGCAGGACGTTCGCGACCCATCCCAGCAGCACATAGGTGGGGAACCCTGTCGGGTGGGCCGTGCCCAGGAGGGGAGCGACGGTCTGGAGCTCGGCGGTGTCCCAGAAGCTGACACCGGGCATCATCGCGACCCGCGCCCCGACGAACGCGATGACCCCGACCATGAGCGGTGGCAGCCAGGTGACGGCGAACCGCCTCACCATCCCAGGAACCGGCCCCACAACACGCCCCAGGCATTGATCGCCACCGACAGGACGATCAGCCCGATGGCCAGGGGCATCGCCCACGATCGCGCCGACGGGCGATCGACGAGTCGCGCGAAGCCGATCGCGACGAGCACGAGCGCGAACGGCACGCTGTCATTGCTGAACCGGTATCCGAACTGGACCCAGCCCTGGCTGAAATGCATCAGGTTGGCGAGCGAGACGAGCAGGATCGCGAGCAGGGCGGCCAGCACGATCCGCCGTCGGCGTCGATCGAACCAGGCCGGGATCGCGAGCAGCAACGCGGGCGTCGTGAGAAGGACGCTCATCCCCGTGTCGCGCGGGAGGGCGATCGGACAGTCGACGTCGAACAGTCCGCGTGTCGCTCTCGGCGCGGTGCACAGCGGCTGGTCGACGGTCCCAAGGGTGTCCTGGAACCGGTCCGGGAACAGGCGAGGCGTGGAGAGCAGCATGATCGCGACGTTCTGCGGCACGTAGCGGGGGTCCTCCGCCGCCCATTCCGGGTGATAGCCCAGACCCGTATACGCCCTCGCCTCGAGCTGGTAGAGGTGGTCATACGCCGGGTGGAAGACGTGCCCGGTCGTGACGACGTTGTACGCGAGGAGCGCCGCGACCGGGATCGCGGCCCCGATCAGCACCGAGGCGACCCGCCGCGGCCAGCCGATGCGCGGCCCGACGATCAGGAAGAACGGCGTCGCGAGGATCACCGTCAGGCGCGCCGTGGACGCCAGGCCGATGAACAGCCCGCTCAGGAACGAGGTCAGCCCGGGACGGCGCGTCGAGGCGCTCGTGTCGGAGGGGCTCGCCTCGTCCTTTCGCCCGTCAGCATCGTGGTCGGCCCCGAGCGCCATGCCGACGGCGAGCATCGTCAGAGCGACGGCGACGATGTGCGCCTGATACCAGGTGGTCGTGTTCTGTGCCGTGTACCAGAAGACGGTCCCGAACGCGAACAGGATGGTGGTCCCGGCCCTGACCACGGTCGACACGCCCAGCCGGCCGATCATCCACCAGCACAGCGCAACGTCGACGGCGGCGAGGACGGTGAAGATGAGCTGGTCGTCGGCCCGTAGGCCGTAGGCCGCGACGAACGGCACCAGCAGGATCGCCGGGAGTGGCGGGAACGGGATCAGCGCTCGCTCGCTGCCGCCCGCGCGTCCGATCGGCAGCACGTCCTGGAAGAAGTAGTTCCCGAAGCGTTCAGCGGTGTTGAGGACCGGATAGCGGATGCCTGCCTGGCCCTCGAGGAACGCCGACGCCTGCCACACGAAATGGTCGTAGTAGCGCTCGACGAACGTCAGCCGATAGATGGCGAATGCCGCCACGGCCACGGCCACTCCGCCGATGATGGCGAGCACGACATGCCGCCGGGACGCGGCCCGACCGGGTCGGGAGTGGTCTACGGGAGCCTGTGCTACGCTCAGATCCACCTTCCACGCTCGTGCAGGAGCCGCTCTCCAGCTTGACTGGCCCCGAACCCGGTGGGTATGAGCGAGGCACGGGAGCGCCGCCTCGGTCGACCGGGATGCAGGGGGCCGTCGGCGTCGTCCTGATCGCCCTCGCGCTCGGACTCGCCATCCGACTCAGCCTTTTATACCTGCTTCCCGGTTCGGGCTTCGGCCCTGACCTCTCGTCGTTCCGCTATTGGGCGAACGATCTCGCTACGCATGGCCTGAACGGCTTTTACCAACGCGACTTCTTCCACGACTACACGCCGGGCTACCTGTATGTGTTGTGGCTCGTCGGGACGGTCGGAAAGGCGCTGGGTGGCATCGGCGACCTGATCAAGGTCCCACCGGTCATCGCCGACGTCGGGATCGCGTATCTCACCTGGTCGATGCTCCGCGAGCTCGGTGTCCGCGATCGCCTGGCGGTCCTTGGCGCGCTCGTGGTCATGCTCAACCCGATCTTCTGGTTCGACAACGTCATCTGGGGCCAGGTCGATTCGTTCGGCGTCCTGTTCCTGATGCTCGGACTGCGAAGTCTCTGGCGCGACCAGCCCGAGCGGGCGGCGATCTTCGGCGTCATCGCGGCGGTCGTGAAGCCGCAGCTCGGGATCCTGCTGCCGGTCATCGCGGTCGTCACGATCCGTCGCGCGTTGCGGCCCAAGCCCAAGGACCCGGACGCCCTGCCCGAAGCCGACCCGATCCGTCGCCTCGAGGCGCAGACCGGACATCCGATCCGGATCGTCACCACCGCGGTCGTCGGGTATCTCACCGCTCTCGTGCTCTGCATCCCGTTCGGGCTCAGCGTGCTGCAGTTCACGCCAGCTGCGCCGTTCTTCACCTCGGGCCTCCTCCAGCAGATCGCGCTCGCCGGCGGTGGCTATCCGTACCTGACGGTCAATGCGTACAACGCGTGGGCCGTCGTCCCGAGCAACCTCGGGATCAGCCTGGCCGGTTCGGGCCAGTGGGTCTGCGACACGCTCTCGACGCCTGCCGACCGCTGCGGGACCGGCTACGTGCAATTCGGGTCCGTGCCGGCCATCGTGGTGGGTGCGGTCCTGCTGATCGTCGTGATCCTCACGGCACTCTGGGCGATCTGGCGGAACCCCGACCGGCTCACGATCACGGTCGGCCTGGCGGTCATCGCCCTCGCGTTCTTCATGGCACCCACCCGCGTCCATGAGCGCTACGACTTCCCGTTCTTCGCCATCGCCGCGCTGCTCTTCGCCATCTCGCCCCGCTGGCGGGTGTTGTACGTCGTCCTGAGCATCGCCACGTTCGCCAACATGTACGTCGTCCCGACGACGATCTACCCCCCGACCGACCCGACGAACCCGATCCGGGACTGGCTCGGGATCGGACCAGGGATCAGGTCGCAAGCCGGGGTCACGGCGATCGCCGTCACATACACCCTCGGCTCGATCTGGGTATGGCTCCAGCTTCGGCGGTCGGCGCGGGAGCGGCTCGAGGAGGAGGTCTACGCTGGGCGCGAGACCGAGCCCGCCGCCCCGGATGACCTCCGGTACGCCGACGGCCTGCCGGTCGGAGCGGCCGGGGCGACGGCACTGGCCGTCCGCGGTGGCGGCCCCGCTGCCGCCACGCTGCCGACATGGTCCGAACCTGCGCGGTTCGAGGAGGTCGGGATCAGCGGCTGGATCTACGATCGGCTGCACGCCCCACCGGTTCGGGCCGATCGAAGCGGGACGCTGGTGAACGAGCGCGGCGGTCGATTCGACAGGCTCGATGCCTGGCTCATCCTCGTCCTGATCCTGGCGACCCTCGGGCTCCGCCTGTTCCGCCTTGCCGAGCCGTACCAGATGCACTTCGACGAGGTGTATCACGCACGGACGGCCGCCGAATTCCTGCAGGACTGGCGCTACGGCGAATCGCATCCGATCTACGAATGGACCCACCCGCATCTCGCCAAGTACGCGATGGCGGGCGGGCTGGTCCTGTGGGGCGCAGACCACGTCGCGGCGACGAACGCGCTAGGGGACCCCGTCAGAGCCGTCACGATCGAGCCACGCCGCCAGGACGGCACCGTGCGCGCCGGGGAGCGCTTGCACGTCGCGACCGGCACCGAGATCCGGACCGAGGACCTTCGGACGCGCCAGACCATCGCCCGGACACCTGCCCCCGGTGTCGGCGCCCTGGCTTTCGACCCGACGCAGACCCGGCTGATCCTCGGCGCTGATGACGGCACGGTGTCGACCCTCGATGTCACCCAGGTCGGGTCGGACGGCGCCGTCGCCGAACCCGTTCGGCTGGCCACGGTCCCGCACGCGGTCAAGCACCTGCTCGTGACCGACGACGGCACGATCGTCGCTGCGTCGGATCTCGACGTGACGACCATCGACGGTACGTCCGGCGAGATCCTCGGGCGGACGGAGTTCGATGACATCAGCGACCTCGCGCCGGGTGGCACCGGCCCCGTCCTGCAGGGCGATCCGGGCGCGATGGAGGACCCGAGCGCTGTCGCCGAGACGATCGCTTCGCTCATCGGTGGCGATCCGCAGGACTACGAGTCGCGGATCTCGGACGCCGCGCCGGGCGCGTCGGTGCTGTTCGGGAGCCCCGGCAGTGGCGACACGCGCTCATCGGTCGAGGACGCGATCGCCGACGGTCGGTTGCCCGGTGTCCAGATCGTCGATCTGCCGCGGGTCGCCGTCGCGACCAGCACCGGTGTCTCCTTCATCGACGTCGCTACCGCGGCCACGACATCGACCGTGCCCCTCGACGGCGGGGCCCATGGGATGGCGTACGTCACCGGAATCGATGACACCGAGCTGTTCGTGACGAGCGGGTCGGCCGAGGCGCCGAACTATCACGTGCTCAAGGTCAGCGGGGATGCCGCGGCCAACGGGCCGATCGATCGTGGCAGCAACCCACTGCCGGGTTTCGGCACGCGCGTCGCGTACGACCGGGCATCGCAGATGGTCCACATCCTGGGCCACGCGCCGTCCGGGTCCGGGCCTCCGAGCGATCGCTGGACCGTCTATGTCGTTGAACCGCACGGGACGTCGGCGCCCATCGGCGCGGTGTATGCCGACGCCCTCCTGCCGGCCGACTTCACGCCGGTCGACTGGGCGATGGACGTCGAACCCGAGTACCAGAGCGACGATCGCCAGGACCTGCTCGTATTCGACGGCGACGGCACCGTCGCATCGATCGACATCGGCTCGCACGCCTTCGCCTGGCGCCTGCCGGGCGTGATCGCCGGCGTCCTGATGGCCGCGTGTCTCTACGTACTCGCGCGCATCCTGTTCGCGCGACGGAGCGTGGCCGTGGCCGTTGCCGCGTTGACGCTGCTGGACGGGATGTTCTTCGTCCAGTCGCGGATCGGGATGAACGACGTCTACGTCGGACTGTTCGTCGTCGCCGCGTACACGGTCTTCGCGGCGGTCTGGACCCATTGGTGGCGGGGCCGCGCGGCGTTCTGGTTCGCGATGCCGATCATCGGCGTGCTGCTCGGGCTGGCGCTGGCCTCCAAGTGGGTGGCGGCGTATGCGATCGGTGCGCTCCTCCTGTTGCTGCTCGTCCGGAGCGCGCTCGGCCGCGTCGTGTCGATCCTGGGTCTGATAGCGATCACCGGTGCCCTCGGCTACCTCGCGATGGCCGGACAGACGTTCGGGAACGTGCCGTTCCTCGTGATCATGATCGCGCTCACGCTGCTTGCGGTCGTCGTGGCCGTCTTCCATCCGATCCGCTGGACGGACGAAGAGATGTGGCTCGCGCTGCTCGCGCCGGCGGCGATCGGTACGGCGATGTTCTTCGGCGCGCTTGCGCTTGGCAAGCTCGACGCAGTCATCGTCGTGGGGCCGATCTCCGTCACCCCGCTCCTCGCGGCATTAGGCTCGGCACTCGGCTCGGTCGTCGTCTACGGGGCCTTCCGCATCGGCGGCTACCTGGGGTATGGACCGCTGGCCGAACCGCCGCGGCCCGGTGACCCCGCCCAGGTCCTGGATCCGCCCGGCCCGGCCCCGACCGGCTGGCTGCGGCCAGGCTGGGCGTACGGGATACCTGTCGTCTGGGCGGCGATCTGCCTCCTCGCGATCCCGGTCGTCGTATACGTCGTCAGCTATCTGCCATGGGCCGCCGTCGAGAACCACCAGCTGTGGCCCGGCTATCCCGTCGGCCATACCGGCCAGACGCTGGTCGACCTCACGCGCCAGATGTACGACTACCACAACGGCCTTACGTCACCGCACCCAGCGTCATCGCCGTGGTGGGCCTTCCCGTTCGATCTCAAGCCCGTGTGGTTCTACCAGGAGGGTTTCGCTGGGTCCACGAGCGGCGCCATCTATGACTCCGGGAACATCGTCATCTGGTGGCTCGGCATCGCGGCATTGATCTTCATCTCGGTGATGGCGTATCGCCGGCGGTCGCCCGCGCTCGCGTTGATCGCGGTCGGCTTCGCGGGGCAGTGGATCCCGTGGGCGCGCATCGACCGGGCTGCGTTCCAGTACCACTACTACACAGCCCTCCCGTTCGTGGTCCTCGCGCTGGCCTACCTTCTCGCAGAGCTGTGGCACGGACCCTCGAGACGAACCTGGATGTGGGTCCGGATCGCCGCCGCGGCCGCGATCATCGGACCCGCGGCGATGTGGCTCTTCTCACGGCCACTGTGTGCCCTCGTCGGTGTCACGATCGCGAACCCGGGGTCCCAGGCGTGTCCGGCTGTCATCCCTGACGTCGTGCTCACGGTCCGGACGCTCGCCCTGCTGGGCCTCCTGGTTGCTGCGGGGATCGTGCTGTGGCTCTGGCTCACCCGGGTGCAGGCGCGTGACCGCGAGGACGGGCGTGACGTGCGTCGTTATCTGGATCTGCCGCTGATCGGAAGCGTGATCGCGGTCGGCCTCGGGATCGCGTTCGCGGCCGCTCTCCCGGATACGGCGCTGTTGACGTGGCGCGGCATCCCGGTCGAGCCGGTGGCGCTCCTCGTCCTGCTGCCGATGCTCTATCTCGCCGGACAGGTGCTCGCCGCCAGAGACGCGCGGCGCTTTGCGATCGGGATCGGTGTCGCGGTCCTCGCCTGGTTCGTGATCTGGTACCCGAACATCTCGGCCCTGCCGCTGCCATCGACCGTGGTGAACGCGTTCCAGGGCCTTCTGCCGACCTACCTGTACGCCTTCCAGTTCCCCATCAACACCGCACCGCGTCCGGCGACGCCGTTGATCAGTCCGATCCCGATCGCTCTGACGCTGGCGCTCGGGCTGACCTGTCTCGTGGTCGCCTACTCGGCGTCGGTCTGGCGACTCGCGATCGCCGAGTCGCGCGCGAACGCCGCTTCGCGCTCGGGCCGCTCGTCGGGGCCACCGGACCCATCGTCGACAGCCTCCGGCAGCGGTCCGGACAGCCTGGCGCGCAGCGGCGGGGACGCCTGAGGGATCTCCGCGCGAAATCCCTCGGGCAGGGTCCCGGCGGCGGCCAGCCGCCGGATGACGAACCCGTAGTAGTCGTCTACCTTGGCCGTCACCCGCGGCCACGAGAAATCTTCCGCCCGCTCTCGCCCGGCAGCGCCCATGCGTGCACGAAGGTCCGGATCGTCGAGTAGCGTGTCGATCGCGGTGGCGAGCTCGCGCGGCTGACGCGGCGGCACGAGCAGCCCCTCTCGGCCACGCCGTACGACGCCCTTGTAGCCGTGGATGTCCGAACAGACGATGGCCGTACCTGCTGCCATCGCCTCGAGCAGGACGATGCCGAACGACTCACCCCCCGTCGCGGGAGAGACGTAGACCTCGGCTGTCTTGTAGAGCTGGGCCTTCTCGGCGTCCGAGACCCGACCGAGGAACTCGACGCCCTTGAGACCGCGGGTGGCCACGTATCGACGTGCCTCCCGCTCCTGTGGACCCGACCCGACGATCAGGAGCCGAGATCGCTCGCCCGACCGTCGCAGCACGCGATGGGCCTTGAGCAGGTCCAGCAGCCCCTTGCGTGGCTCGTGGCGTCCGACGAACAGCACGTTCGGTGTCCCGTCCTGCCAGCGCGCGATCGGGACCGCGTTCGCGAAGCGTGCGACGTCGACCCCGTTGGGGATGACCTTGTAGTCGCCCGGGAAGTAGCGGTCGATGAAGTGGCGCGCGGCGGCACTGACCGCGATCCGGCCGTGGAGCTTGCCGGCATAGCCACGCAGGGCGCGACTCCCGAACTCGTAGGACGGCGAGAAGCCGGCATACGCGTGGAACGTCGCGACGTTCACGCTGGTCGACTCGCGCAGCAGGAAGAGCGACAGGAACGGCACGAACGGCTCGTGGAAATGGAGCAGATCGAACCGCTCGCGTTCGAGCATGTCGTCGATCTGGGTCAGGTAGCGCGGCGAGAACGTCAGGGTCCCGACCGACGCATTGATCGGGACGGAGAAACCCACACCCAGCCGGATGATGTCGCCTTCCGACGCGCGCTGCGGCCCGTGGCTTGCCGTCAGGATCCGGACGTCGTGCCCGCGCTGCCGCAGCCCTTGGTACAGGTACTGGACGTGCTGGGCGACGCCACCACTGGCCGGATAGATGTAGGGGCAGACCAGGCCGATCTTCACGTCCGCTCCGGACCGTCGTAGCGCGGCGGTCGGGCTCGGCCGCCCGGATAGCCATGGTCGCGCCCCGTGCCGGACCGGCGGATGCGGCCGCTCACCTCGTCCCGGGCATCGATCGCCCGCTTGCGCACCTGCTGACCGAACACCCCGAACTGCCCGACCGTTCCGTGGAACGACCCGCCGTGATCCGTGGTGCGGGTCTCGATCGCGGTCCGAAGGTCAGCCGCCGTGCTTCCCGGGAACGTCGTCCAGCCGGCCCCGACCGCATGGAGCGCGTGGGCATCGCTGTTGCCCAGGCGGGCGAGTCCGTGGTCGTCGGCGAAGCGCACGGCCCGATCGTGCCATGGCCGCCCGAGCGCCGTCGGGTTGAACGTCTCGAGCCCATCGGGCCGGACGGCATCGTCTGGATCATCGAGGAGCCGCCGCAGGACCCAGCCCTGGGCGCACAGCGGGTACGGGACGAGGGGGTGGGCCGGGATCGCGATCCCGCCCGCCTCGTGGATATCGGCGATCGTCCGACCGAGTGTGCGATACGGCTGGATGCGGCGGTCGATGAAGAGACCGAGCAGGTGGCCGCCGAGCGTCGTGACCTCTTCCCCGACGACGACGTCGAGCGCGAGGCCGCGGTCCTGGGCGATCGCCCTGCCCGCGAGTGCTGCGTCGATCCGTTCGTGATCCGTGATGGCGATGACGTCGAGGTCGCCGCGGCGGGCGGCGTCCTCGATGATCGCGACGACATCGGCGAGCCCGTCCGAGGCGACCGTATGGATGTGCAGGTCGGCGCGCCCGGTCCGGTCGGTGTCAGCCATCCCCCTTCTCCAAGTCCGGCCAGATCGGGAAGAACACCGCCCACCATTGCTCAGGGGCATCTTCGACGATGCGCTCGTAGGCACGAGCGAGAGCAGCGGTCGTCGCCATGGCACGTTCGCGCCGCGATCCCTCGGCGGCCACATCGATGCGCTCGAGGCGACCGGTGTAGCGCCCCGGAGCCGAACGCCGCACGCCCATGACGTACGGCGGAGCGCCCGTCTCGATGGCCAGCAGCGCCGGGCCGAGCGGCAGGCTCGCCGGCGCACCGAACAGCTCCGTCAGCGTCCCGCCACCGGTCAGGTCACGATCGCCGACGAGACCCACGTAGCGGCCCTCGTGCAGGGCTTTCGTGAGCTCCCGGCGCGCCTCGCGCACACCGACGATGCGGATACCGACCGAACCCCGTGATCTGATGAACCACGCTTGGAGCTCGGCATCGTGGAGGGTCTCCATGGGAGCGACGGCCTCCCCGACGCGTGACGCAAGGAGCAGGGCCGGCAGCTCGATCGCGCCGAAGTGCAGCCCCACGAAGATGGCCGGCCGCCTGAGCGAGAAGGCTTCCTCGACCACCTCGGGCGTTTCGATCGTCAGTCGCCGCGGCACCTCGTCACCGCCCATCCCGGGCGTTCGCGCGACCTCCAGGTAGTAGCGCGCCGCGTGCCGGTACGCGAGGCGGACGAGGCGCTCCAGCGCTCGCGGGTCGTCGGCGGCAGCCCGTGCGAGTGGCGTCCCTCGCTCGTTGGCGGCGAGCCACTCGGCGACTCGCGCCAGATTGCGTCGCGCCTGCGCGGCGCGTTCGGGCGTCCGCCGGTACCAGAGATCGCCCGCGAGTTCGGCGAGTGCGATCTGCGGGCGCTCAGGGAGCCGGCATGCGAGCCACGAGGCGGCCTGGAGGGCGCGCCGGCGCAGACTGCGCCCGATCCTTCGCACGCTCAGCCGAACCCTGGAGCAGGGCCAGGATCGGCGACGTCGGCCTGCATCAGCGTGGCGCGTCGCTCGAGATCGGCGGCTTCCTCCGATGTCGAGGGCCAGATCGGCTTGAAGCTATACCACTGGTCTGGCGCCGCGGCGATCGTCGACGCGAGGGCGTCGGCGACGGCCTGGGTCGCACGCTGGAGTTGGGATGGGTCCGCAGACGGGACCTCGATCGGCGACGACCACGAGACGTGGAATGTGTCGTCAGGCTGGCGCCGGATGGTGATCGGCAGGATCCGCGCGTGGGTCTTCGCGGCCAGTGTCGCCGGGCCCGCGGGCAGGGCCGTCCACTCCCCGAACAGCCGGACCGGGATCCCGTCAGCGCGATAGCCCCAGTCGACCAGCAGGCCAAGGATCTCGCGCCGGCGTAAGACCCCGAAGATGTCGCGGAGGTTGCGCCAGGGGATCAGCTTGACGCCCCAGCCCTCGCGCTGGCGGCGGAGGATCTCGTAGATCTCCGGGAACGCGGAATCGTCGGCCACGACGTTGATCGGCATCCCGTGATGGGCGATGGCCGCTGCGATGGCCTCGTTGCTCCCGACATGCCCGACGGTCATGATCAGCCCGCCCGGCGAGTCCTCCCAGATCCCGCGAACCTCGTCGACGTCGAGCGACGGGATGAGGCGGGCGATCTCCGAGGGTGGCAGTGTCGGCAGGCGCATGAGCTCCACCAGGTACCGCCCGTAGCCCATGTACGAACCAAGCGCGGCCTCCCGGACCTTGCGATGGTCGGGTGGCAAGCCAAGGACGTTGGCGAAGTTGCGGTTCGACCAGCGGCGCTTGGTCGGCCACAGGAGATACGACGCCTGCGACAGGCGACCGATGATCGTCGCAGCGGGCTTCGGTGGCACCGTGGCGAGGAGCCACGACGTCGCGCGATACACGATGACCGCCGTTCGCTCGACGATGCGCGGGCTCGAACCGCCCCGTCGGTGTGGCGCCTCGAGACGGCGGTCGATCCGGGCGGGCTTTGCGGGCGGGCCCGTCTGCGATTGATCGCCAGCCGTCATGAACCGGCGGTCGCGGCCGTCCTCGAGCGGGAGGCGGCAAGCGTCCGAAGGGTCCGGGCCGGAGCCTTCTCGGTGCCGACGAGTGTCTCGTTGTCATCGCCGCGGATGAACGCCTCTACGCGCTCGCGCGCGACGTCATCCGAGATCTGGCGTGGCGGGCTCTTCATGAAGTAGGCCGACGGCGCCACGAGGGTGCCCTTCAGCCCGCGGTCGAGCCCGAGCTTGAGGCAGCGGATCGCGTCCGTGATCACCCCGGCCGAGTTGGGCGAGTCCCACACCTCGAGCTTCAGTTCGGCGTTGAGTGGCACGTCACCGAAGGTCGTGCCCTCCATCCGGATGTAGCACCACTTGCGGTCTTGTAGCCACGGCACGTGATCAGACGGGCCGACGTGGACGTCGTCCGAGTCGAGCTCGTAGTCGAGCATGCTGGTGACGGCGTTGGTCTTCGAGATCTTCTTGGACTCGAGGCGCTCGCGCTCGAGCATGTTCAGGAAGTCGGTGTTGCCGCCGAAGTTGAGCTGGTAGGTCCGGTCCAAGCGCACGCCACGGTCCATGAACAGCCTGGTCAGCACGCGGTGGCTGATCGTGGCGCCGACCTGGCTCTTGATGTCATCACCGATGACCGGTAGGCCCTCTTCCGCGAAGCGGCGCTGCCAGTACGGCTCGCGACCGATGAACACGGGGATGGCATTGACGAAGCCGACGCCGGCGCGGAGGGCCTGCTCCGCGTACCACTTGGTCGCCTCCTCGCTGCCGACCGGGAGATACGACACCATCACGTCGACCTCGCGCTCCTTGAGGATCCCGACGATGTCGACCGTCGGACCGGGCGCCTTCTCGATCACCTGCGAGAGGTACTTGCCGAGTCCGTCGTGTGTCATCCCGCGCTGGACTTCGACGCCGAGCTTGCCGGTCTGGTGGAAGACGAACGTGTTGTTCGGCTTGGTATAGATCGCCTCGCCGAGGTCCTTGCCGACCTTGTTCTTGTCGATGTCGAAGGCGGCGACGAATTCGATGTCCCGGACGTGATAGCCGCCGAGAGTCACGTGCATCAGCCCCGGGACGAAGTCATCGTCGTTCGCGTTCTCGTAGTAGTAGCGACCCTGCACCAGGCTGCTGGCGCAGTTCCCGACGCCGACGATCGCGACGCGGACCTTGCCGTCGCCACGCCGCCCGGCGCCCGCCCAGGTATCCGCCGGCCGGGTGCCGTTCGTCCCGCTTCCCTTGCCGCTCCTGCCGTTGGTGCTCACATCTGCTCCTGTTCGGTCGGTTGCTCCGTGGCTGCCGCGATGGCCTGGCTACGGACGTTGAGGATCCGCTGGATGACGGTGAGGGTCGCGCCGATCGTGATGATGGCGAGCGTGGGTTCGAGTGCCTTGATATTCGGGGAGTCCGCGAAGATCAACCCGAGTGACAGGATCACGAGTCGGATCTCGCGAGGCATCAACCCGACCGCCGCCATGCCCTTCCCGGGCGAGAACCCGAGGCCCTCTGCTCGCGCGCGGACATAGCTGACCATGAATGCGGCGGCCATCGCGCTGGTCGCCAGGATCGGCACACGGGTGTGCTCGTCGACCGCGGCTCCGAAGACGATGCCGATGTAGACGATCGCCTCGCCGCCACGATCGAAGACGGAGTCCAGGAACGCGCCCCAGCGCGACACCCGACCCGTCGCCCGCGCGAGCGTGCCGTCAAACATGTCGAACGCGCCGCCGATGAACACGACGATGCCGCCGATCGTCCAATGCTGGAGCGCGACCAGGATCGCACCCGTCGTCGTGATCGCGAAGCCGATCAGCGTCAGGGCATCGGGCGTGAGCCCGACGCGCCCCATCGCGAGTGCGATCGGCTCGAAGACGGCCTTGATCGCATCGCGTGACCTATTCGAGATCGTCAACTCGCGATCCCCAGGATCTCGCGCTGGCGGGCCGCGACCTCGCCGAAGGCCTCCGGACGAAGCGTGCAGATCGTCTCGCGCCCGACTCGACGGGTCGCGACGAGCCCGGCCACCCGAAGGCGCTTCAGGTGGTGGCTCACGAGCGGCTGGGAGAGCCCGACATGGGCGATGAGCTCAGCCACGCTCGCCTCGCCAGCAGCGAGACGTCGAACGATGCGCAGTCGGTTCACGTCAGCGAGGGCCTTGTGGAACGCCCTCAGGTCGCGGAGGTCATCTGGCTGGAGGACGATCGATGCGATCGTCGAGCGGAACCGGGCGGGGGTCGGCACGGGAAGGGGTCGCCTCAGTTGGGGGTCCGGCGCCGCGCCGGATGCATCAACCAATGTTGATATCAACGGATGTTGATGCTAGGAGCGGGCTGGCTGCCTGTCAAGCGACCGCGTCTGACGGTGCGGGGACCGCCCGTAGACTGCCGGGGATGGATGCCCGACGGTCCGTCCTGTTGCTTGTCGCGATCGCCGTCGTGCTCGCGACAGCGCTCCTTGCCGTCCTGCCGCGCCCGCCACGCCTCGCGCTCGCTGATGATCGTCCGGCCGCTACGGCGCCGTCGCCGCCGCGCATGACGCCGGCTGACCTCTACGAGATGTTCATCGATCCGTCATCCGCGCATTCGTTCGAGATGCCGGTCACGCTCGCGGTCGAAGACGCGGGCGTGCTCGTACTTCCGAGCGGCCGGCTCGTGGGGAGTGATGCCTTCTTGCTAGACGAGGTCCCGTACACGCTCGACGTGCCGGCCGGTCTCCACCCCGTCGCCGTCCTACGCTCGGACTTCGACGACGGTGACCGCCGCATCGCCGCGGCGATGGTCCGTTTCGCCACGACCGATCCGATCCGCTGGGAGCTCGCTCTCGTCCCGGGGCAGGATCCTGCGGACCTCGGGCCGGACGAGATCTTCGGCTACGGCGTCGATTCGGGGACCGGTGCGTTCACGAGTCCCGAGGCAGCGGCGCTGGTCGAGGATGAGGCGAGGTACACGGCGTTCAGCGACGCGTTGCTCGCGGCGTTCCGGGGCAAGGAGGTGACGGATCCCCTGACCGCCACCGTCGTGGTCGATGACTCGACGCACGCGAACGTCGTGGCATTCGCCTCGGGTTTCGGCGATGGGGCCTACCCGAGCTACGCCGGATTCGA
>Ga0105249_10002059_pt1 | contig 17439 bp, 15 predicted proteins | sample KBSS44metaG_FD_81522 | JGI IMG/M metagenome (GOLD analysis project Ga0105249, IMG submission 81522) | Switchgrass rhizosphere microbial communities from Kellogg Biological Station, Michigan, USA - KBS S4-4 metaG | ecosystem: Host-associated > Plants > Roots > Rhizosphere > Soil | place...
GCCAGGGACCACGCGGTCCTAATCAGCTTTAGACGTGCGGTCGTGGCGGAACTGGTAGACGCGCAACGTTGAGGTCGTTGTGGGCGAAAGCCCGTGGAAGTTCGAGTCTTCTCGACCGCACCAGACAGTCCTGAATAACCTCCCCTCAAGGGGACCTTATGTAGGTTGCTGCCAGTTCTGGCGCAGTTCCGCGGTATTTCTTGCCTGCGCTATGAGCCTGTGCAGTCAGAGACGCGGCGAAGCATCGGCAATTCAGCGCGCGAATCCCCCGCCGTCTCTGGCCCGAAAATTCTGACTGCAGGGAGAATTGGGTTCAGGAGACGTCGAGCACGCGGCGCTGCTCGCGCCAGGACAGCGGCAGATCAAGCGCAAGCAATGTCCGGGCATTGCATCCCGACGGCTGTCGCCCCTCGATGATGGCCGTGACGATGTCCGGCGCCAAGCAGGACAGGGACACCAGCTTTGCCAGCCGGGTCCGGCAGCGCCCGATGCTGGAGGCAATGTTGGCGATCGACCGGTCCGGCTGGGCCATGATGCACTGGCGTGCTGCATAGGCATCAGCAATAAGAGCAACCAGCTTCTCGTCGCGCTGCGCCGGCAGGGTTCGGATATTATCCGGCCCGGGAATGACCAGCCGCAACTGGTGCCCGCGGCGAACCTTGGTAGCCGGCAGCGCGATCGTCAGCGCTTCATCCATCCCATCATCGCGCTGCGGCAATCCCAAGGTGCTGAGGATCCGGGAGGGCACCAGCGCTATGTCGATTCCGTCGGTGCGAAGGGCAATCCGATCGACAAGCGCTGCCAACAGCGCAGCCTTGGCCTGCGCCGAGCCGCTGCGCAGCGTTGCTGCGGCAAGATCCCCCTCACCGATAGCCCGCTTGAACCAATCGGCCTGAGTTGCGGAACCCCCGACCAGATCGCACAGGAAGGCCTGATCACAGAGCATGGCAGCGAGCCGAGCACAGACCAACCGCTCAAGATCGAACGCAGGCGCCCGCCAGGCGGGCGAACCGTCAAGCTGGTCAGGGCGCGTGACGTAATAGCGATACCGCTTGCCGGGTTTGGTCGCGTGGCTCGGCGTCATCGCCCTGCCCTCCCCATCGATCAGGAGATCGACCAGCAGGCTGGGCTGTCGGACCTTCAGGCGCCGGGAAGTACCCGAGGCATTGAACGCAAGCAGACGCTGCACGTCGTCCCACAGCGGCTGGGAAACGATTGGCGGGTGCTCACCATCGAAGTACTCGCCCTTGTGGACGATCTTGCCGCGATAAATCTGATTGGAGAGCAGGTGGTAGAGCATGCCGCGCCGGAAGATGCAGCCGCCACGATGGGGTCCGCTGCTGCGGTGCTGGACCTTGGTGCGATAGCCTTCACGATTGAGTTCGTCGGCAAGCGCCGGCCCCGAGCCCAGCTCCAGATAGCGCTGCATGATATGACGGACGAGTTCGGCTTCCTGCGCGTTGATGACCAGCTTGCGATCCCTGACATCATAGCCAAGCGGCACCGGACCACCCATCCACAGGCCGCGGCGCTTGGAGGCCGCGATCTTGTCGCGGATGCGCTCGCCGGTGACCTCGCGCTCGAACTGGGCAAACGAGAGCAGCATGTTGAGCGTCAGCCGTCCCATGCTGGTGGTGGTGTTGAACGACTGGGTGATGGAGACAAAACTCGCGCCGGCCTTGTCCAGCACCTCAACGATCTTGGCAAAGTCCGCCAGGCTACGCGTCAGCCGGTCGATTTTGTAGAGCAGGATGATGTCGACCTTGCCGGCCGCCACATCGGCCAGCAACTGTTTGAGCCCCGGTCGCTCCATGGTCCCGCCCGAGAAACCGCCATCATCATAGCGATCGGGCACCAGCGTCCAGCCTTCATGACACTGACTCAGGCTATAGGCCGCACAAGCCTCATATTGGGCATCGAGGCTGTTGAACGCCTGATCCAGCCCATCCTCGGTGGACTTGCGCGTATAGACAGCGCAGCGCAGACGTGAAGCGCTAGCCATGACGCCGCAGCCCGAAGAAGCGCGGCCCCGACCAGTGGGCGCCGGTGACTGCACGCGCAATCTCGCTCAGCGACCGCCAGGTCCGATCCTCGAAGCGAAAGCCCTCCTCCGTCACCTCGACTGCAACCGTCCGGCCATTCCACTCGCGCACCAGACGTGTGCCAGGCGTGAGCGAAATGCGCTGCGCTGGTGCCGGCTTTGGTTGCTCGCCCTGGCCGACCCGCTCGAGTTCACGTGCAACCAGTGCCGGCAGGCTACCGAACCGTCGCTCCTGCAGGCGCTGGGCGACCATGCGCCGCAGCAGCGGCGCGGGCAGCGATGGTGCTGCCGACCCGTCGATACTCGCCCAGGTCTCGCGCAGCTGCGCCGGCGACAGAGTCGCCAGCGCAGCAATCTTCTGCTCGATGCGACTCATGGGGCGGTGTCCCCGCCTGCGCCGATGCCGATCGCAGCATCCCGCGCCGTTGCCGGGATGAACCAGAAGGTCGTGTTGTCGCGGTGCGACCGCTCGATGGTGATGCCCTTCTTGCGAACCCCGGTCATGGCCGCCCGGATGGTGTGAGGCAGCCAGTCAGTGGCATCGACCAACTCCAGCAGCGTCGCGCCCTCAGGTCGCTCAAGCAGAGCGATGACATGGGCGATCTTGCTGTCGGACTTGGGGTCAAGCTGCGCGGTGTCAGGCTCTGGATTGACCGCAGCCCCAGGTTCTTTTGCAAGCGCTGTAGCCTGATCGGTGGCTTGAGCCATTGGGCCGGGCTGAACTTCGCCGTCGCCGCCGGCCGAGATGGCCGTACGGCCTGCATCGGTAATGAAGACGCCAATGCTCCGCCCGTCCTGCTCGCGCCACAGCTGGTCAGCCTGTAGGGTCTCGCGCTCCTCTGCCAGGCTGTGGCGTAGCAACGCTGTGATAGCCTTGCGGATACGGTCCGTGAGGTCCTGCCCGAGGCTCCGTGACGGGGGCAGCAGGCTGCCATCCGCGCGCTGTGCAGAAAAGCTCAGAAGAATGACCTGCAGGTCATTGAGTTTAGGGGTTCGTGTCATGATGGTGGTCCTTGTCCAGGCGAGCAGCTTCCTTGCTGCTCCCACCACCCACAGCCCCGGGGATCTCATCCTTCGGGGCGCCCGGCCAGAAGCGGCCGGCTCAACTCACAGGGACACCAATGCTCCGTTCGCAGGCGAAGTCGAATGGAATATTCGGCGCCGGCGAAAAGCTGGATATGGACTTCAGAGGGGGTTCGAGCGCGTCATGATGTCATGAGAAAACCGCAGGAAGACCAGGACCTCATCGACCTCGCCAGGCAGCTGTGCACACGGGCCAGCATGACGCTCGAAGATACCGCCGCAGAGGTCGTTCAGGTCGGCCGAGCCGACCGGAGGCAGCTTCGGTCCGTCGTCACCCTTGTGCGGACGCAGGTCGCCAGGGCAGACATTCTGCTTGCCGCCGCCATGGCATTACTCGACTCAGCGCATTCAGACACTGGGCCGCAATGACGGATCAACTACCGCCCGCGATGGACCAAAGCGGCCCTACTCGCTATGCATCGACACCCTTAACAGCTGGAGAACCCCTCACATGAACAACAGCGATCTTGCCGATAGCCTGGCCTCCATCAATGGCATCACCAAGGCCGATGCGCGCAAACTGGTCGATGGCATGCTGGCCGCCATCGCCGATGCCGCCGCCAAGGGTGAGGAAATCTCCCTGAACGGGTTCGGCAAGTTCAAGGTCAAGGACACGCCGGCCCGCGAAGGCCGCAACCCGTCAACCGGTGCCACCATCCAGATCGCAGCATCCAAAAAGCTGGCCTTCGCGCCGGCCAAGGCGCTCAAGGACAAGCTGAACGGCTAGATCCATGAGCTTGGACTCGGTCAGGGCCTTTCTTGCCGAGATGGCGCCCGATATCGAGATCATTGACCAGGGCGTCAGCACCGCGACCGTGGCCGAGGCCGCGGTCGCGCTGGGTGTTGCACCCGCGCAGATCGCCAAGACCCTCTCGATCCGTATCAAGAATGAGGTCATTCTGCTGGTCACCCGCGGCGACGCCCGGCTTGACAACCGCAAGACCAGGACCTGCCTCGGCGGCCGACCGCGCATGCTCGCCCCGGACGAGGTCGAAGCCCTCACAGGCCATCCGGTCGGAGGCGTTTGCCCGTTCGGTCTCGCAACAGCCCTGCCCGTCTATTGCGACATCTCACTGAGGGGCTTCGACCAGATCTTCCCCGCTGCCGGATCGCGTACCACATCGGTGCGGATCACGCCTGACCGGCTTACAGGCCTGGTCGGCGCGACCTGGGTCGATCTGTGCACGTGAAGGTCACCTTACGTCCAACCCGGTCGTTCAATCGCGCCTTTCAGATGCCTACAAGCGGGTGTTCGTCAAGCACGGCCGGTTTAGCCTGAATGTCTGTGTTGTCGGACAGTCCGGAACGTCTCCTTCGGAGAACACATATCTCGATAGCGGACGGTCCAGACGGCGAACCGGTGCATCAGCTTCGCGCCCCTTAATCGGCCACTCTGCAAGTTTGGACTATTCCTGAAAGCGGACGCGGTCAGCTCTCGGCACCTCCAAGATAAAATGGTAGTTCGAATCCCTCCCGGCCCGCCATTTCGCCTTGCGCCGCCCTTTGCCGCCGCTTCCTACTTTAGGCCCGCAGCCGCTACGCCCCGTGCGTTCCTGCATGTCACTAAACCAGCCGTTTTTTGAAACAAAGCCGTCGCTCGCGAGCTCGACCGTGAACGTTGGGTTGCGGATGTACCTGCGGCTCGCGAAGCCCACAGGTCGGTGGGGCAACGGGCAGGTCTGATTCAAAGAGGAGATCATCAAGTTTTGATGCCGAACGGCCCAGATGGGCACTTTTACCGCACCTTCGGGTCGTTGAATGTACCGTAATCCTCGGCATCCTGCAGTTGCGCCAAGGAAAGCGCGTAACTCCGGCGGCAACAAGCAAGGCAGAGCGTAGACGCGACCAGGGACAGGGTGACTACGGCAGCGAGGGCGAAACCCAGCGGGTTTGCGAGATCGACCGCCCGATCGCTGACGATGGCCACCAGCAGCGGCCCGCACCCCAAACCGATCATGTTGACGAGAAGCACGCCTAGCGCGGTGGCGACACCGCGCACGGCGGGCGGCATAATCGCCATAGTGGCAGCCGGATTAAGGCCCACGGCCATGCTCGCGCACAGAACCACCATGCCGAGAAACGCCAGCAAGACGAACGGGTTAGGATGCATTGGCCCGAACGCCGCAAACGGTATCGCCGCGAGGGTCGCCAGCATCATCACGACGATGCGCCCGTCGCCACGCCGGCGATGGAGCCAGTCTCCCACCGCACCTCCGCATAGCGCACCGATGGCTCCGGTCGATAGAAGCACCGGGCCAAGCGCGGCGCCAGCGGCTGGCAGCGACCAGTCGTGCGATCGCATCAGCAAGGACACGGTCCAGGCGGCAGTGGCGTGAACTGCTATCGCCGCGAAACCGGTGGCGAGCTTCACGAGCATGAAGCTGCGAAGATTCCTGCGGAAATAGGCCAATACGGTAGATAGCTGCAGCGGCTCGGCGCCGACCGCACCGCCGGGCATCGGGACGTTGCTGGTCCACAGGACGAGGGCCGCCAGCGCAGGTCCGGGCAAGCCGACCAGTATCAGGGCGATCTGCCAAGACTTCATTCGGCCCAGCAAGGGCAAGTCCGCGCCATCGGTCGGCATCAATGCCAGCACCGCGGCACCGGCGAGACTGGCAACGCCTGCGCCGAAATGCGGCGCCATGCCGAAGATGCCGAGCGCAAGCCCCATTCTTTCCGGCGGGAAACGGTCCGCTATCAGGGCGTAGGTGGCCGGATTGAGCGCCGCCTGCCCGATCGCCACACCGATCCTGCAGGCGAGCAGCATGGCCAGCCCGGTCGCCAGCGCCGTCAGCGCCGTCATCACGCTCCAGAAAGCCACCGCGACGGCCAGTATTACCGCACGGCTCCCCCGGTCGACCAGCCGCCCGGCCGGTACGCTCGCCAGACCCAGGGCGACGGCAAAGCCAAAGCTCTGGGCCAGGCTGAATTGCGTGTCGCTCAGACCAAGATCGACGCGCATGGGCTCGACCAGCAGGACCAGGATGTGACGGTCGACAAAGGCATAGAAATAGACTGCCGCCATGCACGTGAGCGTCCGCCAGGCTTTTCCTTCTATCCGAATATGCGTCACCCGACTGATCCCGCCTCGCCGGGCGGAGTATTATTTGCGAAATATGACACGCAGAAGATCAGCGAGGCGATAACCCGACAGTGTCAACCGCTGCTCAGCCGCGGGTATGACGTCGCGAAGATAGGTGGCGCTTGCGTCGGTGGCGGCCTTTGCGGAAGTTTCCCGCGGCGCATCGGCACGGTAGCCCAGTGTCTCGGCGAGGTGATAGCTTTCGTCCGACCATTGCGCCGTGGCTTCCGCTTCGGTCGGCTTTAGCTGCTTGAAAAACGCGCGGCGATAGCGGGTCGTCAGCACTCCAGCCTTGTCGAAGGCCTCGCCGGTGGCGGGGGAACGGTTAATCGAATCGTCCCAGAACCAGTGAAGCACGATGGGCACGCCGGTCTGCGGGTCCTTGACGAAGACTTTGGAGCCTAGTGCATCGCCCTGCGGCCAAGCGGCGCCGAAACGTTCGGCATTGTGGAACGGCTGGTGGATGTCGCCGACGACGTGGAAGATCCAGCACAACGCCACGGCCCGGTCGGCGAGCGGTGCGTCGACGTCCCGCGCGACCTTGATGTTGAGCGCGAGCGCCTCGAGCGCCGCGCCGCGTTCCTTGAAGGCCGTGCCCGCCGGGGGCGGCGATGCGCGGTCGATGATCGGCCGCGAACGATAATGCCAGGTGGGGTGGTCCTGCGCGCCGCCCCGAATGTCATCTGACCAACGCGCAATTTCGACGAATTTCGCCCTGTCGCGCGCTTCCCCGCTCTCGCGGCCGACGGCCACTTCGAAAGCGCCGCGATCCGGGTGCGCTTCGATGATGCGCAGAATTTCGCGCACAATCCCCGGATCGCTTTCCATCAAATCCCGATAGGCGATTGCGGCGGATACCATGTGGCCAGGCCTTGTCCACGCGTTCGCGGGGGCGGCGGGCAGGACGAGGACGGCCGCAGCCGCGGCCAGGAGGCGACGATACATGTTGTGTTCCTTTCGCGCAGCGCGGGCTGGGGATTAAAAGCGCGCGGCGAGGCGGACGAAATATTCGCGGCCATTCACGCCGAGCGGGTCGGATTCGCTGTACGGTCTTCCTGTCGTCTCGCCTGCCAGCCGGTCGGGGAATGCGTTGGTCACGTTGAGCGCGCCGGCGGTCAGTGTGAAGGTCTCCGCGAAGCGCCAGCTGGCCGAAAGATCGAGCGACGTGGTGCTTCCCGCGTCGACGTTTCCGCCGAGTGGCGAAGGGGTGCGGTAGCGGCCGAAACGGGTCACGTCGGCGTTGACCCGGAACGCCCCCCACCGCAGGTTGGTGTTCATCAAAGCCTTGTCACGAGGCTGCCCCCCGATGATGAGGTCGATCGAGCCTGCGCCGAGCAGGGGTATGGAGGGCAGCACCTGGTTCGTCCGCTGCCGCCGGACTTTGCCCTTGAAGGAGCCATAGCCGATTGTCACGCCCAGATCCATGTCGGCCGACAACTGCGTGTCCCAGCGAAGCGTGGCCTCGACGCCCGAATTGCGCGTGTCTGCGGCGTTGGTGAAGAAGCGCGCGACCGCCGCGTTGGTGACGCCGTTGGCGCGCAGGATCGCAGCCACCTGCGGCCCCTGCAAATTCTCGGAGAGCGCGATGCGGTCGTCGATATCGATACGATAGGCGTCGACCGTCAGCGTCAGGCCGCCGCCGGGCGTTAGCACGATGCCGCCGGACAGGCTGGTCGAGGATTCGGCACGCAACGGACTGGACCCGAGCGCCACGGCGACGGGATCGTTCACGCCGAACGTTCCGATGTTCTGGAGCACTCCTGCGTTCAACTGGCTGGTGACCGTCGCGAAATATTGCTGCTGGAGCGCGGGTGCGCGAAATCCGGTATTCGCATTGACCCGAAACGCCACGGCGGGATGAGGCCGATAGAAGATCGAGGCCTTGCCTGTCGCCTTGTCTCCGAAATCGCTATAGTTTTCGTAGCGACCGGCGATCTCGATATCGAGCCCCCTCACCGGACTGAGCGTGCCGTCGATATAGAGGCTGAAGGAGTTGCGGCTGACGTCGACCGGTGAGGGCGGATTGAAGCCGGGAAATCCCTGTGCACCTGCCTGGAAATAGGAAGCGGGGTCGCCGGACACGAGCCGATAGCCTTCCCAGCGATATTCGCCCCCCGCCGCAAGGTTGGCGCCGGCAAGGATGTCGAAAGGACGGCTGACGGAAAAACTGGCGATGTCCTGCGTATAACGGGCGCCGCCGCCATAGAAATCCGTCGGGCTGGATGCGCCGAGCGAGGTGTTGACCGAGCCTGTCAGGCCATAGTCGCCGCGCGAATAGCCGAAATTGTTGCTGATATCCCATTTCCAGCCCGCCAGCTCGCCGCGCACCCCGGCCGTCGCGCCGATGTCGAGCAGCTTGAGCCGGACGATCGGGAGAAAGCCGTTCGGGTAGAGGCTTGGCGCCACGCTCGGCGCACGGAACAGCGGCGAGCTTCGCGCCACGCGATGCGCGCCGGTTACGAACCCGTAGAGCGCCGTATCCTCCCCGACCGGCAGTTCTGCATTGACGATGCCGTTTATGTCGGTCGAGTCCGGATCGCCGAATACCGATGTGACGCGGCCGAAGCGCGGATCGATTTCAGCAGCGTCGGTCAGCGCCCTGTCACGAAACTCGCCTGTTATCGACAGCCTGCCGCCGTCGCCGACGGCGACGCCTTGCCGCGCGGAGGCGATCACTGTCTGGCCGTCGCCCCGATCGGTCTGGCCATATTGAATATAGGCTTCACCGCCCAAGCTGTCGTCGAGTTCGATGTTGATGACGCCCGCAATCGCGTCGGAACCATATTGTGCCGCCGCGCCGTCGCGCAGGATTTCCACTCGCTTGATCGCGGTAACGGGAATGAGGTTATACTCCACCGGGACCGCGCCGCGATAGAAGCCGTTGTTGAAGGTGATCAGCGAACTCGCATGGCGGCGATGGCCGTTCACGAGCACGAGCGTCTGGTCCGGGCTGAGGCCGCGCAGCATCGCGGGCCGAGCGCCAGCCACTGAAGGACCAGAAGACGAACGCGGGAAATTGAACGATGGCGAGAGATAGTTGAGGATTTTGGAGAGCTCGCCATCGCCGCGGGCGTTCAACGTCTCCTTGGAGAGCACATCCACCGGCACGGCCGAGTCCGTCACAAGCCGGGGCGCGCCACGCCCTCCCACCACGACGATATCGCTTTGATCGCGCTCGCTCTCGCCGGATTGCGAACCGGTTTGCGCAGCAACCGGCACGGTCCAGAATATTGCCGTACACAATAATGCCCGTTTGATATGCATGATCTGTCCCCCATCTCGTCGCGGGGGATGTTAGCTGCAATGCAGCAATCAGGGTGAACGCGAATATCGGTATGCAGCGTTGCGTCGCGCGCAATGCCGGGCCTGACGACATGTCGCTGTCATCTTAGCATATTATGCTCCTCTGCTGTGCTCCCTTGAAAGACCATATGCTTCGCAAAGTGCCCCCGCTGGAAGCCACAGAGGCTTTTATTGCTGCCGCCAACGCGCGCAGCTTCCGGGTCGCCGCAGCTGGCCTGGCGCTCAGTCCATCCGCTTTCTCCCGCCGGATACAGCTGCTGGAGCGTTTCGTGGGTGTAGAACTGTTTCACCGGGCGAGCAGCAGCAGCCATCTTACCGTTGCAGGGCGAGCCTATCTTACGGAAATCGAGCCAGCGATCGAAACGATCCGAACCGCAACGATCGCGCTGCGTGCGCGAAATGGCGAGCGCCGCGTCCGGATCGCCACGTCGCACTCTCTTGCATCCGAATGGCTATTACCACGCCTACCCGCATTGATTGCCGCTCATGGTATCGAGGTGGATGTCATGGTGTCTCGCGACGCGCAGTTGTTGCGTGATCGCATTGTCGATCTCGGTATCTGGGGCGGGACGGGAAGCGAGCCGGGCATCATATCCGAGCTGGCAGCGCGTATGGACGGGGTTCCGGCCTGTGCGGCGCTACTGGCCAACGGCAGCGGCCCACCAGGCTCGGTGGACGAGCTTGGTGACCACCGCCTGCTCTCCGATCAGGTCAGCCGCTCGCTGTGGCCACGCTGGCTCGAAAAAGCGGGCTATCGGGGCGCGCGCCCCCGCATCGACGATCATTTCGAGACCAATCAGCTTTGTAACGAGGCCGCAGCATCGGGCCTCGGGATCACGCTATGTCTGCCGATGGTCGCCGAGCGGTTCATCGAAAGCCGCCGACTGGTGGCTTGCGCACCGTTGCGGATACCGGTCGGCGCCGCTTACCACGTTCACAGTCTCGCACCGCCGCAGCGCGGGAGCACGACAGCGACTGTGATCGACTGGCTCCTAAGCGAGGCGGAAACCTCGCTGCGGCGCTTCAACGCCTGGTGGGCAGATGCCGCGCATTCCGCCCGTGTCAGCTGTTAAGCGGTTGCAATCGAATATCTCCGTCAACCTACGCCCCAAGGTATCGCACCCACTGTCGATGCCGCCGCACGAAAGCATACACCGCTATCGTAGCGTTACAGCGTAGGTATAGTGCTCATCTTCATCGGGCGTGGCCCGCCAAGCCCGCCGATTGCACGCTACAGCGCGATGTTCTGCGCGATGACTACACAAACACCGCCGATTACCGCGTGATACGGCCTCGGGCATAGTCTGTGAATGCTGCGACAAGGTGATCGAACACCACCGCGATACGCGGCGACTTGCGGAGGTCTTCATGCGTCACGAGCCAGGTTTCGAGATGGTGGACCACGATGTCGGGCAGGACGGCGACAAGACCTGGATCCGACAGCCCGGTCGGTGTCTGCAACACCCCGATCCCGAGCCCGGCGCCAATGCAAGCGCGTTGCGCCGCGTGACTGTCGGTGCGGATGACGAATGACCGGCGCGACATACCCATACCGACCGAATCCACCAGTGCCAGGTCGGCCCCCGTGCGATCCGGCCCGATCAAGGCATGGTTGGCTAGCGCTTCGAGACTGTCCGGCATGCCGCGCTGCGCGATGTATCGTTCATGGGCGAAGAACTGAAGCGGGATCGCGCCGACGTGTCGGGCGACCAGGGCGCGCTGTTGTGGACGGTGCATCCGGACGGCGATGTCGGCCTCCTGCCCGAGGAGGTCGGCAGATGCGTCGCTCAGCGCGATCTCGACCACCAGGCCGGGATGGTTCTGGCGGAGCGGTGCCAGCATCGCAGGCAGAACGGCGATCCCGACGAATTCGGAGACCGTGATGCGCACCGCGCCGGCGATTTCGCCTTCCGGGGCCGACACCGCGCGGACGAAGGCCTCCGAAGAAGCGGCCATGGCGCGGACATAGCTGGCAAGCGAGCGCGCCTGCGGGGTCGGCGTCAGTCCGGTCAGGGAGCGCGTGAAAAGGGGTATACCAAGCCCCGCCTCCAGCGCCTCGATACGCCGCCGGACGGTCGGCTGCGCGAGGCCGAGCAGCCGCGAGGCGCCAGAAAGGCTGCCGGTCTCCAGCACGGAGAGGAATGTTCGCTGGTCTTCCCAATCGATGGACGGCTCACTCATCAGAAAGTTATGAATGACTGCAAGGCTTTTGACAATTTTATATGAAGGCAGTCAGTGCCATGCTCCAGCCTTCGACATGCTGATCGAGGGAGATGAATATGGACGGACAGTTGGCTCTTGTGCTGGGGGCGACCGGCGGCGTGGGCGGCGCGATCGCAAGCGCACTGATCGAACATGGCTGGTCGGTCCGTGGTCTGGCGCGCGATGTGCCCGCTGCGGAGCGTGGATGGCCGGACGATCGCGGTACGATAAGCTGGGCGGCGGGCGATGCGATGAATGGCGCGGACGTGATCCACGCAGCGGCGGGCACGTCGGTGATCGTTCATGCCGTGAACCCACCCGGCTACCGCCAATGGGACCGGTTGGTTCTGCCGATGATCGACAACAGCATCGCTGCCGCAAGAGCTGCCGGCGGTGCCCGAATCGTGCTTCCCGGGACGGTGTATAATTTCGATCCGGCAACGACACCGGTGGTCGGCGAGGACAGCGAACAGATGCCGCGGAGCCGCAAGGGGCGGGTCCGCGTCGAGATGGAGGCCCGTCTGGAGGCGGCAGCCCGGAGTGGCGTGCCCAGCCTGATTGTGCGAGCCGGCGACTTCTTCGGCGCGGATGCTCGGTCGAGTTGGTTCACTCAGGTCATGGTGCCGGCGGGCAAGCCGCTCCGACGGATCATCAATCCCGTCACCGCTCCCGGTGTCGGGCATAGCTGGGCGTACCTGCCCGATCTCGCCGAAGCGATAGCCCGGCTGATCGGGATGAATGAGAAGCTGCGGCCTTTCGAGCGCTTGCAGTTCGAGGGTGTGTGGGACGCCGACGGCACTGCCTTGCCGGCAGCCATCCGCCGCGTCACGCAGCGCCCAAACCTTCCGGTGACGCGCTTCTCGTGGTGGGCGATGAGGCTGCTCGCCCCTTTCGGCGGCCTGCCGCGCGAAATCGCGGAGATCGCGCCCTACTGGCGCTACCCCATGCGCTTCGACAACCGCCGCCTCGTCGCATTGCTTGGCGAGGAACCACATACGCCGATCGACGACGCGTTGAAGGCGACGTTTCGAATTGGCACGCCCTGACTGCCGGTGGTGATCGGTGGGCTGGCTTGCCGCTTCCATGATTGTGCGCTTCATCGGCACCGGCCGGCAGAACGCCAAGCGGGTGCAGGAGGTGCGGCGTTAGAGGGCTATAGCGTAGACGTAGTGCTCATCTTCGTCGGGCGTGGCCCGCCATACACCGCCGTTGACCGCCCTCCGCCGCCTTCTCCTACTCGACTCCCGCAACGGCTACGCCAACATGCTGGATGGCAAAATCTGCTGTTTATAAGTATAGAACCCAAAACGGACATGGTTAATATTGACTAAAATGAACTGAGGCGCCGCCGATTGAATCAGCATTAATTTTTTCTCACCAGGCGGATCGCACTTCCCCGGCGTCGATCATGTGTTCGATGCAAGGTCTACGCCCTTCATCTGCGGCACTGGGCTGGCCAATTCGGAAAGGTGAGGATCGACATGCGGTTTTACCCATCCTCTACGCAGAAAGCCGTTTTAAGCGCTTTGGAGGCGCATCTGGCTCACAAACTGGCGCCACTGTTTGGGCGCGTCGCGCTTTCGGGAGACACACTGCCACGTAAGCAGACGTTCCGCTCCTGGGGAAAGAAATTTCCTCGATAAACGGTCGCGAAGGGTCGACGGTGGAAAGTGGTAGGGCGCGCGGCTTGGCGCCCAAGTCGGCCATAAAAGGCATTGGCGAGGCCTGTCGCCAGCGGACGCTCCCTTGGCAGGCCGGGACTGGCACTAGGCAACCGATGCTGTCCGGAACTGTCGGTCAGGAAACAGCCAAACCCGGTCAACATGGGATCGACATTCAAGATTCCCAAACGGGTTGATCACTGATCCACAGGGCTCCGTGTTTCGACGCGGAGTAAACGATGGGAATCAAGCGACACGAATTGAGCGAGACGCAGTAGGCGAAGAGGTCACGCACACCTTCTGAGGTCGGCCAAAATTGGTCGGAGTGGTTGCTGGCGGTGCCGGTCAGGCATGGCGCATATCGCTGATATAGCTTGAAATATTTTGTTGAAGTGTCGTGGAGCCGTCAGACAGCGAACAGGCCAGGTCGCGGATATCCGACGACGTTTTGGCAGCGGCGATAGTGTTCGCCTGGATGTTTTCGATATTGCCGCAAATGTCTTCGCCCGCTTGCGCGACCTCCATGGCATCTTCTGCCAGTCTGCGGCCGATCAGGCGCTGATGCTCGACAGCCCCCCCAACGGAATGGAAAATGGTGTCGACGCTGTTGATGACGCGTTCGATGCCCTCATGTCCAGCCACGACGTCGGTTACAGTTGTCTGGATTTCGCGAATATGACCGGCGATCTCGCCAGTGGCAGTCCGGGCCTGGTCGCCCAGTGCCTTGATTTCCTGCGCCACCACCGCAAAGCCCTTGCCGCTGTCCCCTGCCTGTGCGGCTTCTATGCGCGCATTGAGCGCCAGCAGGTTTATCTTGCGCGTCAATGACTGGATGAACTCCAGAATTTTCTCGATGGACTTTGTCGTCTTGGCCAGGCTGGCCGCGCGTACGCCGCCAGCAGCCACCAGCGATACCGCGCCTTGCGCGGCGGCCTTTGCCTCGACTGTACTCTGATGAAGCTGATCCATAGCCCCGGCGAGATCGCCGCATTCGTCAGCCATCGATTTCATGCTGGCACGGACCTGAACCGCGGCGGCGGCCACCGATGCGGCATGATCCCGGTTGATAGCGGCGCGATCGGCGGTTTCCGACGCAGTGGTGGACAGACTGTTCGAAGCGGACTGGAGAATGTCCGCGAGGTTCGCCGCCTCAACCTGGAATGATGCGGACAGTTGCCGCATGGCCTCGCGCCGTGCACCCTCGCGTTCTGCGGCAAGCTGCAACAAAGTCTCGGTGCTCACGACGCCATGGTACTGGCCGTTGCGTGTTAGGATCATCCCATCCCGGGCATCGGCATGGGCATAGATATCAAGCAACCGCGCGACATCGACATCCGCTTCGCCCATCGGGCAAGATTTCAAATGCGGCTCAAGATCACTTCGGAAACCGGGATTTTTGAGAAGAGCGTGGCCAAAAACATTGAACAGGATGCGCCGGATATCCTTTTCAAAAATGGCCCCCAGAGGGCGCAAGTCCTCGTCAAGAATAGGCAGCAGGCGAATATCCTGATGTGCCTGAAATACTTCAATGACGTCGGAAAATATCGAGCGATTGCTTATGAATATATGCTCGCTTCCCGGGATGCGAATGTCCGCATTGGCCGGCATCGAATCTCTGGAAAGCCTGTCCATTCTCATGACCGAGCTCGTACTCTAAATTGGTAAACGCCTCGTTAGTAATTTGTTGCAGTTTCATGACAGGGCAGATCATTCCTGCGATTTTCCGGCGGGCCGCCCCTTTCGCTTCAACCATGTGGAGAGCCGCCCGATCGGGCCGAGCAGGTGCCAGCCTGACCGACGTTCGTCTGACGAGAATTGCGTGAAATCGAACGCCGCCTCCGCCACGAGATAGCGCGGCGCCGACAGGATCAGATAATGGCTAAAATTCTTGGCGGTCGAACCAAAGGGGATCGATTCTATCTCGCGATCGGCCGAGCGGGTGAGTAACCCTATCGCCTGCCGGTGAAGCCATCGCAGCCGCCAGTCGCGCCTGATATCCCGCAACACGCCAGGCGGCGGCGGCATGCCGAACAGGTCCGCGCAAAGCAGCAGCGCTTGTCCAAGGCTGCGCCGGCCCTCCGCGATCGATGTGCCGGCATAAAGCGCCTCCCGGCCCGCTTCACCCAGCGGATGCAGCAGGGCAGCCAGGTCGGCGAGCCATTTAAGGCGCGACCAGGCGTGCTGTGCGCCATGATTGGCCAGGTACAGCAGGTTGAACCGGGCGGGAAGCGTGAGACAGGAGATTTCGAGCGGCAGGGACACCGAGGCGAACGCGGGGGCGTCCACAAGCGGCATGAGATAGGGGTTGTCGAACAGACGCCAATGCAACTCGACAATCTGCCCGCCATGAGGGCTAATCAGCTCGATGTCCTTCCGGTGCCGGATCAACGCCCTCAAACCGCCCTTGCCGACCGGCTCTATTGGCTGGAAATCCTCACCTTCCAATATCTCCAGCGCGCGCGCGACGGCATCGGGCGCGACGATGAGGTCGATATCGCGACTGGTCCGCAGACCGAGGCGGCCATGGATGATGAGCGAAAGCGGCACCCCCTTCAGCACGGCAACCTCAATGCCCGCATCGGTCAGGCTGCGCAAAATCCGCTTGGTCGTTCCCGCGAGTGCCAGCTCCTGAAAGGCCGCCAGCGCCAATCCGTCCCGGAGCCTGTCACCATAGGGCGCAGGCACGTCCACCCCGGCACGCGCGATACCGGCAGCAAGGCCGGGCACCACGCGATGCCGCTCCGCAAGCCGCAGCACATGCGCCCAGTCCAGATCGCCGGCCGATGCCTGCACAAGGGCAACCGCTGATTCGGTCTGCGTTGGCGGTCGCAGCGCCGCCCCCAGGAGGCGGAACTCGGGCGACAAGGGAAGCTCAGTTTCGCGCGTCATGGCTCGCCGGCGCGACGGTGATCGTAAAGGCATGATGATCCGACCCGAGCGCCGGTCCACGCTCGATCCGTGCCGCTGCCCAACCGGGACCGAGCAGCGTGTGGTCGATCGCAAGGACGGCAGGCACGGACAAATTCGCGGGCCAGCTCGGCGGGCTTGGCAGCGGCTGCACGGCGAGACGGTCGGCAATCCGGCGCATGGTCATCGACCATCCGGGTGCGTTGAAATCGCCGGTGACGATCAGCGGCTCGATCAACGGCTCGGTGCGTTGGCCGGCCATGGCGGCGGCGAGTTGCTCGATCTCACGCGCCTGCCGCGCCACGGGCAAGGGCCGGGACAGGTGGACGGCCAGCAATGCAAACGGAGGCAATGGCGCGCCGAACCTGACCAAGGCCGCGGACAGCGTCTTGCGATTGTCGGCGTCGCCCCTGGCCAGGCCGCGATGCTCGACCGGCGCGACGCGGGAGAGGATGAGGGTCGAGCACGGGCGATCGCCGCGACAGGTGGTGCGATAGGGCAGGCGCGGCGCCAGGGCACGGGCGATCTCCCCGCCCCGCCCGGCCGCTTCAAGCAGGACGACGACATCGGGCCGCTGGGCCAGGATCCAGCGCGCGGCGGCGGCGGGCGACCGGTTTTCGGTCCAGACGTTGAACTCGACGATCCTGACGGTGCGGTCAGCAGCCGACGGGCTGGACCAACCGGCCGAACCGGCGCCAGCGATCAGCCAGAGCATCCCCAGGGCGAGGATCGCGCCCGGCAGCGCCACCCCACGAAGGCGCAGCAGCAGGCAAGCCACGAGCATGATCAGCGGCCAGAGCGGCGCCATGATGGAAAGCAGCATGACCGGAGGCCATGAGAGGTCCAGCATGCAGATCAAGGACAGCGCCAGGGACAGGGCCAGGGTCGCCATCGCAACGGCGTACAGCCAGGGCCGGACCTTTCGTCGCGCCTGCTGACGGCGTGCTCGGCCCGGATCCCCCTGCATGCGGGCCCTATACCCACGACCGCACCGCATGCCTAATGTTATCCGCCGCCGCATATTTATCGTGAAACTGTCACATAAATTTTCCCGGAATAGGACGACCGGCGCGATTCCCGCGTCCAGGGAAATTAAAAGTGAATTTCGGTTTAACCGAGTTGTCGCAATCGGCGCGTACGGACGCCCTGAGTTTAAAAGC
>Ga0105249_10002060_pt1 | contig 17422 bp, 8 predicted proteins | sample KBSS44metaG_FD_81522 | JGI IMG/M metagenome (GOLD analysis project Ga0105249, IMG submission 81522) | Switchgrass rhizosphere microbial communities from Kellogg Biological Station, Michigan, USA - KBS S4-4 metaG | ecosystem: Host-associated > Plants > Roots > Rhizosphere > Soil | place...
CGCCTTGCCCAGCCGCAGCCATTCGCGCGCGGCCTGGCCGCCATCGGCAAAGGGCGCTGTAGCCATTGCGGCATCGACCGTGCCGTGTTCGCCTGCGGCCAGCGCCATGACCAGGGCCGGCGCGTCTGCCACGATCCAGGCGTCGTCTGCTGGCGTGGCGGGTTCGTCCTCCTGCCCGTCCACGTCGCGGCTGGGTAGAGATTGGGCGATCACCCCGGCATGGGTTTGCCAATCGCGGCGGGTGCGGGCGTGGTGGCGTGCGGCCTGGCCCATGCGGCGGGCGAGCGCCGGATCACGGGCCAGGGTGGCCAGGGCGCGGGCAAGGTCCTGGGCGTCGCCAGGGGTGAAGAACAGCGCGGCTTCCCCCTCCTGCGCCTCGGCGCGGAACACTTGCAGGTCTGGCACCACGGCAGGCAGGCCCAGCGCCATGGCTTCCACCAGCTTGATCGGCGGAACCAGTTCGGTCACCGCGCTGCGATGGCGCGGCAGGCAGGCGATGTGGCAGGCCGCCATGCGGGCGCGTGCCTGCGCCGGATCGAGCCTGCCGGTGAACGTGACCGCATGGCCAAGGCCCAAGTGCCGGGCCTGTTGCTCCAGCCCCTCGCGCAACGGGCCATCGCCCATCACCAGCAGGTCGAGCGCAATGCCTTGTGCCTTGAGCAGGGCCAGTGCCTCGATCAGCAGGTCGAGCCCTTCATAGGCCACCAGCGCCCCGGCATAGCCGATCGTGGTGCGCGGCAGGGATGGGGCCGTGATCTGGTCGAACGCGGCGGCGTCCACGCCATTGGGCAGCAGGGCCACGCGCGCCGGATCGAGGCCCCATTGTTCGATGACGTGATCGGCCAGCGGCTGCGAGATGGCAAACAGGCGGTCGGCATGGCGCGCGACCAGGGCTTCGAGTTCCAGGCCCAGGGCATGGCGTTCCGTCCCGGCAAAGCCGGGCACATTGGCCGCGCGGCTCATTTCCCACAGGCCGCGCAACTCGTAGTGGAAGGGAATGCCCAGCCGCCGCGCGGCGAGCAGCGCGGGCAGGGCGTTGACATGGTTGGACGCGGCCTGGATCGCGGCGACACGGCGTGCCTTGGCCAGGCGGGCAATGCCGATGCTGGCGCGCTCGACATAGATGTCGAGCGGCAGCGACTGGCTGGGCTGGCGCAGATGCTGCCAGTCCAGGCCCTCATGCGTGCTGGCCAGGGCCTCGGGCGTGCCGGCGCTGTCTGCCCTGTCCCAGGGGTAGCCGGGCCGGGTCAAGGCCACCAGGTCCACGCCTTGGGCAACCAGTGCCTGCAACAGGGCCTGGGTGCGGGTGGTATAGCCGCTGGTGTGCCATGGCAGCGCGCTTGCGGCGCAATAGAGCAGGCTTTGCGGGCGCGGATCATAGGCCGGGGCCGCCGGTTGGGGCACATCGGGCAGGGCCTGCATCATGGCCGCGAGCGCGGCGATCTGCTGCGCGCGGGTGCTTTCCGATCCGCTCAGTCCAACGTCCTGCGGCAGACCTGCCAAGAGCGCCGCCGGCCGCGCCAGTTCGCCCGCATCGTAAAGCCGGAACGCCAGCCATTTCGCCCGCCAGGGCTGAGGGTCCGCTTCGTGCGCGGATTGCGCGGCGCGGGCGGCCGCCACTGGATCGCTCTGGCGCAAGGCGCGCGCCTGCGCCACATGCGCATCGGCTTGGGCAACGCGGGCGCGGCGTTCTTCCTGCAGCGCCTTCTTGCGCGCCTGCTCTGCATTACATTGAGGTGCAGGCTCTGCGCACGGCTCGGCCTCGGCCAGGGCGGGTGCGGGCGTATCTGGCAGCGCCGAAACGGGCGGGTTTGCCAAGGTGGCGTGGCGCAAGGCCAGTAGCGCGCGCGGCAAGCCAAGCCAGCGCCCCGGTTTTCGCCACGCCTGGATGAGCGTATCGCCAAGAAGATAGGCGGGCGAATCCTGCAGCTGGCAGAGCCGGGCCTCATAAGCGGCAATGGTGCGCTCATGCTGCGCAATCGCTTCCTGCTGCTCGGTCCGCTTGGTCTTCGGGCTTGCAGGAGGCGCCGCTTTGATGGGTGCAGGCTTGGCGGTGGGCCCTTGCGCACTCGCATTCGCCGGAAACAGCAAGCCCGGCTTGCCGACGGAGCGCATGTCTGGCTCAGCGCCGTGGGCGAGCACCGCCAGGGCCGCATTTTGCGCGGCGCATGGCGCGCTGTCGCAGGGCGAGGCCGGCACGGTGGCAGCGGAAGATGGCGTTTCGGTCATCGGCTCCCCACGCCGTCCCGAGAGAGCCGGGGCGGCAAATTGGTGGTGAGCGCGCGATCCGAAACGCGGGCGACCCTTGATGCAGCGCCTGGCTGCGGCCGCGTGCGTCATGCGCCGTCATCAGGCTGCCGGTGTGGCAACCAGGGCGGCGGATCGGGCGCTCAGTCCGTCCAGATCCCGCGCGCGTCGACAATCTCCACCCCGTCGCGCCGCTTGGGCGAAACGGTCTTGAACGGGCGGTGATCGACCAGCAGGGTCCAGACATCGGCTTGGTCGAGGGCGGCAAAGCCATCGATCAATTCCACGCCGCACTGCGCCAACACGGGCGGCAAGGCGGCGATATTGGGTTCCACGACCAGGAGCGGCCGGGCAAAATGGGCAGACAGGTCCTTGACGATGTCCACGGCCGGGCTTTCGCGCAGGTCGTCGATGTCGGGCTTGAACGCGAGACCGAACGTGGCCACGCGCACTTGCTCGGGCGCGCAGCCCTTGCGCGCGGCAACCGCGCGGGCCGCCTCCAGCACTTTGTCCACCACCCAGTGCGGCTTGCTGTCGTTCACCTGGCGCGCAGTGTGGATCAGGCGGGCCTCTTGCGGATTGCGGTTGACGATGAACCAGGGGTCCACGGCAATGCAATGCCCGCCCACGCCGGGACCAGGTTGCAGGATGTTGACGCGCGGATGGCGGTTGGCCAGCCGGATCAATTCCCACACGCTGATGTCCAGCTTGTCGCAGATGATCGACAGTTCGTTGGCAAAGGCGATGTTCACGTCGCGAAACGCGTTTTCCGTGAGCTTGCACATTTCGGCGGTGCGGGCAGTGGTCACCACGCATTCGCCTTTGACGAAGGTGCCGTAAAGCGCCACCGCCTCTGCCGAGCAGCGCGGAGTGAGGCCGCCGATCACGCGGTCGTTTTCGACCAGTTCGCGCAGCACATGGCCGGGCAGCACGCGTTCGGGGCAATAGGCCACCGCCACGTCCGCCGCTTCGCCAGCATCCTGCGGGAACGAGAGATCGGGGCGTTCCTGCGCCAGCCATTGGGCGATCTGCTCGGTCGTGCCCACCGGCGATGTGCTTTCCAGCACCACCAGGTTGCCCTTGGCCAGCACCGGCGCAATGGCGCGGGCGGCTGCCTCGATATAGGACAGATCGGGCTCGTGCCCGTCGCGGAACGGCGTGGGCACGGCGATCAGGAAGGCGTCGGCCGCTTCGGGCGTCAACGTGGCGCGCAGGCGCCCCTCGCGCGCGGCGGCGTGAACCACCATGTCGAGGTCGGGCTCCACGATGTGGATGCGGCCCTTGTTGATCGTCTGGACCGCAATCTCGTTCACGTCCACGCCGATCACCTCGATCCCGCGAGAGGCGAACACGGCGGCAGTGGGCAATCCGATATAACCAAGGCCGATCACGGAAACCCGCTTGAAGCGGTGGGCTGGGGTCATCATCTCTTCGGTTTCATCCCTCAAAGGCGCCGCAGTGGCCATGGCGCATGCCCCTTCCTTACGTGAAATCCCGTGGCAAAACCCTTAATATCGGCGGGATTTTGCCGCGGGACGAGATGTGAAACCGCAGTGCAACCGGGGCACCATGGCGGGCGGTGGTTCGGCCAGTGAATGGCAGACCGGAGCCACCGCCGCGCGGGCGACCTTGTTGCGTTCGTTCGGCTGCATCACGCTGCCGGTAAAAGGATCATTCCGCACTTGTGCCCCGTGTGCGAGCCGAGAAACCTCCGGAAGCAATGAATCGTGGCAGCGGGCAAAGCGCTATCCGGGCAAATACTGAGTATATTGCCTTCGTTTTGGACCAGACCGCCCGCAATGTCGGCGCGTTGTCCGTCCTTGGGCCCGTCCTCGGCCGCTTCCCGAATCGCGGCGAAAATTCCGGTTACCGCGCGCGCTGCATGTTGTAGCGTAACGGCATCGGGCCAGTCTCGAGGGCAAGTGCAGGGGTGGAAACGGGAATGAATCGGGCGTTGCGCATGGGGTTTTCGGTGGTCGGGGCGGGCTTGCTGTCCCTGTTGGCGGGGTGCGCGACGACGACGGAAACCGGCGGCGGCGGCGACGTGGCACCCAATCTCTATGCCACGCTGGACCAGTTGACCGGCAACCAGACGTTCCAGAGCGCCCAGGTGCGCGTGCAACGCGATGCTGCTGGCGCGGTTGGCGCGACGGGGGCGGAGAGCTTTGGCAATGGCATCGCGCTGTCTTATGATGCGGCGGCCGACAGCTACACCGTGTCGAACGCGGGGACAAAGCTCGACAGCTTTGCGCCTTCGGATCTGCAGGCCTCGTCGACCAGCAGCAGCCGCGTCTATCAAAAGACGGCGGGCACCGGCACCGCTGCGCTCACGGTTGCGCGCGGCGTGGTCGGCGGCGTGCCGCTCAGCTACACGCAGTTCACCACGTATGTCGTCGCAGATGCCACCGGCCAGCGCCAATGGATTTCCGTAGGCGGCCAGCCCACGCTGGGGCCAGACATGCCCACGGCCGGAACCGGCACTTACACCACTGCCGTCAGCGGCACGGTGGTGCGCGACGGGAAAACCTATGTAGCGCCCGCCGCATCCTCTACCGCCACGTTCACCGCCGATTTCGGTGCGCGCACCGTGGCCACCACGGTCCACTTGATCGGCAGCCTGCCCACTACCCCCGAAACCACGGTGGATTTCGGCACGGTGACCGGGGCTGGCGTGATCGAACGCAATGCCTCGGGTTTTACCGGCGCGTTCACAGGCACCACCGGCGCGGGGTTTGCCGGCGTGTTCACCGGATCGGCCGCACAGGAAATGGGATACGTGTTCTCTTATGGCAAAGGCGCCGACCAGGTGACCGGCACCGTGGCAGGCCGCAAGAACTGAGACCCGGCTGCCGCGTGGGTTATACCAGGCGGCGGCAGTGATCGAGGTATCCGGCTTCGTGCCGGGCGGCGAGATCGACGACGCTGCGCCACAGCCACGATGGCGCATCGGCATCTGGCTGGCCGGACGTCTGGTCCGGCACGAGCGCGGCGTGCCACTCGCTTCGGGCGTCGTCCGTCAATTGCCGGGCATGGGCAAGGCCGACGATATAGGCCAAGTACGATGCCGCCGCCACGGCCTGCCGGCGGGAGAATTGCGCCACTTCGATCTTGAGGTCCTGTGGCGCCAGTTCGCGCAGCACCACCGGGGTGCCCGGCAGGTGCGCCGGTATCATCCGATCGCCGAGGTTGGGAGACAAGGCGCGGGCACCGGCCACCACGCGCTCGGCCGGATCGGCAGGCATGGCGGCACCGGGCACCGCTGGCGCCACCGAAGGCCCGGCTTGCTTGATATCGACCAGCACCAGGTGCTCTGGCCCATCCGCCTCTGGCCGAACGCCCAGCACCACGGCATGGCGCAGCTTGCCCAGCGAACTGCAACCCTTGCGCCAATAGGCCGCGTCCAGCACGCGCAGCGTTCCTTCGCCGCCATGGCCAGCCAGGGCCAACGCATGCATCCGCACGGCCGGATCGTCAAACAGCGCATCGACGGACGCGCGTTCGTCTTCGGTCAATTGCCAAAACCGTTTTCCCAACGGCAAGGTGGGCGCTGTGCCTTCGATCCGTTCGTCGGCCAGATGCCGCCACTTGCGGCCAGCAGCCCTCCGGCGGACAGAGCGAACCACCTTGGGTTCGACCGGATCGTCCTCGGGCTCTGGCGAGAGGGCGCGGCCATAGCCGTCGATCATCGCGGATAGCATCTGCGCCGTGACGACGCCCGGCAGATCGGAACTGCGCGCCGCCGTTTCCAGCGACAGGCCCAAGCGGATCAGATCGAGTGCAGGGTTGCCGATCACCGTCTGGTCCAGGTCGCGGATCTGGACGGCAAAATCGTGATGCCGGTCCGCCAGCGGGCCAAGATTGCCCAGATGACAATCGCCGCAGATCCACACATGCGGCCCGACCGGCACATGCGCCATCACCGGCGAAGCTTCCAGCCATTCATAGAACTGCGCGGTGTTTCCCCGCACATAGGCATGGACGGACCGCGCCATTTTCATGGCGCGGCGCGCATCCAGTATGGCCGAACGTTTTTCCGGGGTGACCTTCAACCCGGGCGCCCATCGTGCGCGTGGGCGGCGCGCGCTTTCTTGGCATAGTGGTGGTGGGCAACCATGCACCCGGCAGTGGCGCCGGCCAGCGCATGGCCCTTGCCCACGAAATGCCCGGCGACGCCGCCGGCCATGGCCCCCCGGATGCAGCCCTTGGCCATGGCTGGCGGTGCGGACACGGCGGCCGTGGCGGCCAGCGCGGCGATGAGGAACAGGTTCTTGCGCATCGATGATCTCCTTCGCCGTAACAAAACCCGGAGATAGCTACGCGTTCCATGACAATTCGGTCATGCAGCACGCGCATTCACGTAAAAGCCAAGAACGCCCGCGTTTACGGATCGCCGCTATTTGCCCTTTGTGAAAATCGACGCTGTCAGAGGGAAAATTAGCCGCATGAAGTATCCAGTCGCTGTTGCAGCATTGTCGAGCGTGGCAACGGCCGCCGTCCTTGCACCGGTCGTGGTCCACGCGCAGGAAGCGCCACAAACCGCATGGCAAGCCAGCCGCCGGATCGACGACAACGACATGGTGACCACCGGCGTGGCGCGCGGGCGCGACCGTCTCGACAGCGCCACCTCGACCAGCGCGATCAAGGAAAGCGAGATCATCAAGATCGGCTCGCGCTCCCTTCCCGATCTGCTGCGCAATGTTCCCGGCCTGCGGGTCGAGGCGGGCAGCGATGTCAACGCCAGCTACACGGTGCGCGGCCTGCCGCTCGTTTCAACCGGGGCCAAGTATCTCCAGCTTCAGGAAGACGGGCTCCCGATTCTCGAGTTCGGCGATTTCCTGGGCCTCACGCCCGACTTGTTCCTGCGCGCCGATCTCAACCTGTCTCAGGTCGAGGCGATCCGCGGCGGTTCGGCGTCCACGTTTGCATCCAATGCGCCGGGCGGGGTGATCAACCTCATGTCCAAGACGGGCGAAGTGGAAGGTGGCTCTGTCCAGGCGAGCACGGGGCTCAACTACGGCACCTATCGGACCGATTTCGATTATGGTGGCCACCTGAGCGATACACTGCGCTTCCATGTCGGCGGCTTCTATCGTGAAGGCGAGGGCGCGCGCCACGTGGGGTTCGATGCCTATCGCGGTGGCCAGCTGAAATTCAACGTGACCAAGACGTTCACCGGCGGCTATATCCGCTTCTACGCCAAGCTGCTCGATGACAGGGTGCCCGGCAACAGCGGCATGCCCACGCTGGTTACGGGAACGGATGCCAATCCGCACTACAGCGATCTTCCCGGCTTTTCCGGCCGCGCGGATTCGACGCTGTCGCGCTATATGCAATTCGTGCCCGGCGTGGACAACGACAACAACCCCACGCAGATGAGCTTGCGCGAAGGCATGCATTCCAAGGCCAAGACACTGGGCCTCGAAGCGCAGTTTGCCGTTGCGGACTGGTCGGTGACCGAGCGTCTGCGCTATTCAGGCATCGCGGGCAACTTCACCAGCCTGAGTTCCACCGGCACGATCCCGGCCGCGTTTGCGCCCTTTGCCTTCGGCGGCTCGTCGCTGCGCTATTTCAACGGTCCGCTGGCCGGGCAGGCCATTGCCGATCCTGCCAATCTCAACGGCAATGGCCTGGTGCTGACCGGCTTCATCAGCGGATTTCGTGTGCGCAGCCTCGATAACCTGACGAACGACCTGCGCATCAGCCGCGTGTGGGACGTGCAGGGCGGAGACCTGACGACCACCTTCGGCCTCTACAAGTCGTACCAGGACCTGAACTACGATTTCATGCAGGTGATCACGCTGCAGGACGTTGTTGGCGGCGGCAATTCGGCGCTGCTCGATGTCGTCTCGGGCGGGTCGACGGCAAGCTCTGACGGCGTGCTGTTCTATGGCGTGCCGGGCGGCGGATACAAGCGCAGCTATGACGTGCGCTATGGCGTGACGGCGCCTTATGGCTCGTTCAATTTCCACAAGGGCAAGATCGCGGTCGGCGGCTCGATCCGTTATGATGCGGGCAAAGTGGAAGGCACGATCCGCAGCGACCAGGCCAGCGATGTCCGCGCGATCGACGTGAACGGCGATGGCGTGATCACCGGCCCGGAAGGCGCCGTGCAGGTGGCCCCGATCAGCCGCAACCAGCCGGTCAACTACACCTACAACTACCTGTCCTATTCGGCCGGCATCAATTTCCGCGTGTCCGAACCCTTTGCCGTGTTCGCCCGCTATAGCCGCGGCGCGCGCGCCGGCGCCGACCATCTGCTGTTCTCCACCGCGATCGACAGCCACAACGGCAAGCTGCTCAACAAGACTGCCGCCTACGATCCGGTCCGCCAGGCCGAAGTGGGCCTGAAATTCCGCAAGGCGGGGCTCACGTTCAACCTGACCGGCTTCTACGCCCGCACGACCGAGACCAACACCCAGCTCAACACCGACAGCAGCGGCGCCCTGCAACTGCAACTGGTGACGCGCTCCTACCGCGCCTATGGTGCCGAAATCGAAGGCGGCATCCGCCGTGGCCCGTTCAGCCTCAACCTGGGCGCAACCCTCGCCAACGCCCGGATCACCGGCGCCGAAGACGCCAGCCTGATCGGCCACACCCCACGTCACCAGGCCGCGCTGATCTTCCAGGCGACCCCGCAATACGACACCGACCTGTTCACCGTGGGCGCCAACGTGATCGGCACCACGAGCAGCTATACCCAGGACGTGAACCAGCTCAAGATGCCGGCCTATACCACGGTCGCCCTCTTCGCCCAGCTCCGCCCGATCGAGCGCGTGGAACTCTCGCTGAACGCCAGCAACATCTTCAACACCCGCGCGATCACCGACGTTGCGAACGCCACAATCCCTGCGGGCGGCGTGGCCTTTGCCCAGACCCTCTATGGACGCACGATCTCGACCTCGGCGCGGTTCTTCTTTTGAGGGGATGAGATAGGGATCAGATGGCCGGCTCGCTTTGGGTTCAAGCGGGCCGGCTTTTTGGCAGTATGCCTCTAGGCGGCGTGGACGAATTCCACAGCGCCACGGCTGGAGGCAAAAACCGCCAGTTCGAGGAGGCGAGGTGACGCAATAGTGGGCCTATTGCTAGCCGAGCCGACGCTGAAATGGCGGTTTTTGCTCCAGCCCCGAAGGGGTTGCCCTATAAAAGGCCCTGGCAGCGTTGCTCTGCCTGGAAAGAGGCCCACTCTTCCTGCGGCTTCGCGCCTCGCCGGGGCCTTTTATAGGGCAACCGTGGCGTTGTGGAATTTTGTCCACGCCGCCTAACATAATGTGCATGGTCTTGTAATTTAACGTTGATCCAAGGGATTTCCTGGATATGCATGGTCGTGGGCCCGTACTGCGTCCATTCAGGGGAAATCAGTGAACAGCGATCTTGGGCGGCGCACGCGCCGCGCGCTTCTTTGCACGTCGACTATGTCCGCGCTGCTCACCACCGTCTTTGCTGCTACACCTGCATTCGCGCAGAACATCTCCTATAACGGGCCGGGCGACTATTCGTTCAGTTCCGACATACCCCTTGTCGGCGGCCCGCGCGCGGTTGACATCACTGTGACCTCGGGGAACGTCACCCTCGATCTTGACAACGTCTCGACGACGAATCCAGCGGGTGGGGCCTATGCCTATCCGGGGACGGCGATCGGCGCGGCCAATCAGGGCACCGGCACTGTTGATGTCACCAGCGGGTTCATCGTCGCAAATGGGCCGAACCAAAGCTACGGCATCGATGCCAAGAGCGAGTCCGGCGCGATTTCCATTACGAGCGGAACGATCAATGCCGTTTCGGGCAACATCTTTACGGCGGGCCGCGGCATCAGTGCAATCAGCGCGTCGGGGCCGGTGACGATCCATTCCGACAGCATCAGCACTGATAGCCCAACCGGCATTTTTGCCCAAGGCGCGAGCGTGAACGTCACCAGCGGAATGATCCGCATTGGCGGTGACAGCGACTACAGCTTTGACCCCACAGCCGCGATCTATGCCCAGGACACGGGACAAGGGATCACGATCGCATCGGGCAGCATCGTGGGTACCGGCACCGATCTCAACGGCATCCTGGTCTTCGGCACCGGCACCACGCAGATCAACAGCACCACTATCCAAATGTCGGGCCTCTACGCCCGTGGCATCGGCAGTTTCGGCTCCGGCGATGTCTCGATCCAAAGTGGAACAATCATTGTGGACGGCTACGGGGCTGCCGGCATTTCCGCTGATAGCCGTCTGGGCGGCAATGTGGATATTTCCAGTGAACTGATTTCTGCTGGAGCCTTTACATCCGGTATCCGCGTAACCGGCGGTATTGGCGTCACCTCGATCACAAGCGGCACAATCGGCAGCAACGGGGACTTCGCCACTGCCATTGCGGTGGACGGAGGCAGCGGCCCGATTAATATTACCAGCGGAAGCATCAATACCAACGGTTATTTCGCCTCCGGGATCGATGTTTCCCGATTTTCCTATTCGCCTACTGAACCCGTCACGATCAACAGTGATGTCATCACCACCAGCGGCAGCGCTTCAAACGGGATAGCCGCCGAAGTACCCGGGCCTTTGGTGATCACCAGCAAGACTCTGGTCACCCGGGGTGACGGTTCGGCCGGCATTTCGGCCACTAGCGGTTCGGGCACGATCAGCATCACGAGCGACCAGCTCACAACGTTGGGCGCAGCGTCCGGCGGCATTGTAGCCGACGCACGTGATGGTGATCTCACGATCGTTGCCGGGACCACCGCGACGGCTGGCGATAGCGCGGCGGCGATCAGCGCCACCGCCAGCGGCTCGCTCAGCATTACAGCCGATCAGACAGCCACGACGGGCTCTTATGCCGTCGGCATCGGAGCCTCGGGCGGAAACGTGGCTATCGCCGCCAAATCGGTTTCGACCAGCGGCGCGCGTGCAGACGGTATCCGCGCCAACGGAACCAACGTTTCGATCAACGCGGGCACAGTAAACAGCACCGGCGCCGGCATCGTCGCTTCCGCGAGCGAAAGCGTCTTTGTCACTGTGGATTCGGTGTCGACTAGCGCCGCTGAGACCAACAGCAATGTGGGGCCCCTTGGTAACTCACCCCAAAACGCCATCGAAGTTCGCAGTTTGGGAGCGGCGAACGTTACAGTCAACAAATCCGTAGCGAATGTTCTTGGGCCGACGGTCGCCGTCAATGCCGGTACAACTGCAACGTTTACCCTCGGCTCGCAAGGCGTGCTGGACGCTGGCACCCAAGTAATCCTGTCGGGCGTCAGTGGGGAAACGTTTGTCAACAACGGGACTGTGAACGGGAATGGCAGCACGCCGGTTGTCGCCGCTGTTCCCGGCCTGCCGATATACGTCCCCGGCCCTAACGTTTCGGGGCCGTTCGGCTGGTATCCGGGCTCGTACACGATCGTCTACCCGGATGCAGGCCCTCTCACGTTCGTCAACAACGGCGTGTTTGGTGGGGTCATCGGATTTTCTGCCGCCAACGACACGGTGGTGAACAACGGCACCTATCGCGTCCTCTTTTCCCAGGATTTTGGCGCCGGGTTCGACACATTCACCAACCACGGTGTGCTGGCCGTCTTGCCGGCAGCAACCACTGCTTCAACCGTGCGCATGACTGGCCTCGAACAGTTCACCAATGCCGGCTTGATCGACCTGCGCAACGGCCACGCTGGCGACGTGCTCAGCCTTTCGGGCAACTTCAACGGTGTGGCCGGCAGCACCTTGGCCGTCGATATCACACCAACCGAAAACGGACCTTACATTGCCGACCGCCTTGCGATCGGCGGGGCCGCCACCGGCTCCACCCGGATCATCTTCAATCAGGCGCGCTGGGCTGCGCTAAACCCCGGAACAATTTTCGCTACCGGCGGCGCAGGCTCTACCAGCACAGCCTTTGTCATCGCACCTGACATGGTGGAGCGCGGCCTGTTGCACTATGGTGTGCGGTTCGACAACGGAGCCGGGAATTACAGTCTGGTGGTCACGCCCGGTGACGCCGTGATCCGCATGCTCAAGGTGAACGAAGGCGCACAGCAGCTCTGGTATCGCGGGGGTGATGCCTGGTCGTCGCACATGCAGGAACTGCGCATGGGTGGTTCGGGCCGAGGCAGATTGTGGGGCCAGATGATTGGCGAGACAAATAGCCGCCGCACCACGCAGTCAGTCACGGACTACGGCGTCAGCCGCGACGTGAACCTGTCCTACAACCAGGATAATTTCGGTGGCCAATTGGGTTTCGATCTGGTTGCCCCGTCGGGTGGCGAAGGCGTCACGGCAGGCGTGATGGCCGGCTACTTCAATTCCACTCTGGCCTTCCGCCACGCCGCCAGTCGGGCCAAATATGACAGCGCCGATGCGGCCGTCTATCTCGGCGTGACGAGCCACGCCTTCTTTGCCAACCTGCTCGCGCAATACAACCACCTGTGGATCGATCTGCGCGATAGCGCCGCAGGCTACAGCGATCGTCTCAGCGGCAACAGCTATGGCGTGCAGGGCGAAATCGGGTTCCGCATTCAGGGCGGCAGACTCGTGGCCGAACCGCTGGTGTCACTGGCCTATGTCCGCACCGATATCGGCGATATTGCCGCGTTTGGCCAGAATGTGGCGCTTGACGCTATGGATGGCCTAAGGGGGAAGGCAGGCCTCCGGCTGACCCATCGCGTCCAGCTTGCCCCGGCAACGACACTGAACCTCTATATTCAGCCCAACTATGTTCGCGAGTTCAAGGGCAATGCCGGGCTGGCTTTCAGCACTGGCGCGATTTCGCTGCACTATGCCAACCGACGCTTGCCCGATTATGCCGAAGGCAAGATAGGCGTTGGCATCGGCAGTGGAGGCATCAGCGGTTTCTTCGAAGGCTTCGGCAACATCGGCCATGCCTATCGCGGCGGTGGCGTGCGAGCCGGGCTGCGGCTTGGGTTCTAAAACCATGGCCCAGCGATCATGGGTTTGTGCAACCGGGTAACCTTCAGGAATCAAACGAACGTCAACGGGCAAGGGCGCGACGATAAATTGTCCCCTGCCCTTGCCCGTTGATAATGATGTCACGGTGCTGGACCATACTTTGGACGTGAGTACGTCGGCTTGGTCGCTCCAGAATCTCCAGTGCTCAACGAGTTTCAATCGGTCGCCTTGGCCCTCGAACTGACCGTTGGACGACGGCTCGCATTCGCGGCGGCAACACCTTGCTTGTCGGCCTCGATCCCGGCCGAGCCCGCTCTCGGCGAGCAGCTAATCCACGGGTCGTGCCGTGTCCCTCACTTGAAACGTATCATCGCTTAAAAGCGATCTCTCGCGTTCGGCATCCGCACCGGCACGGCCTTTCCAAAGAACTGTTCGCCATATCGGCCAGCCCTTTGCCCCAGGCGGTCTGAATGTACGCAGTGCGGCGTTGCTTGCGCAGGTCGCCGCGCGTTACGCCGGGGACAGCATCCTCAATCCCGGTTGGCATTCCCGTTCAAGGCATTGAGTCCAACATTCCGGGCAGCGATTGGCAACGTTGCGAGAGTCTGGCCCAGCCACAGCCCCAAAACCTCCCCGTGGCTCAGGTCTTCACCACAGGCCTACGCTGTTCGCTAGGCACCGCGCATGATACCGGGGCCTCACAACCCCAACACCACCTTCGCGCTCACCGCGATCTGGTACAGGATCTGCGTCATGTCCTTGAGGATCTGCCGGGATTTGGTGTCGATGCGGGGGAGGACGAGCAGGTCGTCGCCGCTGCGCACGGTGTGGCTTTGGGGGGAGACTTCCTCGAAGCTGCCGTCGGCGTGGGCCACAACGATGCGGCGGGCGGCGCTTTTCTGGGTGTAGCCGCCGGCGCGGTTGACATAGGCGTTGGCCTCCAGGCCCTGTTGCCAGGCGACGGCGTTGGGGAACAGCACTTCGCCGCTCACCAGCACGAGCCCGTCGCGCGTGGGCACGTGCAGCAGGTCTCCGTTTTCCAGCAGCAGGTCGTTGCGTGCAGGGCCGCCGCCGATCACCACCTGGCCGAGCGGCTGCACTTTGCGCGCGCGATCGATCCATTGCAGGATCAGGTCGGCCTCGTTGTGGCGCAACTGGCTTTCGTCGTTGGTGCCCGATCGTGCGGTGAGCGCGGCCTGCTCCAGGCTGTGCAGGCTGGCGTCGAGCATGGTCTTCTGCCGGTCCTTCACGCTCTGGCGGAACAACTGGATGCTGTCCGCGTCCGATCGCTGCGAAAAGCGGACTTGCTGCAACAGGTCGCCCAGGTGGGCGCCATAGGGCAGCACATATTCCTGCGGGCTTTCGTGCTCGCCCTCGATCCGCACGGTGATCGTGCCGGCTTTCTTGTCGGCGGTGAATTCGATCGTGTCGCCATTGCCCACTGGCAGGGCACCGGCATCGGCCAGCGGGCGATAATCGACGTTCTTGATCGGCCCGGTATTGCGCGTGATGCGCATGTGCGTGGCGGCCGGCTGCGGCCCGGCAAGCAGCATGACATCGGCCGTGCTGGGGTGGGCATTGCGCGGAAATTCAAAGATATTGGCGTTGTTGGCAAGGCCCAGCACCGTCACTGTCTGCTGCCTTGGCCCCACGAAGATCACGTCCCCATCGGCCAGCGGCACCGGCGGCATCACCCCGCGAAACAGGAACTGATAGAGGTTCACCTGGGCGCGCACCTGCTCCCCGCGCTTGACTTCCACATCGATGAACGTGCCGCGATCGGGATCGATGCCGCCGGCTGCATCGAGGTAATGCAGCAACCCGTCCATGCTGGTGCCGTCGTAAAGCCCCGGCCGCCGCACGAAGCCGCCCACGAACACGCGCACCGGCTGCGCCTCTGCCAGCGAGGCATAGACATAGACGTTGGAGCGAAATGCGCTGGCCGCAGCGCCCGTGACCACGCGTTGCAGATCCTGGTTGCGCACACCCGCCAGGTGGATCGGGCCGATATTGGGCAGGAACACGTTGCCCTGCGGGTCCACCGTCTGCACCTGGGCATACTGGAACGCGCCCCACAGGCGCAGCACCACCTGGTCGCCGGGCATGACCACGTAATCCGGGTTGAAATGCGCTGCGCCCGCGCGGGCAAAGGCACCGGTGAACAGTTGCGCGCCAAACACCGGGCTCATCGCATTGGCAGCGTATTGCCCGGAAATCGCGCCATTGCCGGGCGTAACTGCCGGGGCTGCGCCATCGACCGGCGTCGGCTGGGCCGGGTTGGGACTGGCGGTGGGCACGGCCAGTGGCACGGCAGGCAGGCTGGGCATGCCACCCCCGCCATTGCCCATGGCGTTGGCAATGGCCGCAAGCGTTGCCGGATCGGCGTTTTGCAGCACCTGGCCCATCAGGCCGGGCGGCAGGCCTTGGGCTGACGCAGGAACGGGAAAGGTAAGCGCAAGGCTCAGCGCCAGCCTGCCAAGGCCGGGCGTGGAACGGCAGTTGCGGCGCATGAACGGCGCTCCTTGAAGCTGGAAGTCAGTCGATATGGTCGCGCACCACCGAGACCAGCAGCAGCGCGATGGCGGCGGCCATGAAAGCGGCGAGCGTGAAGACGAGCGAGTTGTAGAAGCGGCGCGGGCGCGCGGGATATTCGGGCAGGGTGGGCGCCTGGATCACGGAAATCTGCTTCATGGCCTGCATCGCCGTGATCCGCCCCTTTTCCAGTGCGGCCAGCGTGGTCTGGTACAGCGACTGGCTGAATTGCGCTTCCTGCTGCAACTGGCGGAAGGAATCGGCCCGGCGGTTGAGTGCGTGGGGATCGCTCGATGCCGCACGGCTACGTTCGCGCGCCAGTTCGCCGTCGATCGCGGCAATCTGCTGGCGCACGGCCACCACATCGGGATGGGCGGGCACGAGATAGGCTTCCAGCGTGCCCAACTGCGTTTGCAGCGCGCTTTTGCGGGATTCGAGCTGGGTGATCGTGCCGGCCACCGCATCGAGCGTGCCATCGGGCGAAACCATGCCTTCGCGGCTCTGGAAATCCAGCACGGCCTGGCGCGCGGCCTGGTTGCGCCGGCCCATCTGCGCCGCTTCTCCCGACAGGAAATCCACTTGCGTCTGCGCCAGGCGATGGTCGTTGGCATTCATGAACGCCGCCCCTTCGCGCAGCATGGCCGTCACGATCGCCTGCGCGGTGCGGGGATCGAAAGCGCTGGCTTCCACATGAAGCACGCCTTCGTTGTCGTCATACTCCACTTTCAGCCGCGATTTCATGTATTCGCGAAAACGGGCCATGGGGGCATTGGCGGCAGACAGGCGCGAGAGCAGGTCGTGCCGGTGATCGGCATAGTGCGCGCGCAAGTGCAGGCTGGCGTCGAGCCGGGCGAGCATGTCCTGCGACAGCAGGTGGTTGCGCAGCAGCATCTGGTCGTTGCGGTTGCCCGCGCCCGAAAGGCCCGACAGCAGGCCACCCAGGCCGCCGGGATCGATCGCGCCCATGTCTGCCCGTTGCACCACCACGTCGGTTTCCGAAACATAGAGGTCGGACGCGATCAGGCACCAATAGGCCGCTGCGCCCAGGCTTGCCGCCGCCGCGATGCCCAGCACCGCATTGCGCACCCGTGCGGCGGGCCAACGCCGGCGGCCGGCGCGCTTTGGAGGCGGCGCCTCCGTCACGCCAGGGTAAGCCTCTGGTGCTGGGGCAAGTGGCTCATGGCGCGCTCGGGCCTTGGGTTCGATGCGTTCTGCAGCGGGCGCGGGTGCCGGCGGAAAGGCAAGGTCGGTGCTCATGCGGGCAGGGTGTCCTTGTAGGCCGAGATCGCCTCTCCCAGCCGGTCGAACCAGGTCAGCTTGCCGCGATGGAGCAGCAGGCCGGCCGTGCAGAACCGCTTGAGCGTGCCGGGGTCATGGCTCACCATGATCACGCTGGCCTGGTGGGCGCGGCGGCGAAATTCCTCGGCCGCGCGGGCGCGAAAGCTGGCGTCCCCGGCCGAAGTGGCTTCATCGGAAATGTAGACGTCGAAATCGAACGCCAGCGAAATGGCAAAACGCAGGCGCGCGGCCATGCCGGTGGAATAGGTGCGGATCGGATGATCGAACTTGTCGCCCAGCGCGGCAAATTCGGCGATGCGGGCAAGGCGCTCGGGAATGTCATCCTCGTGGCCATGGATGCGGCAGACAAAGCGCGCGTTCTGCCGCCCGGTCATCGAGCCTTGCAGCCCGCCGCCAAAGCCCAGTGGCCAGGAAACCCGGCAATGCCGCTCCACCGTGCCGCGTGTGGGCTTGTCCACCCCGGC
>Ga0105249_10002064_pt1 | contig 17404 bp, 15 predicted proteins | sample KBSS44metaG_FD_81522 | JGI IMG/M metagenome (GOLD analysis project Ga0105249, IMG submission 81522) | Switchgrass rhizosphere microbial communities from Kellogg Biological Station, Michigan, USA - KBS S4-4 metaG | ecosystem: Host-associated > Plants > Roots > Rhizosphere > Soil | place...
GCAAAACTGCGGACGATCGGAATAAAGTGCGACACCAGCATTGTTTTGGCTCCGTGCTTAGCGTAAAACATTTCGGCTCGCTCCACGTACGCTTGCCGGAAAATAATACCGTCCTTTTTGCGGAACAGACGTTTGCCCATCAGTCGTCCAATGAGGTAGCCGGTGTTGTCGCCCAAAATCGCTGCCACAGCAATCAAGGCAACGGTCAGCGCAATAGGGAATTGGCCCTGGGCGGCCAGCAGGCCGGCACTCAACAGCAATGTATCGCCCGGCAAAAAGAAGCCGACCATCATGCCTGACTCGGCAAAGATAATAATGAAAATAGCCAACAGACCACCGCTTTGGATTGCATGCGTGACGTCAATATGCATATAGCTAGCCTACATGGAATATGGCTCGGCGTCCACTATACATAGCGCCGCATCTTCTTGAGGTGCTATACTATACCTACGACTGTCAAAGGAGAAGACATATGGATGCAATAACCCTGAGTTTAGAGAAACGCGAACTAACCGGTAAAGCCGTTAAGCAGCTGCGTAACCAAGGCATGGTGCCTGCAGTTATTCATGACCACGGCAAGGAATCAATACATGTTATGGGCGATTTCGTAGCCCTCGCCAAAGCGTACCGCGCTGCTGGCAAGCACCACCCCGTAAGCCTGCAAGCTGACGGCCAGAGCTACACAGCACTTATTAAGGATGTCGACATCGACCCCAAGAAAAATTTGATCCGTCACGTTGTTTTCAATGCCATTAAGGCTAACGAAAAAGTTGACGCCCAAATTCCGGTACACATGCAGTTTAGCGAAGGCAACGAGTCGACACCTGCCGAGCGCGCCAGCCTGGTCGTTTTGCGCCAACTCGAGTCAGTGGATATCGAGGCGTTACCCAAAGATTTGCCTGACGCTCTCTACTTTGACGGCGAAAAGCTGGTAGAAGTTGGTGACCACGCCACGGTGGCTGATCTTATTGTTCCGGCTGGCGTGGTTATTAAGACCGACCCGACCCACCCACTGGCAACCGTCTTTGAGCCGAGCGCGCTGCAAGCCGCCAACGATGCCGCCGGTGGTGATGCCGAAGCCGACAAGCCCGCCGAAACTGAAGTCGAGACCGCTGCCGCAGGCGAAGCTAGCGCCGCAGCCAAGCCCGAAGCGTCAAAAGAGTAGCCAACAGGGCATTGTCGCTGTATAGTTGGGCTATGCCTTTCTTCCATCCTCGCACGTTGCTCGACAAAACCTACGAGATCGGTATTGTTATTAAGGGCATCGATGGCACATTCGAGATTATCGCCGGTCTGCTACTGTGGCTCATCACACCGGCAACAGTCGATCGCGTCACGCGTCACCTCACCCACAATACGCTCGCTCATGACCCGCATAATGCCCTGGCAAACCATATTTTGTCGTACGGCCATCAACTTTCGACCGGCCACACTGGTATCGCAGTACTGTTTTTGCTGAGCCACGGTATTGTCAAGGTGAGTCTGGTGACTGCTCTGTTGCTCCAAAAAATGTGGGCATACCCTTGGGCGTTAGTTTTGCTGACGCTCTTTTTGGTGTACCAGGCCTACCTACTGATCACGCAACCTAGTTTTATGATGGTATTGTTGACCGTCCTGGATGCTGTTATCATCTGGCTGGTATGGCGTGAGTGGCACGTGGTGCAGCAGCGCCAAGCTGCAAAACATGCAGCTGCCCGCGAGGAAGCTGCCTAGGATTCCTCAATAAACCCACCGCTTTGGTGGGCCCATAGCTTGGCGTATAGACCTTTATGTTTGAGTAGTTGCTTGTGGGTGCCTTGCTCGACAATCGCCCCGCCGTCGAGCACGATAATGCGATCCATTTTTTGGATCGTACTAAGGCGGTGCGCAATGACGATGGCCGTGCGTTGCTCCATGAGCTTCCACAGCGCCTCCTGAATCAACACTTCACTTTCGGAGTCGAGCGCAGAGGTTGCCTCGTCTAAAATCAAGATTGGTGCATCCTTGAGGATGGCCCGCGCGATGGCAATGCGCTGGCGCTGTCCGCCAGAAAGCTTTACGCCGCGCTCGCCAACAATGGTTTGATACCCTTCAGGCAGGGCCTGTATGAAATCGTCGGCGTTGGCCGCTTGGGCTGCTTGCTTGATCATGGTCGGCGTGGCGTGCGACAGGCCGTAAGCGATGTTTTCGTTCACTGGACGGTGGAACAGCAACGGCTCTTGCGGCACGTAAGAAATATGTTGCCGCAGGCTGCCCTGCGTAACGCCAGCGATATCTTGGCCATCAATACTGATAGTGCCGCCATCGATATCCTCAAAGCGCAGTAGTAGGCGCGTGAGCGTTGATTTGCCGCCACCACTCGGCCCGACCAAGCCGATTTTTTCACCCGGCGAAATATCGAGTTGCAGATTTTTGAAAACGCCTTTTTTGCTGGCGCTATCCTGATAATGAAAATCGACGTGGTCAAGCGTAATGCTAGCTTGGGTAACGCGCAGCGTTTTGGCGTCCGGCCGGTCCAGGATCTCTGGCTCGTCGAGCAGCACCTCGGTCATGGATGACGCCAGCAAAAAGCCATCTTCCAGGTTGCGAATCATGCTGTTGAGATCAAACAAACGCATGCTGATGGTCACCGTCAACGAAAATGCAAAAATGCCGATAGCCAGTAAATTCGGGTCGTGCTGCACAAGTTTTATGACCGTGTAAGCGAACACGCCCTGCGCCACCAAAATAGCCGCAATACGGTTACTGCCATTGATAGCCGCTTTTGTCCAGTCACGCAAACGCATACGCAAAAGTTTGTCGCTGAGCGCGTTGTGCCGCTGTAATTCCTGGTCTTCGTGGGCGAATGTTTTTACTGTCTGGATATTGAGAATCGTATCCGCCAAGTGGCTCGTCAGATTTTTGGTGGCGATCAGGCGTCTCGCTCGCAGGCTGGAACGGCGGCGACTCTCGCTGAGGGCCGTCCCCACAGCCACGACAACCATCGCCAAAACGACCGTGCCCAGAATCCACGATTCGACAAACACAACAATGACGCCGCTCGTCAGAATGAGTACCAGCGGCACTAACTGACTAATGACTGTGTTGCTGAACATGCCGAATCCCGAAGGAAAATCGATGGCGTCAGACACCAGCTTGCCACCGACATTATTGTTGTGGAAGCCAACACTCCGCCGCAGCAGCGCTTCCATGCCACGGGCTTGGAGGCGCTGCATCGTGTAGGCCTGGTACTGCAAGTAGCCGGTAAAGCCGTAGCGATTGCCCAGGAATCCCAGGACGCCAGCAACAACGAAGCCCCAAAAGTAAAAATCAGTATGTGTTCCTGACCGGCCGAGCGCCGCAAGCAACTTGCCGATAAACAAGGGGACTACCGTTCCGAGCAAAATTACTGCCACGCTGTACAGTACTGTCCGGAAAATGAGCGATTTTTTGGTGTGCCGTGAAGCCTGCCAAAACAAGCGCAGCGTTTCGCGATCGATGGACCGCTTGGGCGTGGGTTTGGACATGCGCATTACTCCTTAATAAAACCGCCTGATTGATGCCCCCATAGTTTGGCATAGGTGCCGCCAAGCTGCAAAAGCTGTTGGTGGGTGCCTTCCTCGGTGATAGTGCCGTGATCGAGCACGATAATGCGATCCATTTTTTGGATGGTGCTCAGGCGATGGGCGATGACGATAGCCGTGCGCTGCTCCATGAGCTTCCACAGTGCAGCCTGAATGACTTTTTCCGACTCGCTGTCTAGGGCGCTGGTGGCCTCATCGAGTACCAGGATAGGTGCATTTTTGAGGATGGCCCGTGCAATCACGATGCGCTGGCGTTGTCCGCCAGATAGTTTGACACCCCGTTCACCAACGAGTGTGCCGTAGCCCTTGGGCAGCGTTTCGATAAATTCGTGGGCGTAGGCTTTGTGCGCGGCCTCCATGATTTCGGCTTCGCTGGCCTCGGGGTTGCCGTAGGCGATGTTTTCTCGAATGCTGCGATGGAACAACAGGGGCTCTTGCGGCACATAGGCAATGTGGCGGCGCAAATCGTCTTGGGTGATATGCGCGATGTTTTGTCCATCGATCAGAATTTCGCCGCCGTCAATATCCGAAAAGCGCAGCAGCAATTTAGTGAGAGTCGTTTTGCCTGAACCGCTTGGCCCAACCAGCCCGATCTTTTCGCCGGATTGAACCGTCAGGCAAAGATCAGTAAACAGCGTTTCGCTTTCCCGCGAATCAGGATGCGTAAAATCCATGTTACGGAATTCGATGCCGCCCTTGGTGATATGTGCTGTTTCGGGATGCGCCGGATCCTTGACCTCGGGCTGAATTGCCAAGATTTCGATCATTTCTTGGGCGTCGCCAAAGGTGCGGTTGTAATTGCGCAGCGTCTGCTGGCTGAACTCCCACAAGTTGCGGCTAATGACACCAGTGTAGCTAATGATCAAGAAAGCGGTGCCGATATTCGCGCCATACAACACCACGCCAGCCAGCGCCAGCACCAAACAGACTGAACTGAGCATAATGGTGTTGAAGGCAAAAAACGCGTCGCGTTTCATCGAGGCTCCCATCAAGCTGTAGGTGGTGCGGGCCGTTTTGTCGGTCACCTCGGCAAAACGTTTGCGCTCGTGCAAGCCGCCGGCAAAACTTTTGACGGCCATAACATTAGTAACGGCGTCCGCCAGGTAACCTGTTTGTTTGGTCTGCGCCGACGACTCTTTGGCGTTCAGCACTCGCACATGTCGATGGACGCGCACTGACAGCAGCATAAAGGCTATCGAGAACACGACGAACAATATGCTGACTACCGGCACACGCGGCCACAAAATAGCCGCCGCAAAGCCAAACGATATGAGTAATCCATAGAAGTTGAAAATCGTGGTATCAGCAAAGCGGACGTACGCCCCAGCCAATTTATTAGCCTGGGACACCAGCGAACCGCCAAAGCGATTAGCGTGGAAGTTAGCGCTCAAGGTCATGTAATGGTCGAAAATCTCGCGGGCGATATCGCGCATCACGCATATCTCGAGCGACCACACCAAAAAGACGGCGAAGCGCCATAGCAACATACCGCTCGCCAAGCTGCTGAGCGTGTACCAAAACAGCGGCCAGCCAAAGCTACCCCACAGATGACCATGCACGTAGGAACCGCTGCTGAGGTGCTGCAGAATATAGGATACGATCAAAGTCGGGATAAACCACAGCGTCAGCATCGAAATCGGGACCATTACAAAAATGCCGATTACCAGCCATTTGTAGGTCCAGGCGTGGCGCCAGAAGTAGCGCATCGTTTGTTTGGCGTTGCTAGTTGTTACGGGCATGATCACTCCCTATGAGTGGATTAATGAGTTGTGAGAAGAGATCAAATGAGGAGCGCCTAGGCGCAAACGCGAGTGGCGGTGAACCTGCCCACGGTGGTCGGGACGGCACTGCCAAACACGGGAGAGGTATCTGTCATTGAACTCATATTGGTAGCGCGCCTTTCCTTTAAATAAACGTTAGCCGTAATTATAACACCGTTGTCAGTAGTATCGCTAGAAAAATGTAGCTTTTTTGACAATAAAATGTCAAGAAGCGCAGTCTAGTGGGTTCCAACAGAGGTATTTGGTATAATTAATAGCGATGCAAAAGATTTTATTGTATTACTGTTTTACTCCGCTGGCCGATCCCGAGGCGATCCGCCTGTGGCAGCGCGCCTTGTGCGAGCAACATCATCTGCTTGGTCGTATCCTCATCTCTAAACATGGTTTGAATGGTACGGTGGGCGGTGACCTGGACGATCTTAAAGCCTATGTCAAAGCCACTAAAAGCTACGCGCCATTTAAGAAGATCGCGTTTAAGTGGTCAGAGGGCGGCCGCGATAATTTCCCCAAGTTAAGTGTCAAAGTGCGTGACGAGATTGTCACCTTTGGTGCATCCAGCGAGCTGCAAGTCGACGAACACGGTGTGGTTGGTGGTGGTACTCACCTCAAGCCACACCAAGTCCACGAACTTGTCGAACAATACGGCGACGATGTCGTCTTTTTTGACGGCCGCAATGCCTACGAGGCGGCAGTTGGTCGATTTAAGGGCGCCGTAGTGCCCGAGACGCGCACTACACGCGATTTTCTCCAAGACCTGGCAGGCGACAAGTACGCTGCTATTAAAGATAAAAAAGTGGTGACCTATTGCACGGGCGGCGTGCGCTGCGAAGTGCTCAGCTCACTGATGAAAAACCGTGGTTTTACGGACGTTTACCAACTGGACGGTGGCATCGTCAAATACGGCGAAGCCTACAAAGATGACGGTTTGTGGGAAGGCTCGTTATACGTGTTCGACGGCCGTATGAGCCGCAAATTTTCTGGCAAAGCCAAAGACATCGGCACATGCATTCACTGCGGCGGCCCGACCAGCAACTACGAAAACTGCGCCAACGTCAGCTGCAACAACTTGGTGCTGAACTGTGACGCTTGCAAGACACAGAACACGACGTGCTCTGAGGTCTGCGCTACAATAGTTTTATGCTAGATACGCTCGCTCATAAGCTGAAGGAATTGCCCGCCCAACCGGGTGTCTATTTTCACAAGGACGCCAGCGGTGAGATCATGTACGTCGGTAAAGCGGCCAGCTTGCGTAACCGCGTGCGGCAGTACTTTCAAAAGAGTCGGACCCGCGATCCCAAGACCGATGCACTAGTAGCCGAGATCGTCGACACCGATTGGATGGTTGTCGAAAGCGAGCTGGAGGCCCTGTTTCTAGAGGCCGAGATGGTGCGACGGTACATGCCGCGCTACAACATTTTGCTGCGCGACGACAAAAGTATGGTGTACATCCGTATCGACTACGACAGTGATTTTCCGACCGTCGGTACCACCAGGCGCCCGCTCGACGATGGCGCGCGTTATTTTGGGCCCTATTTGAGCGCTGTTACCGTGCGCGCCGCGCTCAAATCATTGCGCCGAGTGTTTCCGTTTGCGACGCGCCGGATTCCGGGGCAAAAGCGCGCCACACTGCACTATCACCTCGGATTGGACCCAGGATTGGAAGAGGGAAGAACGTCGCTGGAAGCGTATCGCGCCAACCTGCGCCGTCTGATCGCGGTCATCGAGGGCAAACGTAAAAACATTGAGCGCGAATTAGAGCGCGACATGCAGCGCGCTGCCAAGATCCAAGATTTTGAAGCTGCAGCTAAAGCGCGCAACCAGTTATTTGCACTGCAAAACCTCAATCGTCAGGTGATTTTTAGCGATAAAGAATTTTTGGACATTAGCAAAGATCATGCTTTGGGAGAGCTGGTTGATTTACTCAGTTTGCCGAAGTTTCCGGCGCGGATTGAGGGCTACGATATCTCGCATATGCAGGGCACTGATGTGGTGGCCAGCATGGTCGTTTTCACAAACGGCGTCAGCAACAAGGGTGAGTACCGCAAATTCAAGACGCGCAAAGATCACAACAACGATTTCTATAACATGCACGAGACGATCAAGCGGCGGTTGAGCGACAAGAACCGCAAAGCCTGGGGCGTGCCCGATCTCATATTGATCGACGGCGGTAAAGGGCAGCTGGACGCAGCGCTGCGGGCGCGCGACGAAGCCAGCATGCAGCGCATTCCGTTTATTGGGCTGGCCAAACGCGAGGAGCAGATTGTCATCCACAAGGTCTTGTCAAACGTCAACCTGAATACGGCCGTGCTGCAAACGTTGGGCGGTTATTTGACCGAAAGTGATGCGTTTATACTGGTCAACGTGCCGCATAGCACCAACGTCGTCAAATTGCTGCAGCGTATTCGGGATGAATCGCATCGTTTTGCGGTGAGCTATCACTCAACGCTGAAGGTCAAACGGCAGACGGCGAGCAGCTTGGACGACATTCCGGGTATCGGACCGTTGACGCGCAAAAAACTGCTGCGAGCGTTCGGTTCGGTGCGTGGCGTGCGGGCGGCCAGCGAATCGGAAATCGCTGCCGTGATCGGAGCCGGCAAAGCCAAAGCGGTTGTCGGCCACCTCGCCGCCTTATGATCTGACGGCAACGCTGCCGACGGCTGTTTCATCTTTTTCGCGCGTCATGGCCGCCGCCATTTCTTCCAGCCACGGCAGCATGCGGCGCAGCTCGGCGTCGGTGCCGATCGACATTAAGAGATCGGGTACGACTTCGTACTCACCTTGATCACCGGCGGCGCCGGGAGTTTGAGCGTTTGATTTTTCGAGCAGCCCACGATATACGGCGAACATCAGATCGTTGCAGTGCAGCCAGCGCTGCGTCCATGCCAGTGCCAAATCGAAGCGTCCATATAAGATCGCCCCGTCAATCGCCGCGAGCTGCATGATCGGCCAGGCGTTATTGTCCCACTGCTCGGTGCTTGCCTCCAGCAGGGTGTTCACTAATCCGCCGGGCTTGAGGAATTTTTGGTGGATATATTCGAGCATCCGTTCGCCGTTGGCCTGCGAGAAGACGCCAGCGCTGAGGGCAAAGGCGGCGCCGAGCGCATTGCCTGGCAGCGTGACGCCGTTGACGAAGTCGTAGTCGGCGCAGAAACCGTCAGTCGTCAGGCAGTACTCATGGATGCAGTCGGAAATATCCTGAGCTTCTCGCTCGTACCACTCGAATATAGCGGTGCATCTGGTGGCTTCAACCCTGTCGCCGATCCTCCGAGCTTCCTCAGCCTTTTGCCGATACCCGAGCGCGATCATCTGAGCGTTCTCGTACATTAAGCTATTGAGCACGATGGGGTTGAGTTCAACAGTTCGCAGCTTACAGAGACTGGCTGCATCTTCGGTGTCGACAAGACGGAAATCCTGGCCCGATTCAGCGCTGGCGCGAAGACTGCCGAGAAGTCGGTCTCTTTCGGCTGGCGTCGGCCGACGGCCAAGCTGTCGCTTGAGATCTCTGAGTGTTCTGAGATCCTGGGCGTACATTTCGTCGCGCGGGCCGCTGGCGTCGTCCCAGTGACGGTACATAATTTTGCCGTTGGGCATGCGTACGACGCGGCGATGCACACTGCCGGGCTTGTCGCTCAAGGTATCGGCACCACTCCGCCAGAACTGATAATGTTTTTCCATGAGCGGCAGATATGTTTGAATCACTTGCTCGCCCTCTTGCTGCGCTAGGAGGCGAACCAGGCGCACAAAGTTCGGCGGCTGCGAGCGGGTGGCACTCCAGGTAGTGTTGACATTAGGGATGCAGCCGTCCAAACGGTCGGCAAGCTTGCTGAACATGCGCAGCGTATTGTGAGCCATTGACAATCCCCACTCTTTGTCCAAGGCTACGGCGCCGCGAAGGTTGGGCTCCGAGTCCCAGTTAAAGATGCGCCCATACCCTTCTTTTGGCACACCAAACCGGCCGCCGGGTTCCAGGCCCTCCTCGTCCACGCCAATTTGGCTGCCGCTATCGAGCGAGGGACGGCGGACAGAGTGCTTCATGATGCGCAGGCTGTACTCGGTAATCGTTTCGTCCTCGGGCGGAGTGTGCGGATCGGCGCGTTCCCGCACTGGGAAATCGAAGTGCGCTAAGCAAAAGTTTTGGAGGTCACGGATGGTTTCATCAGAGATGTTTTCGAATACGTCGACAAGCTTATCGTCGAATGAGTCTTCTGGATCGCTGTCAACAACCTCAAATTCACTTTGATGAGCCTCCAGGAATGCCTGCCAGTCCCCATTGATTTCTTCGTCGGTGAGGCCGTGCTTGGGCGTCGTATCGGCGTAATCGATGCCGTCATCGCGGAGGCCACTAAAACACATCGCTCCGTAGAGGTCCGGATACCGTCGTGACGGTGACTCTGGCACGGGTGGACGCCCGTGGTCTATGGCTTCGAATATGGGGGCGGTTTCCGTGACAGTCATCGAGTAGTGATAGTCCTTGCAATGATCCGTTCGCTATACGGAACATTAAAAATAAGCTGCATTTAAGCATGAACTTGTTGGCGCATGCAAGTCGAAAACGCAAATTGCAAAAGCATCTCGGTATGCGAACCGTCTGCTATACTGCAAGGGCTATGAGTGTAGCTTTCGGGAGTGACTTCTTTGCCGGTAACCGCGATCGATTGCGCCAGCTGTTTACTGGTACTGCGCCAATCGTCTTGACGGCCCATGGGGCATTGCAGCGGGGCGGCGATGAGGCTTTTCCTTTTAAACAGGATAGTAGTTTTTGGTATTTGACCGGTATCAACCTGCCGGATATTATTTTGGTCATCGACAAAGGGCGCGAATACCTGATCGTGCCGACACGCGATCCCATATACGAGACATTTGACGGCGCCATCGACCGTGACGCCTTGGCCCGGCAATCTGGCATCCAAGAGATTTTGACCGAAAAAGAAGGCTGGAAGGCGCTTGAGTCACGACTCAAAAAAGTACGGCACGTGGCAACCTTGGCGGCCAACCCGGCCTACCTCGATTTTTACGGCATGTACACTAACCCGGCGCGGCGAGCGTTGATTCGTCGGCTCAAGAAAGTCAACGGCGACATGGAGCTGCTCGACCTGCGCCAGCACATTGGTCGCATGCGCATGATCAAACAGCCGGTGGAGTTGGCTGCGCTCCAAGAAGCCATCGACATCACCAACGAGACAATTAAGGATGTCATGCGGCCTGCCAAGCGCAGTAGGTACGCGCACGAATACGAAATTGAGGCCGATATTAGCCGCGGGTTTCGCTACCGCGGTGCGCTTGGACACGGGTTTACACCGATTGTTGCCAGTGGTGAACACGCCTGCACGCTCCATCACACCGCGAATAACGGCCTACTGGCCAGTGATGAGCTGGTTATCATTGATGTCGGTGCGCACGCTTCATTCTATACTGCTGATATTTCCCGTACGCTGGCGCTCAGCGAAAAGCCCTCGCGCCGTCAACAACAGGTGCACGAAGCGGTTTGCCAGGCCCAAGATTACGCCTACTCCTTGTTGAAACCGGGCGTATACCTTAAAAGTTACGAGCAACAAATGGAAGCGTTTGTCGGTGAAAAACTGCGCGAGCTGGGCCTCATTAAGTCGATCACCCGCGAGACGGTGCGCGACAGCGGCTTGTTTCCGCACGCGACCTCGCATTTTTTGGGTCTCGACGCCCACGACGCCGGCGATTACGAGCGTCCGCTCGAACCGGGCGTTGTTATCACTGTTGAACCTGGTATTTACATCCGAGCCGAGGGTCTGGGCGTACGTATCGAAGACGACGTGCTCATAACCGAGGACGGCTGCGAGGTTCTCAGCAAAAAACTGCCGCGCAACCTGTAGTAGCGTGGTAAAATACATGCATGCAGCACGGTCTTGTGTATCGATTTCTTGTTCGTTGGGTGGTGTGCGGCTTGGGTATTTGGATTGCCTCTGGTCTCTTTCGGTCGTACATCGGCTTTCATACTACGGGGAGCGTGCTGTTGGCAGTGGTGGTTGCCGGGCTCATCTTGGCGATTGTGAACACGCTCATTAAGCCGATCGTTGTGCTCTTGTCGTTGCCAGCTATTTTGCTGAGTCTCGGTTTGTTTATGATTGTCGTCAATGGCTTCACGGTGTTCTTGGTCGGCAAACTCTACGGCCCGCTGGAGATCGCTAACTTCTGGGGGGCAATACTTGCCGGGGTGGTCATCGGACTGGTAAACTTCTTGGTAACGGCAATTTTGGAGAACCGGAAGGAAAAAACATGAGTTTCTACAACTATCTCACGATTGCGTCGATGTTGCTGATGAGCTTATTGATTTTGGTGCAGACTCGTGGCGCATCACTTGGAGCAGGCATGGGCAGCGGCGGCGAAGTGAACACCGAGCGACGCGGAACCGATAAGACGATCTATCAGCTGACTATTGTGGCTGGGTGTGTATTTGCAGCTTCGCTTATTTTAGGGATCATGTAGAGGTCCTGGAGGGGGCTCGCTGATGGATAAATCCAACAAGCGCCGTGCGCTCAGGCTTCGTTTTCGGCGGCGTCTGCACATGCGGCGTCAGCAGGTCGGCGAGTTCAGCGCTCAGGCCGAGCAGCGCTTAGAAGACGATTTTTTCAAGCGTCTTGAGCGCCTGGGCATGGTTCGTCGTTTTGTGCTCACGTGGAGTTTGTTACTCGTGCTGCTGATCGGCGCGGTGATCACCCAAAATCGTTCGCTGAGTGGCTACTATCAGCCGTTGGCGCCTGTGCCAGGCGGGACCTACACCGAGGGCATTTTGGGCGCATTTACGAACGCTAACCCTATCTATGCCACCGATCTCGTCGATACCAGTGTTTCCCACCTTTTGTTCGCCGGCCTGATGACCTATGACCAGAATAATCAATTAGTCGGCGATTTAGCCGACGGTCTGACCGTTGACGCCGCCAGCACGACCTACACAGTGCACTTGCGGCCGAAACTCACTTGGCAAGACGGGCGGCCGCTCACTTCGGCCGACGTTGTCTTTACCTATCACGTGATCCAGAACGCCGATGCTCGCTCACCGCTGTATAACAGTTGGCAGGGAATTCGAGTGGCTGCTCCTGACCCGCGTACCGTGACGTTTACCTTGCCTAATCCGTTGGCCTCATTCCCATACTCGTTGACCACCGGTATTGTCCCGGAGCATGTACTCGCTCGCGTGCCAATGGCCGATATGCGCTCCAGCGCCTTTAACTCCACGAGTCCGATCGGTGCCGGTCCTTTCCAGTGGCAGGCTATTGAGCTAACGGGCAGCTCGATAGACAGCCGAGAAGAGCACATCGCCCTCCGATCGTTTGCTGGCTATCACGCCGGCAAGCCAAAACTGAATAGCTTTGTGATACGCACTTTTCGAGGCACCGACCAACTGATCAAAAGCTTCCAAAAGAACGAAGTGAACGCCGTGGTGGGCCTCACGCAAGTGCCAGATGAGTTGCAAGGCGATACGAGCATGCGCACCTACAGTCTGCCGTTAACCGCGCAGGTCATGGTGTTTTTCCGCAACTCGCAACCGGTGTTCGGCGATACGCGAGTCCGGCAAGCGCTCGTGGCAGCCGCTGACACGAATGCTATTATGAGTAGCCTGTCGTACGCCACCCGCTTAGTACGTGAGCCGTTCCTGCCCGGCCAGCTGGGCTACAATTTTCAGTATCAGCAGCCAGGACACGACCTGGCGCGAGCCAACGCGCTGCTTGATCAAGCCGGCTGGGTGCCGCGCAAAGACGGATTCCGCTACAACAAAGACGGCGTGCAGCTTAGTTTTCAGCTCTACGCGCAAGTCAACAGTGAATATGGACAGGTGGCACGTATGCTCGCGCAACAGTGGAAGGTTGTGGGTGTCAATGTCGAGGTAGTCACACAAGAAACGGCAACATTCCAAAATACGCTGTCGCTCCACAGCTACGATGCGGTGTTATATGGCATTTCGGTCGGTGCCGATCCGGACGTTTTTGTGTACTGGCATAGTTCGCAGGCTGATCCTCGGGCACCAGTGCGGCTCAATTTGTCTGAGTATAAATCAGGGGTGGCCGACGCATCGCTAGAGGCCGGGCGCACGCGTTTGGATCTGGCGCTGCGATCAGTAAAATACCAGCCGTTTTTGCAGGCCTGGCAGGCTGATGCGCCGGCGCTTGGCTTGTACCAGGCCCGCTTTTTGTATCTGACGCGTGGGCCGGTATATGGTCTGGAAGAACATCCTATCAACAGCGACGCCGAGCGGTTTACGAACGTCCAAAACTGGCAGATCCGCGAAGGCCGCAAGGCGCCGTAGCCTTGTATGATTGCGCCCCCACCACCTGCGGCTGAGGGATGCGTTCACGCGCGAGGAGCGGATTTAGGAGCCCATATTTTGGCCGGTCTCCTAAAGTCCGCTCTTCGGCTGCACTACCGTTGACATCCCTCAGCCGCAGGTGGTGGGGGACGGGTAACGGCTCGTAAAGCATAGCTCTAGTATAGGCTCAAGTACCATCAGAGCACTGTCACTTGCCCGTTCCCCCGTTTTGCGCTACAATTACCCCTGTTCATGCCGCAGTGGTGAAATTGGTATACACGCTAGTTTCAGGTACTAGTGGGCGCAAGCTCGTGGAGGTTCAAGTCCTCTCTGCGGCACCATGGCCTGATCCAATTTATTACAGATAGAAAAGTTCCAGGATTTATCCTCGGAACTTTTCTTTTTGTGAATATAATCTGTTGGCATGGGTTCAAGTCCTCTCTGGCTGAAGAGGTAGGATGGTATACTCGGGTCATGGCAAAACTCGAATTTGAGAATAAAGCACTCGAAAGGCTTTTTCGAAGTTGGAAATGGTCTCGAAATAATACTCTTCAGATGCTTGAAATTGCAATCGCTGCAGATATTCTTGACTATGCTCCAGCGAGTAAAGAGTTTTCGTTTCAGCCCATTCTTCATCAATTTCAGTGCCTCGTAACAACAACCGATACCTACTGTCGGCAACTGACAAACGCCGCCAATCAGTCGTTTGGCGTTCTGATCCGCGATGGCAAGGTGGTTAACAAACACGAGATTACCGATACGGATGTTAGCGAACGACTAGCTTCTCAAATCACCGAACTTGAACAATTGGTGGGATCGTACGACGACCAACGCTTTGCAGAAAATGCTAAATCCATACAAGCAATTTTTAACCATGAATACCTGCATCATGGACAATTGCTTGTTATGTTTCGTGAAGCTGGCGTTGATGTTCCAGAGCGTTTCAAAAAAGCCTTTGCTTTGTAGAATTCCCTGAACTCAGAAATGCTAATTAGCTTTCGGTACATTAACGAGATACTTATCTGGACAGGGTTCCAGGTAGCGTCAATCTCGCGCACCAAGGTCTGATTCAATTTATTCCAGATAAGAAAGTTCCAGAATTTATTCTTGGAGCTTTTCTTTTTATATACGTGATCTGTCGGCATAGGTTCAAGTCCTCTCTCGCTGCGCGTAGCTTTTCTTGCTATAATCCAGGGCATGTGGCCTCTCTATACTCTTATGGCCGTGGTCGGGCGCGCGACTTACGGTGTGCTGTCGAAGGTGCTCAGTAACCATGTTAAAGTCAGCCCTGTCACGCAAACCTTATTTTTGCTGGCCGCTTCTACTGTGTTTGCATTTTTCACCGTACCTTTTTCTGGAGGTTTTGACCTAGTGGATCTACAGGGTATCTGGTCAGCTGTAGCTGTGGCTCTAGTGACGAACGCAATCGGCAACATCGCCTACTTTAAGGGCATTGCCAAGCTTGAATCCGCCACAACCCAAGTCGCTTTTTCATCAATCCTCATCTGGGGTCTCATTTTGTCGGTGACTTTTTTGGGCACCAAGTTGTCTCTCTTGCAGGGGCTTGGTGTGCTTGTGCTACTGTTCGCCATTCTACTCGCGCAATATCAAGGGAAAAGGCTCAAGCTGCAGCCTGGCATCCTTTTAATTGTTTTATCGGCAGCTAGCTTTGCAGGCTTTCAGGTAGCCAGTGCTAAGCTCTCGCAAACTCTTAATTTGGGCATGTATCTTGTGTTGGTTTATCTTGGTACTGCATTGCTTGTGGGCATCCCTTATATTCGGGGGATAAGAGACGATCTAAAAAGGGCCAGTGGACATCTAGGTGCGCTCTCCAAGACTGCCTTTATTACGGCTGCAGCAAGCGTCTTCTACTACATATTTGCTTATTATGCCTACAAGCATGCTCCCGATCCCGGCCTGGTTGTGCTGCTGCTGACGGCACAGGTTGTACTGGCGGTGGTTCTTAGTGTTGTTTTCTTGAAGGAGCGCGCGAACATTGCCCTTAAGGTCATCGCCGCCGTCCTGGCTATGCTCGCAGCTATTCTGATTAAAGCCTAGGGTGGCTCGATTTTGCCGTCTTGGTCATTAAAGCCCAGGTCCTTCAATTTTCCATACATTAGCAAAATAATATTACGCGCCACATACGCGCCAACATTCGCGCCATGGATAGTATGCGTATAAAGCAAACTGGCTATTCATTGTATTCGTCGTCAATGTCAGCATAATTTTCTACAACATTAACACCTTCCAGACCGACTAAAGTTCTATAATCGTCCTTTATGCTGCACCATGTTGAATTTACAGATATAAAAGCGTTCAATTTTTCTAATCTGTTGTATGAGTTCAAGCCCTCTCTGGTTTCATTACAGTTTGCGCAGGATTAGTCGTAGCAATTCCAGTACTATACAATTACCGCTATGAATGACCAGAAAAAATGGAAGCTACTCGATGCGCAAAAGATATTTGATAGTCCATGGTTATCACTTGAGAACAGGAGCTACCAGCTTCCCAATGGCTTAGTTAAGAATGATTATCTTCATTTGAACAGACCAGACTACGTTTTTATCGTGGTACTCGATGAGCAGCGTCGGCTATTGGTGGAACGGCAGTACCGTCGCGGAGTTGATGACTTTGTCTATGAGCTGCCGGCAGGTTGGGTCGAAAAGGGTGAGTCGCCTATCGAAGCTGCCAAGCGCGAATTGCTCGAGGAGACGGGCGTGAATGGTTCTGGCGATGCGTGCTTTGAACTTTACCCGCAGCCTGGTTTCAGTTCAATGAAGGCCTACGTTTGCGTTTTAAAGATCAACACCATTGCTACGGCACGGGTTGGTGAAGATGAAGACATCTCAACAGTATGGATACCACTCGAAGAGGTGCAGAAGATGGTAAAAGAGTCAGAGATCAAAGATATGGCCTTTCTGGCGGCATTAAGCCTTGCGGTTCATTTGTAGTCGAATGACATTATTTTGACATTTTTATACCATTTAGGTACTATGACTACAAAACTACAAGTTCCAATTGATCAAGATGTTCGCGAACGTCTAGAGCGCCGCGCACGCAGCTTAGGCTTCGACTCTGCCCAGGCCTACATTCGTGTGTGGGCTAAAGCAGAGGCTGATGGTCGTAAGCTCGACTTTGATGGCAAGGCAGTCGTTTTGAGCCCCGAGGCAAACGCTCGCTACGAGCAGATGATTGCCGACCTTGATGAGGAAAAGAAGACAGGCAAGGTTACGTAAGTAGTTGTGAGAATACACAGGCAATATGAATAGCGGTATCGAGCGTTTTATCGACGCAAACATAAAGGTATGAAAAAATCTGTATTAATCACAGCGGTTTCTGGTACGGGTAAAAGTACAGTCTGCAAAGCGCTGCGTGCTATGGGCTACGATGCTGTTGACATTGAGTCTGTCGACGGCTTATACGAGCTTGTCAATGTAAAGACTGGCGAAGTCATGCCTGGTAATCTAGAGCAAATTAGTGAAGATGTTGACTGGAATTGTAATAAACTGAGATTACAAAAGTTGGTATCATCTCAAGCATTGGAGTTGACCTTTTATTGTGGCGGCATGTCCAATACTTTTGCCGTGTGGGATGTTTTTGATCTCGTTATTATGCTGTCTATTTCGGATGAGGTCACCGTGAAACGATTAACGACACGTCAGTCGGGAGAGTTCGGAAGCACTAACATAAACAGAGACTGGGTGTTGAGCTGGAAGCATAGTTTCGAGAAGCGGTTGCTCAATGCCGGCGCCTTATCGGTGAATGGAGAAGGAGCGCCTCAGCAAGTCGCAAGACGTATTCTA
>Ga0105249_10002071_pt1 | contig 17373 bp, 15 predicted proteins | sample KBSS44metaG_FD_81522 | JGI IMG/M metagenome (GOLD analysis project Ga0105249, IMG submission 81522) | Switchgrass rhizosphere microbial communities from Kellogg Biological Station, Michigan, USA - KBS S4-4 metaG | ecosystem: Host-associated > Plants > Roots > Rhizosphere > Soil | place...
AGTTTTGTTATCAGTCTGATCTTTAGTACTCACAGGAGATGAAAAATGATTATTTTGAACTGAGGACCTTTTTTTACAATTACATCCAGGATCATTTCCTAGCAGCAAACTCATGAGCAGAATTTTCCAGTGAATTTTATTCGTTCGGTGATTTTAACACAAGAAGGAATTATTGACAATTTTAATTTATTTCGCTGAAATCATTTTAAGGAATTAATTTTTCTAAATCCGGATTTTTTGAATGATGTGCAAAGTAACTCGAAAGACCATATCTTTTAAAAATTAAAATTCGTCATTTTTTAATTTTTCATTAAAGAGATGAAGAGGGGCGTTTTTTTTACAAATTTTGATTATTTAACTCAATTAAATCAGGATGAAAATTTTTTGGAGTTTTATTTAAATTTAGTCCGTACTGCATAGATTGCTATAAGTAGCGGCTTGTTGTTTCCATTTAAGATAGGTGGCTAAAGTCACTGAAGCAGTTCCAATAGTTAACCCAATCCATAATCCTTCTACACCTTGCAATCGAGAAAAACTAAAAAATAAACTACAAGGAAAACCAATGAACCAGTTTCCAATGAGATGATAAATCATTGGATCTCGTGTATTACCAAGGCCACGCAATGCTCCGACTCCAATAATTTGAATGCCATCTAGTAGTTGATGAAAAGCGGCTAACCATACAACTTTTTTTCCTGCTTGGATAACGTAAAGATCTTTTGTGAATAAAGAGAGGATTGGCTCAGCAAAAATTAAAAAGACTAATCCTATTAATATTCCTATTTTTGTTCCAAATGAAAATCCAATTCTTCCAAATTCAAGTGCTTCCGCTGCTTTTTTCTGACCAAAGGCTTGACCCATTAAGATGGCTATTGCTGAACTCAGACCTAGTGGAAATAAAAACACCATGCTGATAAGATTTAATGCAATTTCATGAATGGCCAATTCACGCGGAGAGAATCGTGCTGCAAGCATCACAGAAACAGCAAATACACCGCTTTCAAAAACCATTCTCAAGGCAATGGGTAATCCAGCTTGAATGACAGTTTGCATTCTTGCTTTATAAATTCGCCATGGGTACTTGAAAAAATATCGATTTCCTTTCCGGTCCCAATAAAGCCAACAGATGATTAAAGCAGAAGCCATAAAAATTCGGGAAATGAGCGTGGCCCATGCAACCCCGGTAGCTCCATAAATTTGTGTTCCAACTTTTCCAAATATGAAAAAGTAGTCCATGAAACCATTCAAAATATTGCCAATCAATAAAACTACAATAGGATAATAAGCTTTTCCAATCAGGGTTAAGTAAATTCTAAAGATATAAAACCAATATGTCGGTAAAAGGCTCCAAGCCACTAAGCGTGTATAACTTGTTGCTGGACCAATCACTTCTGGATGAATTTTAAAAGTAGAATAAAAATTTGTTCCTACATAAAGAATTAAAGTAAAACTTAATGCAAGAATTAAACTGAGTACTAATGCTTGGGTTAAATACTCGTGCTGTTTTTTGTAATCCTTTTCTCCATAAGCCATAGCAGCAAGATATTCTAGCCCTGCCATTAAACCAATTCCGAATAATAAAAACCAAATCCAAACAGAGGTTCCTACCCCTACTGCTCCTGTTTGTACAGAACTCACTCGTCCCACGAAGTATAAATCCACAAACCCCATTAAGTGCGTTCCAAAATGAGTTAGAATCATTGGAAAAGCAAATTTCAAAATCTGTTTCATATTTAAACCTATTTTAAAGGAATACACAATTTACCTTTACTGAATTTAAAATCAAGTGCTTCTGTAATTTAGCTTAAAAAACCATAACTTTCATTTATATTGAAGACATACTTCACTTAGGACTTATTTTTCTTTATTAAGAAATAATGTTACAATGACTGAATGCTGATCATGAATAAGATTTCAATGAATATGCGTGAGAACCTCATTGAGCATTTAGTTGATATTTTTTTACGGCACGATTATGTGCTACCAAAGTTTCTGAAAACGTATGTGTCCCATTATTGTGAGATACAAAGTAAAGATAGTTTGTTTTTGTAGGATATAGTGCAGCATGAATCGCTGCATTGCCAGGATTAGCAATAGGGCCAATGGGAAGGTTCTTAATTCGGTAGGTATTATATTTATTTTTTTCCCATAAGTCAGTTTTATGAATTTTGCCTTGAAAGCGGTGCCAAATACCGTAAGCTGCAGTTGCACAACTTTGAAGTCTCATCTTTTTTTTAATTCGATTATGAAAAACAGAACTAATGATGGGTCGTTCTAGGGAGCAGCCTGCTTCTTTTTCAATCATGGAGGCAAGAATAATCAGGTGATGACGTGATATTTGTAATGTATGAAGTCGGAGTTGTTTATGAGGATTCCAATTCAATAAAAATTGTTTTACCATTGTTTGAATCATTTCTGCTTCTGTTAAACTTCGATCAAAAAAATAGGTTTCTGGGAAAAGATAACCCTCAAGACTCGGCGGAATAGAGTCAGTATCAAAGAGTCCCAAAGATTGAATAAATTCTCTATTTTTGCATAAGGATAAAAATATTTTTTTTTGACCTAATCCTTTTTTTTTTATTTTTTCTGAAATTTCATAAATATTCTCTCCTTCTCGAATCGTCAGGGGATAAAATGCATTGACACCAGAAGTAAGAACATGAAAAATTTTAAATGGGCTTTGGTGAGGAGATAAACGGTACTCTCCAGCTTTCAGAGACTTCCAAAACCGGCCTAATTTTCCTAGCCATATGAATTTTTTCCCATTTGCAATAATGCCATGATTTAAAAGGATACGAGTGACCTCATTTGGTGAAATCCCGGGAGAAATTTTAATGAGGTGCATCTCATGCCTATAGGGATTAGAAGCTCTTATTCCAAAAATGAAAAATTTCATTAAGGGTAGTGTGGGTAGGCTGAATCCAAATAAAAGGAAAATGACTTTGATTCCGTTCTTAGCAAATTCCATGATTTTGTTTTTTTAGTCATTGCTTTTCTTGATTTTAGAAAATTTTTGGGCTACAATGGGGAGGAAGCTTTTCTTGAATTTTTTGTTTACATCACTAAAAATTCCTGCTACTTGATAAAGAAAGCAATTTATGTCTACTTCATTTATCATATCCATGTTATTCTAGAAAAGCCATTGTCCTGTACAAATACAATTTTTATTAAATTTCTTGCATTCATGACTCTAAAAAATCTATCTCATCACTTAATTTGTAATAAAGAACCTGTCAAATAAACATAATTGAGGAAAATTTAATGTCAACGCCAACAAGAACAAAAAATCATTCTATCCATATTAGAGAACTAAAAAAAATGGATATTGCTGAACTGATTGAAATGGGTAAAGATTTAGGAATTGAAAATGCTGCTGGATTAAAAACGCAGGAGTTAATTTTTGATATCCTTCAAAAAAAGGCAGAAAAAGATGAGCACATTTATGTAGATGGCGTGCTTGATTGCCTTTCAGAAGGATTTGGATTTCTCAGAGCACCGGATTATAATTATTTGCCAGGTCCTGACGATGTCTATGTATCACCTTCTCAAATTCGGTGTTTTGGGTTGAGAACGGGGGATACGATTAGTGGTTCAGTAAGAGCTCCAAAAAAAGGAGAGCGTTATTTTGCCTTAATGAAGGTCGAAAAAGTCAATTTTCGGACACCTGACCCTAAACATATTGAACGGAGGGCATTATTTGATAATCTTACTCCATTATACCCAAATTCAAAGATTCGGTTAGAATTTGAGCCTACAAAATATTCAACTCGAATTATAGACTTGATGGCTCCGTTAGGTAAAGGACAGCGTTGTTTAATTGTTGCTCCTCCTCGAGCAGGAAAAACTGTATTAATGCAAGATATTGCAAATGCAATTACCACTAACCACCCTGAAATTAAATTGATGGTTTTACTGATTGGCGAGCGACCTGAAGAGGTCACTGATATGCGACGTTCTGTAAAAGGTGAAGTGATTAGTTCTACATTCGATGAGCCAGCGGAGCGCCATGTTCAGGTTGCACACATGGCTAGTGAAAAATCAAAAAGGTTAGCTGAAAATGAGTATGATGTAGTGATTCTCATGGATTCTATGACGCGATACGCTCGAGCTAATAATTCTATCATTCCACCTTCTGGCAAGATTCTTTCAGGAGGTGTAGATGCGAATGCACTGCATATACCAAAGCGATTTTTTGGAGCTGCAAGAAATATTGAGGGAGGAGGTTCTCTCACGATTATTGCAACTGCATTAGTGGATACTGGATCAAGAATGGATGATGTGATTTTTGAGGAATTTAAAGGAACTGGAAATTCTGAAATTCATTTAGATCGAAAATTGATGGAAAGACGAATTTTTCCTTGCATTGATTTCAATAAGTCAGGTACTCGAAAAGAACAATACTTAGTTTCTGAAACTGTTCTTCAAAGAACATGGATTTTAAGAAAAATTTTACATCCAATGGGAACTATTGATGCAATGGAATTTTTCTTAGATAAACTTTCTAAAACTAAAACGAATGACGAATTTATTCAATCCATGAATCGTCCAGAAGTGAGGTCTTCTCACTTATAATAGAAATCCGTAATGATGCAATTTCATCAATTAGAAGGAGTAGAAAATCGTTTTTGTGAAATCGAGAAGCAACTTTTAGATGAAAATTTAGCGAAAAACCCTTTAAAATTAAAGAAGCTTTATCAAGAACACGCAAATTTGGTAGAAATTGTTCAAGAGTATCGGAATTATAAACGACTGACTTCCGAGTTAGAAGTGCATCAAGAATGGTTAAAAGAAAAAGACCTAGAACTGGTTGCACTGGCTAGAGAAGAAATAAAGCGCTTGGAAATTGATTTAGAAACCATCAAAAAAAAGCTTCAAATTTTACTTTTGCCTAAGGATCCCTATGATGACAGAAATATTCTTTTAGAGATACGTGCTGGAACAGGTGGTGAAGAAGCAGCATTATTTGTAGGGGAATTATTTGAAATGTACCGGCGTTTTGGTGAAAGACAGGGTTGGAAAATAAAATTACTTTCTACCCATTCGATAGGGATTGGTGGTTTTAAAGAAATCATCGCAGAAATTCAAGGTCATCAAGTTTACAGTCGATTAAAATGGGAAGGTGGAGTTCACCGAGTTCAGCGCGTTCCTCAAACGGAAGCACAAGGGCGGATTCATACTTCTGCAGTCACTGTGGCAATTTTACCCCAAGCTAGTGAAGTTGAAGTGAATATTCAGCCTCGAGAATTAAGAGTCGAGGTATTTCGTTCAGGAGGTTGTGGAGGACAAAGTGTGAATACTACTGATTCTGCTGTAAGACTTACCCACATTCCGACGGGGATTGTAGTCAGTTGCCAGGATGAACGCTCTCAGCATAAAAATAAAGACAAGGCTTTAAAGATTCTGCGCTCTCGCTTGCTAGAAAAGCGAAAGGAAGAACAAATGAAATTAGAATCAAGTACTCGTAAGAGTATGGTGGGTACAGGAGATCGAAGCGAGCGCATTCGAACTTATAATTTTCCTCAGGGCCGTTGTACGGACCATCGTATTGGTTTAACGCTTTATCAATTACCTGAAATGATGCAAGGTGAAATTGAACCTGTATTGGATGCGCTTTTAACTCACTTTCAAGCAAAGGCATTAAGTGAGTTGTAGAATTCAGAGATTTTTTGATACTTTTGAAATATGCCCATGATGGAGTACAAAAACTTGATCTAAGTCTTGGATGAGTTCCAAAGAATGGGACACAATAATGACTGTTTTTTCTTTTAAGTGATCCTTTAAAATTGTTTTTAGGATTTCTTTTGTTTTTTTATCAATGTGATTCGTGGGTTCATCAAAAATAAGTAAAGCAGGATTTTTAATCAGTGCTCGAGCCCAAGCAACTCTTTGTTTTTCGCCGCCGGAAATTTGAGAACCAAGCTCACCTAAATTTTTTCGAGTACAAAGATGAGAAATGTGAAGTAATTGTATCAGGGAATGAATTTCGGAAGAACTTGCAAGAGTATTTGCTCTTTTTAAATTATCGATGAGACTTTCTTCAAAAAGTCTAATTTCTTGAGGAACAATACTCATATGTTTTCCAAATTCTTGAATGGGAATTTCGTTTACACAGATGGAACCTATTTGAGGTTTATAGAACCCTGTGATTAAGGAAAGAAGTGTTGTTTTTCCTGCTCCAGTTTCTCCTATAATACCTATTTTTTGATGCAAAGGAATTTCTAGAGAAATATTTTTGAGCAAGGGTGGTTCTGAAGCATGAGAAAAACTAAGATTTTTGATTTGAATGCTTCCTTTTTTAGGCCAATTTGTTTGGAATTGATTCTTTTGAATGGCAGGGATCATTAAAAATTGTTCAACCTTTTCAAAATCAAATAATGCTTCACCCACTTGACGAAATTGAATAACAAACTGGCCAATGAATTGGTAAAGAGTCAGAAGATAACCTTGCATCATAACCCATTCTCCTACAGAGAATTGAGCTTCTTTTTTTAAAAAATAGAGTGTGTAAACAAGATTACTGAATAAAAAAATTCCATGCAATCCAAGCAGTCCAAGGTGGAATTTGTTTTTATAAGATTGATTTTTTTCCCAAATTTTTTTTTCTTCTTCAAGAATTTTATTCAATTGATTAAGCTCTGCAACTTCATTACAAGTAAATTTTGTGAATTGACTATTGAGTAAACTATTAAAAAAAATTCTAAAGGCTTCATCTGTAATTTCCCAAGCCTTTTTTCGAGTCTTTAAGTATCCTTTTATTCCTGGATAAGCAATGAAAAAAGCAATACTGAGGGATAGAGTAATCACCACTGAATAAATGAGTGGTCTTGCTTGCCATAAAGATAAAAGAATAAAAAAGAAGCTTAATATTTTTGGAAAAAAATTTAACAATACAGTTCTATAAAAATTTCTTAGACTTGAACTAATCCGTTTGATTTGACTTAAAATTTTTCCTGTGGCGAATTGATCTAATGTTTCTTTAGGAGTTTGATAGTATTGTTGCAGTAATTTAAATGTGATTTCTTTAATCGCATGATTAATAACTGGATAAAATAAAAGATCTTGAATATAAAAGGTCATTTTACCCAGAGCCCAAAGTAAACTATAAAAGGCTATGAAAGAGATAAGAAAAAATGTGAAAGGATCCTGAATTGAAGGATCAATAGAATTAGCAATATCTCTTGCTATTTTAGGTAGCCATGCAAGACTCCAAGAAGTCCCTAAAGTTAAAACACAGGCTAGAATAGTTCTGCTGAAAGCTTCAAAATGAATGAATAGATAAGGACTTAATAACTGAATCGGAGTACGTAATTTTTTAAACAAATGAGGATAAATGAAAGTAAAGAACTCCTTTTAGGATTCTGTTGATTTTTTTATCAAGAAAATGAACTTGAAGCAATTGATTTTTCAATTTTCATGAAGATTCCATCATGGTAAGATTTTTTTATTATCATCGAAAATAAGGAAAAAATCAAATCTTTAGGACCTGATTTAATCCCATGAAAATGCTCTCGCCAACTTTTATAGATGCATGGAAATTAGCTAAAAAAATTTTGGCTCAAAGTCCTGAACTGGGGCAGTTAGGTTTAGTCGATACAGAAGCTGAACAGCTGACTTTAGAAGCATTGAAACCTCAACGAATCAATCGAGTTGATTTTTTTTTCAGATTAAAAGACACTTATCCTTTATCAGCCTATGAAAAGTTAAAAAAATGGTGTGAAGCCCGAGTTTTGGGAAAGCCCCTTCAATACTTAACTGGAACGCAGTACTTTTTAAGGCATTGCTATCAGGTGAAATCGGGTGTTTTTATTCCTAGACCTGAAACAGAAGGCTTAATTGAGGAAGTGAAAAAAAAAATAGCTACTCCTCAAAAAGGCCTAGAATTTGGAATTGGAAGTGGTGTTTTATCAATTGAATTATTAAGCCATTTCAAAAATTTAACGATGTGGGCCAGTGAAATATCAGAACAAGCAGTAGAAATTGCCTCTATGAATGCTGCTCAGATTTTAGGTGAGTCCAGGAATGCATTAAAAATTTTAAAATCAAATGCTCCATATCAAGTATTAGAAATTTTTCCTAATTTCTTAAAAAAGAAAATTGATTTTATTATTTCTAATCCTCCTTATCTCATTCCATCTGATCCCATTGCTCAAGATGTATTAAGTCATGAGCCTTTTGAAGCCCTTTTTGCTCCTTTAGAGGAGCCTCTTTATTTTTATCAAAAAATCATTGATCAATCTCTACAATGGCTAAAACCAGGAGGTTATCTATTTTTAGAATTGCCTCATCAAAGAGCCTCCCAAATTGTTTCCTTATGTTCTGCTTCTAGATGGAAAGTAGAGCTTATCTCTGATCTTTCTCAAAGAGAGCGCATTTTAGTGGCTCATTGGTGACTAGAACTGATATGATTTCAAATGAATTTAGCTTGTTGATCAATTTTATTCCCTTTTTGAGATTGTGTTTTACTTTTTTGGGCTTTAACCACTTTTTGGTAAACAAGCTTTCCAGTTTGGCAAGAAAATGAATTTTCTTTGGTATGAAACAAGTTAAATAAGCGAAGTATGGGATGAGAAGAGTGAGGCTTCAAATACTTTTTTAAAGTGATTTGTTGAACTAGAAATAATCGTCTTAAGGCGAGAGTTAATTTTTGAAACACTGTTTCTTAAACTTCCTGCCGAGACATCACTTGATTAACTTTTCAGTTAACACATTAGTTTACTTTTCGGATTTTTTTAAAAAGGCTTTAGAAAAACCTAGAGTTTTATGACAAGAAGCTGCTTGGATTTTTAAAAAATTCAGTTTATAAGTAGAAGCTAATCTTTCAAAAAAGGCTAAAAAGGTTCATGAGAATAAAAAGTCAATTTTTTTCTGAAATGAGAATCTTAGGAGTAGATCCTGGATTCCAGTTTGTTGGATATGGATGCATTAAAATTCAAGGTAAAAAAATTGCTCCCATTGTCCATGGGACACTTAAAGTGAAACTTCAATCAGAGGATCTTGCTGAAGACCGCCTTTTTAGAATTTATGAAGGCTTGTCTCAAATTATTTTAGAAACAAAACCTCATGTGATGGTGGTTGAGAAAGTGTTTTTTGCAAAAAATGTTCTTTCTGCATTGAAACTAGGTCAAGCTCGAGGTGTCGTTATGCTGACGGGTAGAATTCATCAATTAGGAATTTTTGAATATAGCGCAACTGAGGTCAAACAGGCCATTGTAGGTTATGGTAGAGCTGATAAGCATCAGGTCGCTAAAATGATTGAAGTATTATTAGGAAAACAAAAATTTCAAACTTTAGATGCTTCAGATAGTCTGGCTTTAGCTATTTGTCATGCTCATTTATCTGAGAATATGAAAAATAATCTCCAATTTCATAAAGTGAGGTAAATCATGATTGGTTACCTTCAAGGAAAAGTTTTAAAGCATACAAAAGGAAAAATCCTCGTAGGATTAGGAAGCTCAAAAGATGGATGCATTGGATACTTAGTCTCTGTACCAAGTCGAGCTGAGTATCAAGGCTTTCAACCAGAAGAAAAAATTGAACTTTATACTCATTCCTTTGTTCGAGAAGATCATGTAGGACTTTTTGGGTTTTTAAAAGAATTTGAAAAGGACCTTTTTTTATCTCTTTTAACAGTGAATAAAATTGGTCCTAAAAATGCTTTGAGTCTTTTAAGTGTTCTTGAACCTCAAGTGATGATTCATGCCATTTTACAACGTCAAGTTTCGAAATTGACTCAAGCTACTGGAGTAGGTAAGAAAGCAGCAGAGCGAATTATTTTAGAACTGAGAGATCGGGTTCAGGATTCAAAGGATCCAGTAGTGGAAAGTTCTACTTCTTCATTGAAAAAGCATACCGGGATTAATGAAGCTGAAAGTGCACTCATTTATTTAGGATATAAAGAACTTGAGGCAAAACAACGCATCTCACTGGTCCTTCGCCATTTTAAAGGGAAAGAAGTCCCTTCTTCTGAAGAATTAGTGCGACTTGTTTTACAAAAAACGCAATCATGAAAAAAAAGTCTAAAATTTCTACACCTTTAAACCCCCATCTTCTGGAAGAAAAAGAATTTTATTTTGAAAAAAAAATTAGACCCACTTGTTTGAAAGAATACATGGGTCAATTGCAAATTGTAGAAGAACTCACACTTTTAGTAGAAGCAGCACGAAAGCGCTTTCAACCATTAGACCATGTTCTTTTAGCAGGTCCACCTGGTCTAGGAAAGACGACTTTAGCTCATGTGATTGCGTTTGAAATGAAAGCACAATTACATTGTGTGACGGGTCCTACTTTAGAAAAAAAAGCAGATTTAGCTTCTCTTCTCACTCAATTGAGTCCAGGAGATGTTCTTTTTATTGATGAGATTCATCGACTTCAAAAACCAATTGAAGAAGTACTTTATGGAGCGATGGAAGATTTTAAGCTCGATTTAATTATTGGTCAGGGACCAGGGACTCGGACTTTGCGAATGGATTTAGCTCATTTTACTTTAATAGGAGCAACGACTCGTTCAGGATTATTATCTCATCCTTTTAGAGATCGTTTTGGAATTCATTTTCGATTAGACTTTTATCCTTCTCATGAACTCCAGCATATTCTTATTCGTTCAGCGGAATGTTTGAGAGTGCCATTAGAACACTCTGGAGCAAAAGAGATTGCTCAGCGTGCTCGTGGAATTCCTCGAATTGCTAATCGTTTACTCAGACGTGTAAGAGATTATTTTGAAGTCAAAGGAGAATTTTCCTCTATTAACAAAGAAGTTGTTCATCAAGCTTTAAGTCTTTTTGGGATTGATCATCGAGGTTTAGATGCTGCGGATCGAAAGTATTTAATTTTACTAGTAGAAAAATTTAATAATGGGCCTGTAGGAATTGAAACTTTATCTTCTGCTTTAGGAGAAAATAAGGAAACTTTAGAAGATGTTTATGAACCTTATCTCATCCAAGAAGGGCTTTTACAACGTACTCCTAGAGGCCGTATTGCTACTCTTAATGCTCAAAATTATTTAAAAAATAGTATCAAAAGTTGATGAGGCCATCCTTGAATATTTTCAAGGATGGCAATTTTACAGTTTTTTAGATTCATGATTCGTCCTTTTGCTTTTTTAGACTCAAAATGCTTTGAAAAAAAAGAAGCTTTGTCCAAGTATGACTTCTTGTGAGATAAATAAACCCTAAAAAAGAAATCAAAAATAAGATGCTATAAGTCCAAGTAAGGGGGTCATTCATCTGAATGGATTGTGTTTGATACTGTTTCATGACTCTTTTTAGTCCTAAAAAAAATGTCCATTGAGCCATAATTAAGCATCCGATGCACCATAAGAAATAAATAAAAATCGTTCTCATAAGAAAGCTGCTTTTAAGAAGCAAAAGTAGAAATTTTTTCCTGATTTCCTTGTTTTCTTCGATCATTTTTAAAAAAAGTGTGAAGATAGGTTGAAATTTCATCATAGAGTTAAAAAATTATTTATATTTTTTTTGCATTTTAAACCCAATATACATTCCTATCAGTGCCATGATTGCACCTGCTCCCAAAACAGCTTTAAAAGGTTGATGTTTAATTGAGTTCTCCAGATCATTCTTTGATTGCTTTGAGTAAGCTTCCATACTCTTCATAAAGCGCTGCAAATTCTGAGTCAGTTCTCCTTTAAAGTGGGTTAAAAAATCCACTAAAATGGGTTTAAAATGCTTAAATTCCTCTGTTATTTCATGATATTTATCTGAAGCAAGGTTAATATAATTTTTTTCCTGCTGACCTCCTGATTTCAGAAAATGAATGGCTTCTTGAATTTCTTTTTCAGTGAATGGTTTTTCCATATTTTTTCCTCCTTTTTCAAGATGCTATCTTAAGAAAGGAAAATTAAAAGTAAAATGGTTAATTCTTATGCTGAAATAATTGTTTTTTCGATCTGAGTTTTTAGTTCATGATCTTTTGAAAGAAAGCGATTAATCATTTTCTTAATTAACACTCGTTGACTCGCGGAATTTGAAGTAATCAACCAAAAATGAGACAAAATCATTTGAATTTCACCTAATGGAAATAAGATCCCTTGATCTAATTCTGTACGGATTGCATCGATGGGAAGGATAGAGAATCCCACTCCTTCTATAATTGCTGTTTTAATGAGATCAATATTGTCAATCAGACCAATCAGATGGAGCTTAATTCCTTTGAGCTCAAGGTAATATTGAATTTCTTTTTGAAGATGGGTTTGATGAGGGAAGCCTATGTAAGACAAATGGTGAAGAGAATAAGGAAAATTTTCTTGATATTTTTGAAATTTTTTATTTCCTACTCCAATGAGTTTTTGACTGCCTAAATTAATCATTTTATAATTAGGTTGCGATTGAGGATTATTAGTTAAAATGAAATCAATTTCGTTTTGACTCATTAACTGAGTTAAGTAACATATCTCTCCATACAAGGTATGAATTAAATATCCTTGTTCTTTCCACAGGGATAAAATAAATTGATTCACCAATGGACTTGAGAGGGAAGGAGTGATTCCAATTTTAATCGATTGAGGGTGTTTTTGGGATTCACAATGCGATAAAGAAGAGACTAATTCATCACCGAGAACAAATATCCGTTCTGCTTTCTTATATAAGAAGTTTCCTTGATAGGTGAGTTCTAATTTTCTATGCTTTCTATGAAAAAGTTTAAATCCGAAAAAATCTTCTAATGTTTTTAATTGTCCACTGATCGTAGGTTGGGTTAAATGAAGTTTTTCACAAGCTGCTTTGATTGAGCCTTCAGAAGCAATCATGTAAAAATAGTAAAGTTGATTGTAATTGACTCGATGCATAATCATCCTCCTCATGACAACCCGCGCTTGATTATCAAGACAAGCTGAATTTAGCAAATAAAGAATTTGATTTGCTAAATAATTTTTCCCAGGCTGTAAAAAGAAAAGAGCCAGCAGATCAACGTTTCATTCCATAGATCCATCATGCTGTAATGAATATTGAAAAGGAGATCGAGTGTTTTTTAGATGATGCTAGAATAATACCCATTTTATAATAGTGTCAGTGAAGTGCCTTAAGTTGACAAAAATTTATAATAATAGTAAACTTTATTTAGCCTAAAAAGCTAAATTTCTATAAGTTTACTATGAGCAATTTCTATTATTTAAACAATTATGCTATGTTTTTATTGAGGAGGGCTAAAGTTTTTCTCATTCTGGGATCAATTTGTGGGTTTGGTTTTTTTAATTGCTTTGCTTCTAAAGATGGATCTTCTCCCTCACTCCCATTAGTAAAGACAACTCCATTAAACGATGGAGGTGCCTCTACTAATGCGAAAGTACCTATTTCAAATGAGGAAAAACCTCCTGTAAATGCAGAAGTAGAAGTGGTTCCCTATAAAGTCTCTCAAGGTTTTAAAGCTCAGGCTTTAGATAAAGAAGAGCAGAGTAAAGCTTCTGTAAATGTAAAAGTAAAAGTGGTTCCCTATAAAGTCTCTCAAGGTCCTAAAGTTCAGGCTTTAAATAGAGAAGAGAAGAATAAAATTTCTGTAAATGCAGAAGTAGAAGTGCCTTCTTCCATAGTCTCTCAAGGTTTTAATGCTCGGGCTTTAGATAAAGAAGAGAATACCCTTATTGGAGAGATGATACCTCTTAAAGAAGACTTCTTTATCAAAGTTCTTGAAAAAGAGATTCAAAAATTAATTTCTAGGAGCATGATTAGAATTCATGAGAGAAAATTTTGTAAAAAGAACTACACTTATCGAAAATTCTTATTTTTTGAATTTTTACGGAATGAAATTTCTAAAATTGAAAATAAGGTCATTCGTCATGCAAAAAAAATCCCTAATCTCCCTACAGATTCGAAGTCTTTGTTTGTGTACATAGAAGGAATAATGCTGAAATTGGAAGAAAAGAATCAGTTTATGTATAAAGAAGCGGTTCAAGTACTAAATACATTCCATAATCTCAGGCTTTTCAAAGGTAAAGATGAAGAAAAAAAGCTAAGAGCAATAGAATTTCAGCATTCAATGGAGAGGTTTTTTGAAAAATGTCTCTATTTTGATCAATTTCAAGAAAATTTCAATGTTAACAAGTTGTTTTATTCATTAATTACTGAATTAAGATCTATAATTTCTTTCTTATTATGTGAAATGATAGAAACCAATTCAGTAAGAAAGAAAATTGATTTAAGAAAGAGAAGAATCAATTTAGAAGAAAATTTAAGAAAATACTTGATAAAAGATGCATGGAAAAAAATCGATTCTTTATTAAAGAATTTAGCTGATCAATGGAAGTGGGACTTAACAGATTTAATACCATGGATCGATCAAATACTTCTGGGCTTATACAAAGAAGATTCTATTAAATATAAGGAAGTTATCAGCGCACTCAGGAAATTCAACCTTTTAAAATCTGAAAAAAAATTAGAAAAGAATGAATTTGAAAAAAGAAATTTAAGTTTTACTAATCAGATGAAAAAAGTTAAGGATCTTTTTTCCAACAAGAATCTGGACAAAATACTTTGTAAAAGAGAATTAAAAGAGGAAGAAGAAAAAATTAAATTAGAGAGTATAGAAAAATTCATTAATATATTATTGATTTCAGCGATTCCCAGAGAAGCAAAAGAATTTTTAGTGGATCTCTCGAAAGAAGTTGAGTTTAGAATCGGTGAAATGAGGAAAAAATCATGGATGAGAAAAGTTTCTATTTATATTCATCCTAATCTTTCAGATATTTGTCTAAATTATATTATGAGTAAAGATCAGAGTAGTAAAAAATGTGAAAAGTATTTGATCGAATTTTTTGAAAATCAAAAAAAATCTGGATTAGATTTAAAGAAAATAATCAGTAAAATGCGAATAGAATCGGAAATATTAGATGAATTAAGAGTTTATCTAAGAGATAAACCTAATTTTAAAAATTTATTCAAAGAAGTAGAAAAGAAACTAATTGAGCATGAATCAAATTCAGTAAAAAAATTCTAATGCTAAAAAGGCTCTTTCTTTTTTTCTCTCCACTATTTTGATAGTTATCTTTTTGGAATTTTTCAATTAAATTTTGGAGAAAAATTTTATTCAATAGATGGGTATGGATTAATTTAATGAATTTTCTCTAATGCATTGAAACCGGGAGAAATTGGCTATCTGACGAAATGTTTAAAAAAATTTCTATTCATATTTGAAAATTAGGACTTTTTATACAGTAAGCCAAGCTTACTATTTTGTAAGATAGATTCAGTGTTATTAATTTTTATTCCGTTTTTTGATCCATGTTCATCTATTGAAAGAATTTTAAAAAATACTAGCAGATAGCTAAATTGATTTGTTTATTAACCGATAACTTCCCCATCTTAGTTTCTAAGAAAAAATCTAGAAACTATAAAATATGATTGATGAGGAAGGATGATATAGTGAAGTTTTTTTATAAAATTATTCTTAATGTTTTCTTATTTTTATTAACCTTTATTCGCTTAGGAAATGCTGGAGATTCTAAATTAGGAATTCTTGATTTTCCAAACAATGTACTCTTTTTCATTGTGCAATTTTTGGAAAAAAAGGAAATTTCGAATTTTTCAGAGGTCAATTCAATTTTGAGAAATCGTATTTTTAAATTTGAAAGTTTTAATAATGTTACATTTCTTGATGTGAGTAGAGATTTTTTGAATTCAGAAATTCAAACCTCGAAAGAATCAAATCAATGGCTTCCTTGGAAGTGGATTTTTGTTGATTTGGAAAAATTTGAGGATGAAAGAGATCATCAAAGTTTGGCTGAATTAGTGAAACAGCATTCTTATATTAAACTCAGTTTATCAAGTGTAGTTCTCACTCATGATTTATTATTGAAGTTCATCAAAAAAATTGAATGTTTGAAAAATGTAGAAAGACTCACTTTGACCAATATCAATAAAAATTTAATTGAGGAGATTTTGATGAGTCTTAAAAATGACGATCAAAATTGCTTGAAAGTTTTGAAATTAAATGAGCTTTATTGTGAAAATTTAAACATAAAACCTACTCAGTTTTCCTTACCTTTTGGGCTAGAAGTTTTGAGCTTAAAAATATCTCAGAAAGGACTAAGTTTAAATGCTTATGTAAATTGGGTGGCAGCTATTGCAGGATGTTCTACTCTAAAAGAATTCACTTTGGATTGCTTGCACTTCCAGCATAGTCAAATTTATGATTTTTCGAATCCTTTTTTGAAAGAGATTGCTCGAGTTTCTGCCATTATGAGTACAGTTCCTTTAAGTTTTTCTTTTTCAAATTTAAAAATTGATTATATTCTTCCTAATGGGCTTGATAGTGGTAGCATTGAGAATTTTCGTCACATTTTAAACGAAGCTATGAAAGGATTTTTCTTTATGAATCGCATTCAAGGAAATAGATTGAGAAATCATGATAGAAATGGTGATTTTTCTCATAGAATACATGTTTTTATTTTGAAAAAACCAGAGAATTTTTAATATCAGTTTTGATATCAATTATCATGCTTGAAAATAGTCTGATTTAATGATTGATAAACTTTTTAAACTCATTGAATATTCGAGGTATTCTTAAGTAATGATTATTTGTAAAACTTGAATGAAAGCTGAAAAAGAGAAGAGTGGTTAAAGTAAGTTTATTGGCTTATTTTTATAAAATGAATTAATGATGATGTTTTGATTAGCTTAAAATAAGTAAGCCGTTAATCACTAGATGTTTTTATTTAAAAGTAAAAATGCTATTATAAAAATTTCAATTATCAAAAAATTATATTTTATAAATTTTTATGAAATGAAATTTCTGAATTTAAAAATAGGATGATTCATTAAAAGAGTAATGAATTAAAAATTCTAGTATTGAATTTATAATTTTCTTAAAATAAAATAAATTTTTTGATTAGAAAAAAATCGATATCTTTATAAGATATTTCGAGTATTTAAAATTTGAAATTATTTTATTAAATTTCGAATGCTTCGTAAAATAATAAAGGCTAATTTGTTAAAAAATAGAATCGATTTATAGAAAAAATAAATTTCAACGATCTATTTTTTGAAGATTTTCAGTTAAATTTTTAAGAAAGAATTTATTTAATCAATGGAGATACAGATTGATTAAATAAATTAAATAAATAAAGATCCAAAAAGAATTTTTTACTCATAATTTGAAAATTATCATTTATTATTTCATGAAATTAACTCGATACTTTTTAGTATAATTTCAAATTTTTTAATCTTTTATCAATTAATTTTTATTTCATTGATTAATTTTTCAACTATTAAAGGAATTTTGAAAAATACTATCAGATAATTTAATTTATTAATTTATTATTCCGACAACTTGCCCATCTTAGTTTCTAAGAAAAAATTTAAAAACTATAAAATATGATTGATGAGGGAGGATGATATGGTAAATTTTTTTTATAAAATTATTCTTAAT
>Ga0105249_10002072_pt1 | contig 17373 bp, 17 predicted proteins | sample KBSS44metaG_FD_81522 | JGI IMG/M metagenome (GOLD analysis project Ga0105249, IMG submission 81522) | Switchgrass rhizosphere microbial communities from Kellogg Biological Station, Michigan, USA - KBS S4-4 metaG | ecosystem: Host-associated > Plants > Roots > Rhizosphere > Soil | place...
AACCGGATCTGCCACAAGGGCATCGGCCGCACCTATCAGATCCCCCGGCCGTTCCACAATCTGACGCTGCTCGAGAACGTCGCCCTGTCGGCCTGGTTCGGCCAGAACGGCAAGACCGACCGCGCGACCTGCTGGCGCCAGGCCGAGGAGGCGCTGGGCCTGGTGGGCCTGCCGGCCGACCCCGCCACGACCACTGATGGCCTCGGTGCCGCCGCGCTCAAGAAGCTGGAGCTGGCCCGGGCGCTGGCCACCCAGCCCACCCTGCTGCTGGCCGACGAGAGCCTCAACGGCCTCGACCACCGCGAGATGGAGCTGGCGGCCGACATGCTGCAGCGCATTCGCAAGGACAAGGGCATCACCATCGTCTGGGTGGAGCACATCATGGGTGTGCTGATGCGGGTGGTGGACCGCGTGGTCGTGCTCGACCACGGCGAGAAGATCTTCGACGGCGCCCCCCAGGCGGCCCAGTCGGACAAGCGCGTGGTCGAGGTCTATCTCGGCGCGGACGCGGGGGCCTGAATGCTTCAGCTCGACGCCATCGACGCGGGCTACGGCGGCTTCCAGGCCCTCTTCGGCGTGTCCATGCACGTCGATGCCGGCGAGGCGGTGGCCGTGATCGGCGCCAACGGCGCCGGCAAGACCACGCTGCTCCGAGCCATCTCCGGCCTGATCCGGTCCACCGCGGGCAGCATGGTGATGGAGGGGCAGAACCTCGTGCGGATGCCGGCACACCGGATCATCGAGACCGGCATTGCCCACGTTCCGGAGAGCCGGCGGCTGTTTCCGCGCCTCACGGTGCGCGACAACCTGCGCATGGGCGCCTTCACGCCGGCGGCCCGGGCCGGCTTCGCCCGGCAACTCGATTACGTCTACACGCTCTTCCCGCGCCTCCAGGAGCGGCAGGGCCAGCTCGCCGGCACCCTCTCGGGCGGCGAGCAGCAGATGTGCGCCATCGCCCGCGCCCTCATGAGCCGGCCGAAGCTGGTGCTGCTGGACGAACCCTCCATGGGCCTCGCGCCGGTCATCGTGGCGCAGGTGTTCGACCTGGTGCGCCGCATCCGCAGCGAGGGCTACACGGTGCTGATCGTGGAGCAGAACGTGCGCCAGGTGCTGAAGGTCGCCGACCGCGCCTACCTGCTGGAAGCCGGCCGCATCAAGGCCGCCGGCCCCTCCGCCGATCTTGCCGCCAGCGACGACATCCGCAAGGCATACATGGGGATCTGATGGGAGCGGGGTCAGACCCCTCGCGTCTGGCGGCAGGGGAAGAAACGTAACGTGGAGGCGAGGGGTCTGACCCCGTTTGTGCGATGGACTGCCAGCTCGACATCTTCTTCCTGGAGGCGATCCTCAACGGCCTGCTGCTCGCCGGCCTGCTGGCGCTCCTGGCGCTTGGCCTCAACCTCGTCTTCGGCGTCATCGACGTGGTGTGGATCTGCTACGCCGAGGTCGTCATGGTCGGCATGTACGGCATCAACCACGCCTACAAGGCCGGCGCGCCGTTCCTGCTCGCGGCGCTGATCGGCATCGTGCTGGTCGCGATCGCCGGAGCGGTGCTGCACCTGCTCGTCATCCGGCCGGTGCTCGACACACCGCCCATCAACCAGCTCCTGGTCACGGGCGGCGTCCTGTTCTTCCTGCAGGCGGCCGCCACCATGGGCTTCGGCATCGACTTCCGCAACCTCGGCATCCGTCTCGGCTCGGTCAGCTTCTTCGACATGAATTTCGCCATGGCGCGCATTATCACCTTCGGGGTGGCGCTCGCCGCCATGCTGGCTCTGTGGCTCTTCCTCAGGCGTACCTATCTCGGCACCGCCATCCGCGCCATCGCGCAAGATCGCCAGATCATGCCGCTGATGGGCGTGGACAGCCGCAGGCTCTACCTCGTCACCTCGGCCATCGGCGGTGCGCTCGCCGGCCTCGCCGCCGCGCTGATGGTGCTGCAGTACGACATCTATCCCCAGATCGGCCTCCAGTTCGGGCCGCTGATCTTCATGATCTGCGTGCTCGGCGGCCTCGGCAACATGATCGGCGGCTTCATCGCCGCTTTCATCATCAGCCAGTTCATCGCCGTCGGCTCCAGCTGCTTCCATACCGAGTGGGGCTACGCGGTCGCCTTCCTGTTCTTCATGCTGGCCATCTTCATCCGGCCCCAGGGCCTGTTCGGGGGCAAGGGATGAAGCTCCGCCGCTTCGGGCTGGCGCCGATCCTGGGCCCGATTCTGGGCCCGATCCTGGGTCTTGCGGCCGTCGCCGCGCTGCCGCTCGTCGTACGAGTGCTCTTCCCCGGCTCCGAGAAGTACTACCTGCACCTGTTGATCCAGATCCTGCTGTGGTCCTTCATCTACACGGCGTGGTCGCTGATGGGCCGCTTCGGCCTGACCTCGCTGGGCCACGGCGCCTTCACCGGCATCGGTGCCTACACCGTCGTCCTCCTGTGGAACTACCTCGGCCTCACACCCTGGCTTGGCATTCCGCTCGGCATGGTGCTGGCGACCCTGGTGGGCCTCCTCGTCGGCTACCCCTGCTTCCGCCTGCGCATCACCGGGCACTACTTCGCGCTGCTGACACTCGCTCTCACCGAGTTCGTGCGCCTCTGCATCGTCGGCCTGCGCGACTACACCGGCGGCTCGCTCGGCACCCAGCCCAGTCGCTACGGCGACGGCATCTCGCTCTACGCCGTGCAGTTCGAGCCCGACCGGGTGCTCGCCTACTACATCGCCTTCGCCCTCTGGCTTTTCGGCCTCTACGTCTGGCTGCGCGTCGACCGCAGCATGGACCGCTACGCGCTGGACGCCGCCAGCCAGGACGAGGACGCCGCCGCCTCCGTCGGCATCGATGTGACTCGCGAGAAGCTGAAGATCACCGCCCTCTCCGCCGGCATGTCGGCCCTCGGCGGCGCGGCGTTCGCGCAGTACCAGATGTATATCGGCCCCGATACCATCGCCGGCCTCGGACTGTCACTCAACATCGTGTTCGCGGTGATCTCCGGCGGTGTCGGCGTGCTGCTCGGGCCCACCGTGGGTGCGGTCTTCACCCAGGTGCTGGCGGAAGGGCTGCGCGTCGTCATCCAGGGCTCGGCGACCCTCAAGAGCCTGCTCGGCAGCTCGGCCCTCTCCCTCGACCAGCTGATCTACGGCCTGCTCCTCATCCTGTTCATCATCTACATGCCGAAGGGCATCCTGGGCACGCTGCTCGCCTGGTGGCAGCGGCGTGCCGGGTAGCCATCGCCGCATCGCGCCCGCTGGCCATCCACGTCCCGTCGCAGCAAAACGACGGTCGAATTGTAAGGACAGGCCACCCCCACCGGGATAGTCACCGCCGGCGAATATCCTCGCTGCCTGCCGTCAGGCTCAATGCCGGTAACGGACGCAGCGTCCGATCCGCATCGCGTGGAAAAAAGCTCTAGCCGCGCGTGTCTGTGGTCCGCTTGGCCTTGGCGTCATCCCACCACCAGACGCGCAGAAAGGAGGGATCGCGCACCGGCAGCTTCGCCGGCCGTCCGTAGTGGTTCCACATGGCGAGGCGTTCGAAGGGCAGGTGCCACTGCGGCACGACGTAGTTGTTCCACAGCAACACGCGGTCGAGCGCCCGCGTGGCGGCGATGAGATCGGGTCGGTCCTGGGCCAGGATGATCTGCTCGATCAGCTTGTCGATGGCGGGGCTCTTGATGCCGATCAAGTTGGAGCTGCCCTCCTGGTCGGCCGCCGCCGAGCCCCACCAGTTGCGCTGCTCGTTGCCGGGGGATTCCGACTGCCTGAACGTTGCCGTGACGATGTCGTAGTCGAATTTCCGCGCCCGCACCTCGAACTGCGCGGTGTCAACCGTGCGCAGGCTTACCTTGATGCCGAGCTTCTGCAGCTGGCCCATGTAGGGCAGGATGATGCGCTCGAAGTCCGGCTGGCGGTTGAGGAACTCGGCTGTGAGATGCACGCCCGCGGCATTGGTCAGCACGCCGTCCTTCAGCTTGTAGCCAGCCTCCGCAATCAGCTTGGCGGCCAGCGCCAGGTTCTTGCGCCCGTCCTCGTCGGGGCCGGCGTTGACGGGGTTCTTCCACTCGGTGGTGAACACCTCGGCCGGGACCTGGTCGCGCACCTCGTTCAGGATTTCCAGCTCGCGCCCCTGGGGCAGGCCGGTCGCCTTCAATTCGGAGTTGTCGAAGTAGCTGTTGATCCGCTGGTATTCGTCATAGAACAGGTTCTTGTTCGCCCACTCGAAATTGAAGGCGAGGTTGAAGGCCCGGCGCACCCGCGGGTCCTGGAACTGCGGGCGGCGGATGTTCATGGCGAACGCCTGCATGGGCGCCACCTCAATCACCGGGATCTTCTCGCGCACCACGAGGCCGCGTTTCACGGCATCGAAGTCGTAGCGGGTGGCCCAGTTCTTGGCGCTCGACTCGCGCCAGTAGTCGAGCTCGCCGGCCTTGAAGGACTCGAAGCCCGGCACGAAGTCGCGGAAATAGACGAGTTTCAGCTCGTCGAAATTCCACTGTCCCTTGGCGACCGGCAGGTCCTTGGCCCACCAGTCCTTGACGCGCTCCAGGGTGAGGATGCGCCCGGCATCCACGTCCTTGACGCGGTAGGGGCCGGACCCCAGCGGCACCTCCAGGGTCATCTTGGAGAGGTCGCGCGGCTCGCCGTTGCTGCCCGTGGCCTCCCAGTAGTGCTTGGGCAGCACCACCAGCTGGCCGACGATCAGAGGCAGCTCGCGATTGCCGGTCACGTCGAAGGTGAACCGCACCTGCCGGTCAGCCACCTTCTCGGCCTTGACCACGTTCTTGTAGTAGTGGGCGTAGGGAGGATAGGCCTTCTTCAGGGCCTCCAGCGAGAAGACCACGTCCTCCGGTGTGATCGGCGTGCCGTCGTTGAAGCGCGCCTCGGGGCGCAGCTGGAAGGTGGCGGAGGAGAAGTCGTCGGGATACGTGACCCATTCGGCCACCAGCCCGTAGCTGGTCGAGGCCTCGTCGGGGCTCGACGTCATCAGGCTGTCGTAGACCAGCCTCACCTCGCCGACGGGGCTGCCCTTGATGGAGTAGGGGTTAAGCGAATCGAAGGTGCCGAACTTCATCTGGCGGACCCGCCCGCCCTTGGGAGCGTCGGGGTTGACCCAGGCGAAGTGTTTGAAATCCGGGCCGTAGCGAGGCTCGCCGATGAGAGACAGGGCATGATGCTGCTTTGGCGTGTCTGACGCAGCTATAACCCCCTGGGGTTGCAGTACCAGGAGGAGGAAGCCGATCGGGGCCAACACCAGGCTCAAAATACGGGCCATTCGGCGGGACGTCCTCCCCTATGCTTGGCCTTTGCCGATTGTTGTAGCCGATCTTTTGCGGCTGAGTACGCAAATATGGCGGTCCGCAGTAAGGTGGCCAAGTTAATCCTTCTTCATTTGTCAACGGGGAAGGATATGCCCGACGCCCAGTTATCCTTGGCGATCAAGCTTTTGAACGGCGGATCCGCCTCCCAGCCGCCTCGGGAAGATCTGGAGAGGACGTGCCCGCGGAGCTGGAGGGGGGCGGGGGGAGCAGGCGTCGCGCCGCCTACTTCGTCGGCAACGCCGCCGGGCTGTCGGACAGCTTGCGCAGGTAGACGAGCAGGTCGGCCAGGTCGGTGTTATCGGGAATGCCGGCAAACACCATCTTGTTGCCGGGCACCTCCTGAGCGGGATTGTGCAGGTACTTGGCGAGCCGCTCGAACGTCCACTCGCCGGCGTGTCCCTTCATGGCCTCCGAGTAGCGCGCCTCGAAGCCGGCGGCGGAGGCCGTCTTGCGGCCCACGATGCCCCACAGGTTGGGGCCGACCAGATTCTTGTCGCCCTTGTTGCCGGTGTGGCAGGCCATGCACTTCTTGAAGATGTCGGCGCCGGCATCGGCATTGGCCTTGGGCAGCAGCCCAAGCACGGAGGCCACGTCGAAGGCGGCCTCGGGCGCGGCGGTCTTGGCCTTCGCCTCGGTGACCGGCAGCGCCCAGCCGGGCTTCTCCGGCCCGTGATGCGGCATTGCCATATCAAGCAGCACCCTGCCGCCCGCTATCACCAGCATAGCCGACAGCACCGCGCCCGCGATCTTGTTGAATTCGAAGCCGTCCATGCGGGTGAGCGTCCCCGAGTGCGCTGGCGCGTTGAGTGGGTCGCCAGTCGGCGGCCACTATAGAAATTCGCTCCGCGCTTGCAACCGCACCGAGGTCCGTTCTAGGTGCTGTCTCCCGAGACGAATCGTCGCCCGTTGCCGGGTCTCCTAAGCCCGCCCCAGGCCGCTCCAGCCCAGTCGCGAGTCCCGAATGCCGCGCACCCTCGTCGTCATCCCCGCCCGCATGGCCTCGACCCGGCTGCCCAACAAGCCGCTCGCCGACATCGGCGGCGAGCCGATGATCGTGGGCGTGTGGCGGCGGGCGATGGCCGCCGACGTGGGCCGCGTGGTGGTGGCCACCGACAGCGAGCACATCGTCGCCGCCATGCGCAAGGCCGGCGGGGAGGCGGTGATGACACGCACCGACCATGTCTCCGGCTCCGACCGGGTGTTCGAGGCGGTCAGCACGGTCGACCCCGGGGGCGATGCCGAGGTGGTCTTGAACCTGCAGGGCGACCTGCCGGGGATGGATGCGGTGCTTCTGCGTCAATGCCTCGCGCCGCTCGCCGAGGCCGGCCCCGACATCGCCACCATCGCCGCGGAGATTGCCAACGACGCCGACCGCACCAATCCGAACAGCGTGAAGGTGGTGGGCGCGCCGACAGGCGTGCCGCGGCGGCTGCGGGCGCTCTATTTCACCCGCGCCACTGCACCCTGGGGCGAGGGACCGCTCTATCACCACTTCGGGATGTACGCCTACCGGCGCGCGGCGCTGGTGCGGTTCGTTGCCCTGCCCCCTTCGCCCTTGGAGATCCGTGAGAAGCTGGAGCAGCTGCGCGCACTGGAGGACGGGATGCGGATCGACGTGACGCTCGTTGACACCATCCCGGTCGAGGTCAACACTCCCGAGGATCTCGCCCACGCCCGCCGCATCCTGGCAGGGGGTCAGCCCCCCGGCTAAAGGGGGTCAGACCCCTCGCCACCAACTTTGAAGTCTTGATGCAACGCCGCGCGAGGGGTCTGCCCCCGTCCGGTACGATCAACTCCAGCGCCGGAGGCGAGGGGTCTCCCCCTCCCCACAAACGATGGCCGACCGAAAGAGCAAGCCGCTCCCGCCGAAGCAGAAGCCTTCGACGCAGCGCGAGGCGCGCGCCGCGCAGCGGGTATCCTACCAGGGCGAGCCCGGCGCCAACTCGCATCTCGCCTGCCGCGAGGTGTTCCCGGGCCTGGAGGCCGCGGCCTGCGCCACCTTCGAGGACGCGCTCGCAGCCGTGAAGACGGGCGATGCCCGCCACGCCATGATCCCCATCGAGAACTCGGTGGCCGGGCGGGTGGCCGACATCCACCACCTCCTGCCGGGTGCCGGCCTGCACATCGTCGGCGAGCATTTCCTGCGCGTGCGGCACCAGCTGCTGGCCGTGCCCGGCGCCACGCTTGAGACCGTGAAGAAGGCGCTCTCGCATACCCAGGCGCTGGGCCAGTGCCGCAACACACTGCGCAGGCTTGGCCTCAAACCGGTGCCGGAGGCCGATACCGCCGGCTCCGCAAGGCTCGTCGCCGAGGCCCGCGACCCGACGATGGCGGCCATCGCCTCGTCGCTGGCCGCGGAGATCTACGGCCTCAGGATCCTGGCGCAAGACATCGAGGATGAGCAGCACAACACCACCCGCTTCGTAGTCCTGGCCAACGCGCCCAGCGACGCCAAGGCGGGCGATGGGCCGGTCGTCACCACCTTCATCTTCCGCGTGCGCAATGTGCCGGCCGCGCTCTACAAGGCGTTGGGCGGGTTCGCCACCAACAGCGTGAACATGACCAAGCTGGAGAGCTACCAGCTCGACGGCCGCTTCGTCGCCACCATGTTCTACGCCGACGTGGAGGGCCACCCGGACGATCCCCCAGTGGCCCGCGCCCTGGAGGAGCTCAGCTTCTTCTCCGCCGAGGTGCATGTCCTCGGGGCGTATCCGGCGAGCCCCTATCGCGTGGAGGCGAACCGCTCGGGCGCGGGCGTGTAGCGCGCCAAGCCGGCCGGCGTCGCCTTTCACGGTCGATTGTGGGATAGACTGGGTGTGCCATAGGCGATCCCTTTGACCGCCACCGCGCCACGCGCCGCAGGCTTTGCACACGTCGGTTGGCGCATGGACCATGTCGCGTCGCGGCAGCTCCGCTGGCAGTTGGCGCCGCTTCTTCTTGTTGACCGCTGACGAGCCGGCCGGAGCCGTCGGATCGTCCGACGCCTCAACTGCACTCTGACCGGCCACACAAAGCGCCCCTTCTCCAGCCGCTTGGCGAACAGGCAGAAGCCCTGCCCATCCCAGTAGAGAACCTTCACGAGATCGCCTCGCCTGCCGCGGAAGGCGAACAGGTGCCCTGCGAATGGGTCCTGCTTCAGCACCTCCTGCGCCATCACGCTGAGGCTGTCGAAGCCCTTGCGCATGTCGGTCGCGCCGCATGCCACATAGATGCGCACGCCGGCCGGCACGGTGATCACGAGCGGTCTCCATCGACGACCGCAAGCAGGCGCGCGAGCGCGTCGGGCTCAATGCTCTCATCGACCTTGATGACGCGTCCCTTCGCCAGCCTGATCTCGACTGCGCCACTGCGCCGCTTGGAGGTTGGCACTGCCGCGCTGCTCGGCTGGGCGGGGGGCGGCAACGACGGTGTCGGCATGGGCTTGCCCCTCCCCTCCGGCACGATGCTCACCGGCGCAAACGTCGCCGCCGCTTCGGGCTCCTTGAGCGACAGCCCCGACATCTGCCCCTCACGCACCTGCCGCAGCCACTGATAGACGAGGCCACGCGCAACGCCATACCGGTCGGCGACCGCCGCACCATGCGCCGGGCTTCTCTATTTTTGCACATGCAACCTGCATATTGCGCCTAAGCCTCTGACGATGCCTTAGACTGCCTGAAATTGAGAGGCTACACGCAGTCGAAAAAGCTCCCGTACGGGCTCCGCAACGGCCCTAGCGGCGAAATCCGCGACTGGGCGCGCGGCAACCTGGACTGGTCGCCCCCAACTGTAGGCTGTAGGCGCTTAAACGGTCCTTAGCGTTCTGCTAGAGGCGCCGGTCCGACCGACCGCCAGGGGCACACAGCAGCAATGGCTTCGTGGTTGGCGACGGCCGCACATGAAGATCGGTGGGAGTACCAACACCCGCCTGTGCACCCGACGCGTGAGTGCATGGAAGAGTGATATGATCTGGGGTCGGAAGGGACCGGTCCAATATCCATTGAATATGCTGGCCCGGTCCCCCCTCCCCCGAACGGCAGACCCGGTGCGGGCTAGGTCAGCCCTCCATCAAGCTCATCAGTTATCCACAAGCATGCAACGAACCTTCGGATAAGATAGAGGAAGGAAGGTTGAGTGTTGCTAAAACAACGCATGTCCTGCAATAAACTGACATATATCTGATAAATTATATCTTGAAAATATCAGAATTGGCCCTAGCGTGATACGATAATGAGTGTGCGGTTCCCCTCACCGCACGCAGACCCGGTGCGTTATGCAGAGCGCAGTTGCCCCCGACTACGCGAGTTGCAAAGGGTGCCGGACGCACCGGGTCACCTTCTCTACTGACCGATCGCCAACTGCGAGGAGCCTCCGGCTCCTCTTTTCTTTCTCGGATTGGCGGGTTCGTTCTTTGGCCGCTAGGTCCGGTCCGGCCCGTAGCCAAAACGGAAAGGCTCGACCAAATTGGCCGAGCCTCCCCCTGCAGAGAAACCCCGCGTTCCCCGCAGATTGCTCTCCTTCGCAAGACCAAACTAAGTCTTTTTTGGGGCAAGTTTGTCTCACGTCTTGCCTCCGTCACCTTCTGCCCACTGATCGCCAAGACAACCTGATCAATCGCTGATGGTAGTTGTAGATATTTTGTCAGTTATCTGGGAAGTGTTGCCTTGCAGCTACAGTCAACGACGGATTATCTGATATGGTCTGTCTGCAAGCGGCTACCCCGCCGTGATGTAGAAAACAAGTAGATGCGTTTGCAGAGGGGTCGATTGGCCTCCACCCTCTGCGTCTAGTGTCTGATTTTTTGTCGGGTGGTGCACTTGTAATGCGTTGCACTTCGGATTTCATGGAGTGCACTTTGTATTGCGTTAGCATCACTCGACCTTCTTTGATGCCTTTGCTTCTCTGCTTCGGCTCAATACCTCGGATCGCAGCAGTCTCCCTCCGTCTCATTTTGCCCGTGGCGAATTGCGATCGTGTACACGCGAAAATTTCGCACTGATCGGTTGCGTCAAGACCGATGCTTGAGGTGCCCAGGATGATTCAAAGAACCGCATCCTTGGGGAGGTGACAAGGCGGGCAAATCGGATTCGATATCTGTGCCACCAACTTGGGGAAGTGGCTGCGATGCGGAGAACGCTCTGGGAGGCTCTGCAGGAGGTTCCCGACCGGCGCGGGCGCAAGCGGCGGCAGATTTGACGAGAACCGCGGTATCGCTCTTGTCGAATTTCATGGCGTTCTTCCTTGCTGTTACAGAGTTGGATACAGAGCTGGAGCCCTTGGCATGGCACTGCACCCATTCGGCGCGGCTATCGCCGTTGCTCTAGCGGATCCGCAGCACGATCTTGCCGAGCACGTGGTTGGTGTTCACGCACATCCGGAGCGTATCGCCGTCTACCTCGTAGATCCCGTGGTACGCATTCCCTTCCCGTTGAAGTCGCCCGTGATGACAACATCGTAGGTCCTGGGGCTCTTGCTAACATCGACCCGGACGGCGCCCGACTGAGTCACTTTGCCAGCCGTCTTTGTTTCGAACTTGTCATCTTCAGACGTGCAGACGACCTCTTCCACTTCTTCGAGCTTGTCGCCGCTGCGCTCCTTGGACACCAGCTTCCAGGAACCGTGGAGTTCTTCCGCCCCCGATTCCGGGCCTTCGGCGCGTTTGGTCTCCGTCACCGCTTTGTCCGTAATTGCTCACCCCTCATGCGCTGATCACGCGGCGGCTGTGCCGGCTGCGGGGGTGGGCAGGGCGGCGCGGATGGCGGTGAGGGCGCTCCGGCCGTTGCGGCGGCCGGTTTCGACAATGAAGCAGAGGGCCGGGTAGGCTTTGGCGCCCCACTCGGAGCGGAATCCATTCGTTACTTTGCGGAAGATCACCGACGGTCTCAGCGCTCGCTCGCTCTCGTTGTTGGTCGGCTCAACGTCGCGGCGCTTGAGGAACACGAAGAGCTTGTCGCGGCAGTCGAGAGCCCCCGCGTCGCGAAGCTTGCGGCCCTCGGCATCGGTCGGCTTGCACGCGAGCAACGCTCCAGCTCCCGTTCGAGACGGCGGCGATGCGCGGCAATCGTGGCGTCGGCGAGATTGGGCCAGCGGCGGCCGACCGCACACGCGTCCTTGAGCAGCGCCTTGAAGCCGGGCGCGAAGATCGTATCGCCGTGGTCGATGGCATATTGCGCATCGCGGATCAGATGCGCGAGGCAGAACTGATGCTCCTCGGCATGCTTGCACTGCGCAGGCAGCCGGTCCGACAGCCACAGCTTCGGCTTTACGCCGGCAAGAAACGCCGTCGGCACGCACTTGCCGCGGGTGGCGGCGATGACGAAGGCGGCGGCTGTCGCACAGCCGAACGTCCACTGCCACCAGGTCTTGCCCTTCACGCGCGCGCTCGTCTCGTCGCTGGCGATCGCCTCGCTGGCGCGCACCTCCTCCGCGATCCGCTCGGCCGGCTCAGCGATTGTCTTGCCGACGCGGGCGAGCACGTTGGCGATGACACCCTGCGAGATGGTGAGGCCGAACAGTCCCTGGCAGACCTCGGTCAGCCGCTTGTAGCCGACCATCTGGCAGCCGTGCAGGTACGTGACGATCGACGCGATGCCCAACGTGCTACCTGGCCGAACGGCGTGCCCTCGGGCATGTCGGCGGGCGCGCTCGCCGTCACGCGCGCCTTGCAGCACGGGCACGTGGCGCGAAGCAGCTCGATGCCAGTCGTGATCGGCCTGATCGGCGGAAGAAGGGCGGTGAATGGCCTGAGCGCGGGGACGGTACCAGTGAGACCGAGCTTCTCAAGAGCAGCAAGGTACTCTTCGACCGACTTCGCGGGGTTCTTCAGGCTTTGCCGGTGTGACCACGCGCCGCGGCCAGCACGCGCGCCGGCGCGCGTTCGATTAGTCGCAGCACGAATTCATCGGGATGAAGCGCCTCGATGCCGTATGGCGCCGGTGCCGAGGCTGGGAAATGCTTGAGGTTGGCGGTCGCCAGGATTTCAGCGCCGCCCTTGATCTCATGGCAGCTAAGTCGGGCTTGCAGCGCACCGCGGACCCTCCCGCTGACCGCGACACCCGGGGCGCGGCGGGGCGCCTGCGGCCTTCTCAGGCGGCAAGGCGCCGATCGACGTACCCAGCGCAACTGACGACTGGTCCTCATTGATCCTCGAGATCCGGAAACACGCTGATGGACAGTGTGTCCGTCCGGAGATCATCGGCCCAAGAGGCCGAGACTCTGGTCCTCGGTTTCCCCAAGGAACGAGACGTGCGACCACCGGCGTCATGCGACAGCGCAGACCAGCATGCTTTTCGCGGTTATCTTATATATGATATCAGCTATCGTATTTATTTTCAATTGTGGATTATAGGAAGCGCTCGACTCCGAAAACATTTACGAGTTACGTGCTCCACCGTATGATGAGTGTGGATCACAGATGGGAATAATCGAGAAATGAATGTGTTTAATGGCAGCATGTCGATGCCGCCAAACCTCAACAATGCCGGACGTGTCGGAGAAGAGCCGCAGAGAACCATCGCGACGCAACGGCAGCTGCTTATGCTCAGTCGGTATGGCAGGTTGGGTGCCAGCAGTCGCCAGAGGCTGTTCTTATTCAGTAGGCCTCTGCAGGAATGCGGATTTTCCTTATGCGAGCATCAATTTCTAAGCGATGATTATCTGCGGGGCGTATATCAAGGCCGGCCCACGAGACGGCTGGATATCGTCTGGCGTTACGCCAATCGCATGCTCGCTCTATGTCGCAGCTCCCATTCTGACATCCTTTGGATAGAGAAAGAATTGTTGCCCTGGATACCGGCTTGGGTGGAGCATCTTCTGGTCGGGAGACGTGCTTTCATAGCCGACTTCGACGATGGCTGGCACTTGAAATATAATGCGGCGGACGCGCCTTGGTACGTCCGTCTCATGAAGGGAAAATTGGAAGCCATCGCCAGAAGAGCCGACATCGTTTTCGTCGCCAATCGCGAGCTATTGCGCTGGGCGCAAGAGGCGGGTGCGAAGGACGCCCTGCTTGTACCGACGATCGTAAATATCGACGAATACCTCCCGGTTGAAGAACCCGATGGGCCTTTCACGATCGGCTGGATAGGCACGCCGCTGAACGTGCGCTACCTGGAGAGAGTTGTCGAGCCACTCCGCCGCCTGTCCGACTGCGGGGCGCGTTTGCTACTCATCGGTGCGCCGCCGGATTTCGCACCCCCGGGCATCACAATAGAGGCTGTGCCGTGGTGTGAGGAAACCGAGGCGGAGCAGATCGCCCGGTGCCATGTCGGCATCATGCCGCTCGATGGTTCCCCTTGGGACCGGTTCAAGAGCAGCTACAAGCTCATCCAATACATGGCGGCTGGTCGTGCCGTCGTCGCATCTCCGGTCGGCGCCAACCTCGACATCGTGAAGCAGGGCGAAACGGGCTTCTTAGCCAACGGCGACGACGAGTGGTTCGCGGCACTTGCCGGCTTGAAGGACAGTCCGGAGCTCAGAATGCGCCTCGGCTCGGCCGGTCGCGAGCGTTGCGCGGCTCATTTCTCACTGAATGTTGCTCTGGCGCAGATCACGAAAGCACTGTCCGCCTGGCCAGATCTCAGCAAGCCGCCGCGGAGCAACACGCCTCAACTCGCAGCTTGACGAACCCCACCGAGCCTGGAGACGGCAAAGATGGACACGATCCGAGCGGCGAACGTGAGGCGCATCATAGTGACGGGTGGGAGCGGGTTCATCGGCTCTGCTGTCATTCGGCAGCTAGTGGCGGAGACGGGCGTATTTGTCTGCAACCTCGACAAGCTGACCTACGCTGCAAACCCCACGTCGCTGGCGAGCGTCGAGGGGCATCCACGCTATACCTTCGTACACGCCGACATCTGCAATACAGCTGCCCTTCGCCGCTTATTCGCGACCTGGCGGCCCGACGCTTTGCTGCATCTGGCGGCCGAGAGCCATGTCGACCGGTCCATCGATGGACCCGAGCAGTTCATCGGGACCAATATCATCGGCACCTTTCGATTGCTCAGCGTCGCGCGGGAGTACTGGAGCTCGCTCGATGAGGCGAAACGGATGCAATTTCGCTTTCATCATGTTTCCACGGACGAGGTCTTCGGCTCCCTGGGGGCGGACGGCCTCTTCGCAGAGACCAGCCCCTACAACCCGCGCTCTCCCTACTCGGCGAGCAAGGCGGCGTCAGACCATTTGGTCCGTGCGTGGCACGAGACCTATGGGCTGCCCGCGCTGATCACGAACTGCTCGAACAACTATGGGCCGTTTCAGTTCCCCGAGAAGCTGATCCCGCTCATGATCCTGAAGGGGCTCGCGGGTAAGCCCATGCCCGTCTACGGCACCGGCAGCAATGTGCGGGACTGGCTCCACGTGGAGGATCATGCGCGCGCGCTCCGCCTCGTGCTCGTGCGCGGCGAGGTTGGCGAGAGCTACAACATCGGCGGCTTCAGCGAGCGCACCAACCTCGAGGTGGTCACTGCCATCTGCGGCCTTCTCGATGAGATGCGGCCGGCGGGCGCGCCGCATGAGAGGCTCATCTCCTATGTTCAGGACCGGCCGGGACATGACCATCGCTACGCGATCGATGCGCGCAGGATCGAGCGTGATCTGGGCTGGAAGCCGCTGGAGACCTTCGACAGTGGCCTGCGTAAGACGGTCGAGTGGTACCTGTCCAACGAGGACTGGTGGCTTCCGATCGTCGAGGGCCGCTACGTGGGAGACCGGCTCGGCCTGCGGGCTCCGGTCGGGGATCGGGAAGCGGGCGCGGCGGCATGAAGGTCCTGGTCCTGGGATGCAGCGGGCAGGTGGGAGTCGAGCTGATGCGGGCGCGCTGGGCCCGGGCCAAAGTCACGGGCCTCACCCGCCCGCAATTCGACATGACGACCCCGGAGACGATCGCGGCGACCATCTCGGCTCTCCAGCCGGAGCTCGTCGTCAACGCTGCCGCCTATACGGCAGTCGACGACGCCGAGATCGACGAGCCTAGCGCCTTCGCGGTCAACGCCCATGGGCCAATGATGCTCGCGCAGGAGTGCTGCCGGCACGCGATACCACTTATCCATCTGTCGACCGACTACGTATTCGACGGCTCGGCGAGAAGGCCCTATCGGGAGAGCGACCCGGTTCGCCCGATCAACGCCTACGGCCGCAGCAAGGCGGCAGGCGAAGCGGCTGTACGCCAGTACCTTCCGCAGCACGTTATTGTGCGTACGGCCTGGGTTCACGCCAGTCACGGCAAGAACTTCGTCAGGACCATGCTGCGGCTGGCGTGCGAGCGGGACGAGGTCGGCGTCGTTGCCGACCAATTTGGCAGCCCGACCGCAGCCGTGGACATCGCGGTCGCGATCGTCCAGATCGCGGGCAGGATTGCTCCACTGCAAGGGGCCCACCCGGGCGCGCCATGGGGGACCTACCACCTCACGGCACAGGGCGAAACATCCTGGTACGGCTTGGCCGAGCGCATCTTCGAGCATCTGGAGCGCACCGGGAAGCGGCGGCCGGCGCTGAGGCCGATCACAGCCGCGGATTACCCAGGCCAAGCCGTGCGACCGGCTTGCTCGGTTCTCGACTGCACCCTAATCGAGCGAGCCTTCGGCCTCAAGCGGCCGACTTGGCAGGACGGCCTCGATCGCGTGCTCGATGATCTGGTGCCGGCGCCAACTGCCTGCGACCGGAGAACCACCGGAGGGACACCATGAAGGGGATCGTGCTGGCTGGCGGCTCGGGGACGCGGCTCTACCCCGTGACTGAGGCGATCAGCAAGCAGCTGCTGCCGGTGTACGACAAGCCGATGATCTACTATCCACTGAGCGTGCTGATGCTCGCCGGCATCCGTGATATCCTGGTCATCACGACTCCGCGCGAGCGGGTGCTGTTCCACGGCTTGCTTCGCGACGGCTCCCAATGGGGAATCGATTTGCGGTACGCGGTGCAACCTTCGCCGGACGGCTTGGCGCAGGCCTTCATCATCGGCCGCGACTTCGTCGGCCACGACAGCTGTGCCCTCGTGCTGGGCGACAACATATTCTACGGCGACCAGTTGACCGACCGGCTCGCCCGTGCTGCCGCCCTGACGTGCGGCGCCCGGATCTTCGCCTATGGCGTCAGCGATCCGGAGCGCTACGGCGTGGTGGAGATCGATGCCGCCGGCAGGGCGCTCAGCATCCAGGAGAAGCCGGCGCGGCCGCGCTCGAGGTGGGCCGTTACGGGGCTGTACTTCTACGACAACGACGTGCTCGACATTGCTGCCTCCGTCAGGCCGTCGGCGCGCGGCGAGCTGGAGATTACCGCGGTCAATTCCGCCTATCTGGAGCGTGGCAAGCTCCAGGTCGAAAGGCTCGGGCGCGGCACCTGCTGGTTCGATACCGGCACCCACGCATCGCTTCTGGCGGCCTCCGAGTTCATTCATGCGGTTCAGACGCGGCAAGGGCTGCGCATCGCCTGCCTGGAGGAGATCGCATTCAAGGCGGGTTGGATCGACGTGGACGAGATCGAGCGATCTGCGAGCCGCATGCGCAACAACGACTACGGGCGATATCTCATGGCTCTTCTCGCCGGAGACGAGGCCATCGATAGCGCACCATAGCCCCGTGCCAGAGACTTCCGGCGCGGCCGATTTGGGGGATGCGCCTGTAGAGACGGTGAATGGACCGGCACGTCGCAAGCGACGCGCCTGAGCGCGCTGGATGGCCTCAGAGGATGGATGTCACTCATAGTCGCCCTCAATCACGCGGTTTGTGAGCTCACCCCTCTTTCCGAGAGCACAAGAGCCTTTGCATGTTCCGCTTCTGAACGGCGGCTTGGCCGTCCTCGTGTTCTTCTTCGTCTCGGGGTTTTGCCCTCTCTACGCCATTTGTGTTGGGGGCAGCACAACATCGATCATCCGGACAGCCGCAGGCGGCTATCTGAGACCCGCTTTGCCGGTATTCGTGGCGTGCCTTGCGTACTTTGCAGGGCATTGGAGCCTATCGAGAAGAGCTATCGCCGGAAGTTGGTGACGGATCGAATCGGGAAGGCGGCATATCGTGGGGTTGCTTGACGACCTCACTTCTCCACCGAAGGAGCGATATGCCGTGTCCAACGATAACGTTGTCCGTC
>Ga0105249_10002080_pt1 | contig 17356 bp, 17 predicted proteins | sample KBSS44metaG_FD_81522 | JGI IMG/M metagenome (GOLD analysis project Ga0105249, IMG submission 81522) | Switchgrass rhizosphere microbial communities from Kellogg Biological Station, Michigan, USA - KBS S4-4 metaG | ecosystem: Host-associated > Plants > Roots > Rhizosphere > Soil | place...
CATTGCAGCAGCTTCCGGAAGTTCAATTGAGAATCCTTTGATTGTGTGCTTATAGACTTGTCGTACTGTGCCTCCGTGTTTTGCCAGGAGGTCGTTCGCGGTTGGTTCGACTTCGTCCTTAGAAGTTTCGTCTTTCAAAACCACGATGTAACTGTCGCGAACAGGCTTCTTCGATCTGTGAAACTTTTCGGCTTGGCCGTTGTCGCGTGGTTGCTGATTGTTGTTGTTTTGCGCGTTACTGTGCCAGGCTATGAATGGCAAAGCTGCCGCCGTTATTAAGACTGCGATTAGTAATCTCCAACTCCTTTTCATCTCTTTCTCCTACAAACAAAAATTACAGATTTAGTGCGCAGTGCGTAGAACTCCGCCTTCGTGATTTCTCACGACGACTGCAAACAATCTGTTGTACGCTTATAGTGGTGAGGAACGAGGAATCATCACATATCGCTGCGCATGTCTAAACAAACTAAAGACCTGGTCGCCGCTGCTCATCAAGCATTTGTAATGGATGAGATCTCGTTAAAACAGCTGGCGATACTATTCAATCGCATTACCATCCAGGGACTGTCGCGCGGAGTTTCTCCAGCACTACCACAAGCGGTCCAACGTCGAAACAACGTTCCACATGATTAAAGCGAAGTTTGGTCAACGCTTGCGAAGTCGGACTCTCACGGCACAGATCAACGAAGCACTCTGCAAGGTCTTATGTCATAACCTCTGCGTTGTGATCCAGTCAGTGCATGAATTGGGGATTGAAACTAACTTCGCGGACGCTTAGGAGTAGCCCGTTTACTTTAGCCGAAAATGAGACGCCACAGTGGCCAACCAAGTAAGCCTTTTCATTAGCTTGGTCGTCGGTTCTTGTGCTCGCTCCCGTTCAAGCTGAAAGGCTTGCTGAGCCTTGACGAGTGCTGTATGTACATCCTCGTCACGCTTTGCAAGGCGTTCGTCAAATTCGCGCCGATCTTGATCTAGTCTCTGCATCCGGTAAACCTCTGCATGTTCCATCGGACTAAAGCCCGGTATGTGCGGATAGAACCACTCGCAATCTCGATCTTGGGCGATTGCATACAGAGCGCCTGCTTCCGTAACGCCCGTAGCTTCGTCGAGGACGCCCTCAGCCATAAGATCCGCCTTACGAAGAAAGCAGACCAGATGCGTATCGATTTCGCCAAGATGCGGATCCGGCGTATGCCGGAAAAACTCTGCTGGCCTGGAGCGATCATCTGTGTCGACTTCGTAGAAGCGAGGTGTCGGAGCGCGCTGACTAAGCCCATGCTTAGCAAGAAATCCACAGTCGCGACATTTGACCTTTTCAGGCATGAGGCAACACAACAGATGCAAGGGTTGAAGTCGAGTAAAGCGTGAGACAGTCTACTCCCGGCAGATAGCGGATCGAAACCCTTAAGAGCATAAAACGCGCTTGCGGTCATTCTGATTTTTTAGGCAGAAACGATAGTTTCCATTTTACTCACCATTTATTAGGCAAAGCCCCGCGACGAGGTTTCCGCGGAAGGCGGCTCGCAGTTCAAATCGGCCCGAGTACAGCGTGACGTTGTCGAGACGACGTCGTGTAAAAACAACTACCTCACTTGACCTCGAAGCGCCGGGTTTCGCTTTCGGTAGCGCCTCCTTTGCCGTCTTCAGCAATCACTTTCCAGTAGTAGACACCACCTGATTGCAGTCCGGAAACCGATTTCGCCAACATCGCAGCTTGAGGTTTCTTCCGGCCGAGATAAAAGGCAAAGACGACTCCGACAACAATCAAAACCACGAGCACGTACAGCAGCACCGGCTTTCTCCTGAGACCAAGCCAGAGCAATATCAAGATCAGCAATAGTCCCAGCAACAGGATCAGCAACGGATACCAGAGGCGCGTACGCCACGACGAAGAGATCATACCGGGCGCCGCAGCGGCACATTTGTTAAAGCTAAATGTTTCGCCAGCCGGCCAAACACAATGCCTGTACGTCAACGGATCACCATTCGAATCGGACGTCGGGTTCCAGGTGAAATCAACCGCCGGCGTCAAATCGGTCTTGCGATCTTCCGGCAAACCGAGCATAGGCGGATCCGGCCGTTTGTTACGCGCTATTTCTTCACCGCGCAGGTAGGCCTGAGCAAATACCGGATCTCCAGTTACCATCACGTCCTGTATGCAGTTAGCCCTGGTGCGATCGGCGACGAGGTTTGCGCATTGTTTCTGCGCTTCCTCCAGGCTGAGAGCTTTCAGCGGAGTTCTGTCCACTGGTCCACCAGGTGGCCGCGGCGGCGCTATGCAGACTTGAGGATTTTCGGCAGGCCAACTGTCCAGGCTGAAGGTGCTGGTCGAGGTCCCGGGCGCATAGTCGAAAAGCGAGTTGGCATTAGTCACGCGCCAGGCGTTTTCAAACCTGTCATACAGGTCCACATACCGTTGGTGTGGCTCGCGCGGGCGCGATCCCATCAGAGTGCCGTCCGGCAGTGCCGGCAACCACTGACCGGGCCCGATTATGCCCATCAGTCCGTCTGTTCCTCGCGCGTTACGTAGTTCAATATCGAGGAACCACACCTGATAGTAAGGCCACAAATGGGGTGTGACGGTCACGGCTGTGCCGCCGGGCGCTTCTATTCTTATTCCGCCCGCCTCGGTTGTTTGAATAATTCGGCCGCCCGAGTCCAAAACAATTCCTTCGCTGGGCGTCGTCGTGAGTTTTCCGTCGATACGAAGCTGGAGTCCCTGTGGATCGGGCTCGCCACTGGCATTCGGTTGGTAGGTAATTCGATGTGGGCCAACCCGAATGGCAGCGGCCGTGTTCACGCTGACACAGGTGCTAAGTCCGGTATGCTCATTCGGAAGTGGGCCCTCAGTCCCAATTGCAGTCTGACGGACCTGGATCTCGAGATTGTGGTCGCGGAGCAGAATGAACTCGCCCGCACTTTGAAAATCGTAGGGCACACCGTTGACGGTTTCGATATGCGGATCTCCGCGCGTGTTTGGATGCACACCGACACCGACAGCCGGGTCGCCGGTACCGATGATCCAGCGGCGGATGGTTTCGATATCGGTCTTGCTGAGCGGTGGTCCACCACACGGCATGAGTGTCCCTGGACAGTACTCGTTGGTCGTAAGTGGCTCGTACGGGTGCGTCAACGCTCCGTAATCAGTAATTCTCCGGTAGAGTCGACTCGTGAGTGGGTTGTCTGACACAAATCCACTGGTGATCAGCAATCTGTATGACTGGTCCAGTCGATCCTCGCCCGCCGGAGGAGTTTCGTTCTCGGAAAGATCCAGAATTGACATGGTGACATTACCGTACGGCGGATAGTCCAGGCCGCCATGACATTCGATACAACTCTTATTGAAGATTCTTTGCACGTCCGTGTATCTCGGAATGGAATCGGGGCTGTCCGGTGGCGGTAACGGCCTCACCGTTCTCTCGATGAAAGGCATCAAGTCGGAACAGGTAAACATTCGTGCTTCTGTGGCGTCCATTAGTCCCGAAGCCGTCAATCCGGGAATCGGATGCGTTCCGGTGCCAGGCCTCAAATCGTCCCCAATCTGGCGTAGCAGTGTGCCATCCAACTCGCCAAAGACGTCGGCGAAGGCATAAGTTCGCGACCGGCCACGAACGCCAACAGACCATTTGTCGACTGGCACTCCCAGCGGTTCTAAAAAATATCGATACAGAGCGACCTTCTCCGTGTTTGAGAAATACTGCTCGCGGTCGACATAGATGTGACCCAGCGATGTAGTATGGTCGGCACACAAAACACCACTGCACAACAAATCTGCCGTTGCATTTGTAGGGCGCCGAAAGACCTCTTGCCGAAGTCTGGTGAGAGAGGTGTCTGGCGTTGTTACGAGGTATTGCTGGAGCAAGCCCTTGGGTGTAGGCGTCGGCACAGGAACGAGAGATAGATACGGATCCGGAGTTCCATCAAACTGCAATCGATCGAGAGTCATTCTTTGGATATCCGCTTTTCTTCGCGGCAGACTCTGGGCCCGGTTCCTTGTATCCGTCACCACTTGGTCGATGGTCATCCCGTTTCGGCCGTTAAAGAAAGTAAGGTTAAGGTCCACACTCGGAGAACTCGTTATTGCATTGCCAACGATCGTGAAGCATCCTCCTGTTGCGATCGCGAGAGCGAGGGGACGGACATCAATCGGAAGGCTACCGGTTGCGAAATGATGATTATTGATCTCAGAGGCAACGCGTCGCGCGTTTAGATTGCTGAGCTCACCGGTGGGGAGGGATTCTCCCTGTCCTGCCAGAAGATCGAAAAGGTGTACTCCTCGACCTTCGTCACTTCTGGCATTAAACGTGTGATGAAGGGTAACAAATAGACCGCCTCGCGTTACCGGTGTCTCAGTGCCCGTGCCTACGGCGCGATCGAAAAGATAGGCGGTCATAATCGCTGGATCGGATCCCGTGGGGGTAGGCTCATCCACCACGGGAGCCGCCGGCGGAGCCGGATCGAACCCAAACCGAATACGTCCATCGTTCTCCCCGCCACTCTGACGACTGATTCGATGATCGGGGGTAGAAGGTAGCGGCCCGGCCCAAGTGCCTGGCGCTTGCAGTCTTAATTGTTCGATGATCTGTCTTACCGGCTGATTGTTACTCCACGTCCAGGGGTTGAAGATCTTTCGAAAAGCAGCCGCCTCAACCGATCCCTGATAAATACGATCACGATTGAATCCGAGCATGCCGGCCCAGCTGTCGTAGGGGTCCCAATTGGGTTTGTTCTTCACTATCACCGTCCCCGGACGAGTGCCGTCGGTGCCCTGAATCGTGCCGGGGACAGGCCGAACCGGATCAGTCCGATCCAAGCTCGCAATATTTCTGGTCGAGTGACATTTTGGGCATTTGGCATCATCCGCAGAGACTCGTCGGCGCCTTTCTGCGATAACACCGTATGGGTCACCGTCGGGATTCAATTCACGAATTGTGTTCAAGACGATTTCATGAAAGCGGAAATTCTTTTGCGCGGGGTCCCATTGCATGAACTCGATGGCGTTGGGATGCGAACCGGGGTACGACGAATACTCCGTCATGCCAACAGTAAAGACAATTTTGCCGTCTGCGCTGGGGAGGAGTAGTCGAGGTGATTCGGCGGTGCCGGTCTGGAGACTCTCGGATCGCGCCATCAAGATCCAATTCTGTTTGAATTCATCGGGCAGTGCCCTGACGAATTCGGCAGCGGTATCCACCTGAGTGTGAGTATCCAGGTACGTTTGTATTCCCTCCGGCGTGAAGCTGCTCGCGGTCAAGGTGTTAAGCGGGTCGGTTCTAAGATTGAATGTTGGCCGCAACGAGCGCGCGGCGTCCATCGTGACCCGGCACGGATTCGTCATGCCCGTGCAATCCGCCGTGTTGCCAGGCGTTGCGTCGGGATCCACATCCCACCCGGCAAACGTCGAATCGCCGTCCTCTCTTGCGGTAAGCATCACTACAGCACCACCCGCAAAGCCGTGATTACAGACGGCGCCACAATCGATGTCCAGAACTCCAGCCGTACGCGTGTCGGATACAATCGTGCCGGACCCTAATCCCATTTTGAGTATCTTCAACTCGGGGTCGTCGGGTGATTGGGCCGAGTGTCTAATTGCGAGGAAGAGAACAGCCACCAGAGGCAGCAGAATCAAGATAGAACGAATCAAGGTGGTTGAGGTTTTCATGGTCCAACTCTTTCGCTTACTGATTTTTGAGGCTCAGCACCCAGTTGACTAGGCGCTCGATATCAGACTTTGAGAGGCGCGCGGCGTGTGGCGGCATGGGCACATCGCCGGTGACGTCAGTCCATTTGCCTTTGCCGCCGTTCTTGATTTTTTCAAACAGCGCCTTGCGTGCGCCGGGGTCGTCTTTATACCTTTCGGCCACGGCACGATAGGCAGGCCCAACGAGTTTCTTATCTACGTTGTGACATTTAAGACAGCCGCTTTTGTTCGCGAGCTCCTGCGGATCTTCCTGGGTCTGGGTCGCGAAGAGCGGTGGTCCAACCGTGTGAGGTTGGGCCTTCGGCTTTTCACTCGTGACGGCGAGCAGGGTGCCCGTGGCGATCACAACAGCAGCGAAAATTAGTAGTGCGGGTGCTTTCATCGAGATCCTCCTTGATTAAAGCTTCTAACGAGTGGCCGCTGGATGAGCGATGGGGTCAACCAGACGGAGTAGGACGTTACCCAGAGTCAGTACCAAGGCTGGCGTCGAAGAAAGCGTAGGTCGCAGGCTTTGAGAGGCAGCCCTGGTTGTTATGAGGCGGATCTCGTAGATCAGAAATGTTTCCAGCGCCTCGATGTGCGCGGAACTCTAGCGCTGCAACGATCTTCTGTCAATAGCAAACCGGGTGATGGTCCGTCGTATGAAGCCCGCGGCGCTTGTTGTTCCTCACTCCTCGCGCAGCGCGACCATCGGTTGCACGCGGCTGGCGCGCAATGCGGGAATCAAACAGGCCAGCCCGGCGACGACGAGCAGGAGGACCGCGGTGCCTCCGATCGTCGGTTGTGCGCCATAGGATTTGGTCGCGCAACGCTATAAGACCAGTCTGATGAATTATAGAAGTCTGGAAGCCACCCACTATGAGATTTTCATCTCGTGAGCGAGCGCATTCAGGAACAGACCAATTACCACAATGCCCAAGATAGCCTCAAGAGCGAGTAACATTCTCGCCTGACGGGTGATTGGGACGATCTCCCCATATCCCACAGTTGTGATGGTCATCGCGCTAAGATATAGCATCCTGTCAAAACTGCCGCTCGCTCGTGAGGGGAAACCCTCCATGTGTTGGAGTAGGTCTCGTTTATGCGCTTTCCGGTTATGACGCCACCAAAGAAGAAACCATTGCGGCTTTCAAGCTCTACATTCGCCAAGAGGCGAGAGAGTATGAAAAGGAGTTTCCGAACCAACTATACGACCGTCGTCGCGTCGTCGCGTCGTCGCGGGCTTTGCCTAATTAATGGTGATTAAATGGGAAACTATCGTTTCTGCCCAAAATTCAGAAGTTATCAGGGTCGTTTCGAGGATGCTTGTTTGGCGGCAAAGGCCAGAAAATATCTAGGAGGCTGTTTCCAGTCGCGCCCAACATGTAAAGACCGAAGACGGTCATGAAAGAAATCATGAATACCTCAGCGCGATTTGGGAGATCATCGCGCCTGAACCCGACCCAGCGGACAAGCCCTATGACCGACACAGCCAAAAAGAGCGCATTAAAGAACAAGCCGCCGTACCTTCCCATAGTGTGCCTTAACCTCTGCTTGAACTTAGGACTTATTTCTAAACTCCCCTTCATTGTAACCCGCACAACTATGATTGTTGTGAGTACAGTTACGGCGGCGTTTATGAGTTGGGTGATCACGAATTTACTGTCCATGTATTTGCGCTCACCTACAGGCGGGAAATGAGAAAACGACAGGCTTATATCACTAATCAGGGCGCTACCGCTACGGCAGCGCCTCCTCGAAATTAGTTTCAATTCCCAACTCATGCACTGACTGAATAACCACGCAGAGGTTATGACAAAGCACCTTACACAATGCCTCGTTAATCTGTGCCGTGAGTGTGCGACTCCGCAAGCGTTGCCCAAACTTCGCTTTGATCATGTGGAATGTCGTTTAAGACCAAACAGATCGGATTTGGCATGAAAGAAGTGAGCGCAGATAAGGCCTATCTAGGGGCAGAGAATCTTTTGACCACGTTGCGCAATGGTGCGATCCCTTATATCCCGTTCAAGTCAAACTCGGTGCCGGACTCACGCGGCAGTTATGGCCCAAAGTCAGAACTGTGGACGCGCATGTATCACTTCTACAGTTTGCACCGTGCCGAATTTCTAACGCACTATCACAAGCGGTCCAATGTGGAAACCACGTTTCACATGATCAAGTCGAAGTTCGGGCAACGACTCCGAAGTAAGACCTTGACCGCGCAGATCAACGAAGCACTTTGTAAGGTGCTTTCTCATAATCTCTGCGTCGTTATTCAGTCCGTACATGAGTTAGGCATCGAGTCCAATTTTGGCCAGAGCGTTGATGCCTAATTGTCTATTTCAGAGCAAAGTTCTTCTATAAAATGTTTTAGTCGTTCGAGCCGTGTATGCAACGTATTTAATATCGGTCTGGTGCTATTTGTAGCCGTTCCTGGATGGACCATCATCCCGCTTTCACTACTGAATCGTGCCGCGTAAATTTGATTCAGGCTACTTTCAATATAGTCTCTTACTTCGCTTTCCCAAGCTGCTACCAATTCCGGTTGGGCCAAGCGTAACTCAATGTGAAGTTTTAAGATCCTATCGCCGCTCTCCAGTAATGCAGCAAGGTTTTCGCAGATTGCTCGCCGCCTCATCCTTTCTCTTAATTGCTCGTTGCGAGTATCTAACTGAAGTCCCTGTGTCGCTATTTGCTTACGAAGGCTGTCTTCGATTCCGAGGGCTGCTTGCTCGCGCTGTTCATAGAGCCAATACGGAGAAAGGACTAGTCGGACCACAAAAAATGTAGACATGGCGGTAAGCGGTATCTGCCATATCAAGTCGCTCATAGCAGATCCCCAGCGAGGATTGAACTTGGCAATGAGAGGAAGAAGAATGCCGAGTGCCGTACTGAGACCGTCTGCCATTCCAAAGGGATGCCAAAAAGCCATTGAAAGCCAATGGCGATAAAAGGTGCGTTTCCGCATAAGGTCAGGCAGTATTTCACAAGGTTAGACTCGTGGGAAATAACTAAATTGATACCCGGCTTCACGCTTTCGACTTTTGGGGCAGAAACCTTGTTTGCCCCATAACCCCGGTCAGATTGAGAGTTTTGAGGCAAAGCCCGCGACGACGCGACGACGCGACGACGGCTTTGCCTTAAAAACAACTTTTGCCCCAAAAAGCAAATAGACCGAAGGTCTGCCCGCTGGTTTGGCGATTTATGGCACGCCGTTTCTACCTACCGCTCAGGAGAAATATCCCGCCTCAGACTTTCCAGAAACCGCGTCGCCTGTTCTTCCATTCGTTTCAGTTCAGCGTCCGGCATCTGGCCTTGCAGTTCATCCCAGATCGCGAAAGCGGCTTTCACGTCTGTCTCCCGCAAGAGTGTCACTGCCTGTTCTTTGGTCAATGAACCATTAGCAAGCAGAGCTTCAAGTAGACCACGCAGCACGATTGCAAAGGCCGCGAGCTGGCCCTTGATTTCGGGTTCGCTTGTCGGAAAGAGATCAAGCTGTGCTGGAGACTCGGACATTGCTGAACGCGCGATGAGACCGAAAACGTTAACCAGGATTTCACGGAATTATACCTATCGTTGGCTCGCTGCTTGTTTCCTTGTAGTCCTCTATTCGTCCAGTCTTGGGGTTATAGACAAGCTGAAATGGAAATATCCGCTTGTCGCGCCAGCAATCCTCAAAGTGGACTTCGCCGTTCACGAAAATCTTCATAGCCCCGCTATTGATGGCTTCCAGCCATGCGGCATTCATGGTAATCGGGATGTGGTAACGAACTTCCCGTTCAATTCCTGCGGGCTGAAAACTGGAACCCTCTTGCTCGTACATTTGCGGGCGTTCATTGGAAAAGCTCTCACTGAGAGTCAATCTGGCGGGCGCTTTCACTTTCCACGCAGGGGTGTGTCCGCCATTCAAAAACAGAACGGTAAGACATGGTTGTTTCCCAAGCTCAAAATCCTGCAACGTTACTTCCTTAATGCCGATATAGGCCCGTTCAGCAATTCGTGCGATCTCAACCTGTTGCCGCATGGCGTCTCGCTGCTGACTGTAAATAACAGCCTGCGTAATGATTATGGACAGCGCGGCGAAGCTGAACAGAACATCAGCAAAGAATCTGGTCTTTACGGAATGCTCGTTAACATAATAATGCGCGACAAATCCGGCGATACCAGCAAACAAGCAGATACTCCAAATAATCCAGACGGGGGCGGAGACGGTTCGGAGATATGGCCAATGCTGCTCATTTTCATTGCTTATGTTGGAGGGCTCTTGATGTTCGGGCATGGCATAAAAAAGCTTCTATCGAAAGGAGGAATGCGATGAAACAACAATTAGACCAGCAACGGCTTCGACCGGATCAAGGCGAGTCCTTCGTCTGTGGTGAGCATTAAGCCGCCTTTGCATTCCGTCTCGGCTTATTCCAATAAGGGCTTTTGCATTTCGGACAGACACGCGGTTCAGCTTTTGGGTCAGCATCACGAGGTATCCATTCATGCTCGCAACGCTCGCAAATATAGACAGTAACTTTTCTAGTTTGTTTAGCCATGCGAGGCACTATACGGACTCAAATATATTACTGTCAAGTACACTTTTTACTGGACGGTCTATGTACTCTATAGTAATATATCCGCTCAATAAATTATTCCCACTGAGCGAGGCTATCCCGATGGAACCGAGAGAGATTAAAGGCTTGGAAATCGCCGCAAAAACCAAACTGACGCGCCAAGGCAAAAGCAATCTTTGGTCAGTACCCTCACAGACGAATAAGCAGGAAAAGTACACCGTTGCACTGGACGCGGAAAAGCCAAGTTGCACTTGCCGGGACCATGAATTCACGAGCAACCGATGCAAACACATCTTCGCAGTTGAATACACAATCGAGCGCGAGCAGACCGCAGACGGACAGACCATCACAACCGAGACAGTCAAGGTCACGCGCAAGACCTACACACAGAACTGGCCCGCGTATAACGCCGCTCAGACGCAAGAGAAATCACAACTCCAGGCATTGCTCTATGAACTGTGCAGAAACCTTCCTGAGCCCGAGCAACTACGCGGAAGGCCGCGTCTGTCGCTGGCCGACATAATCTTTGCCAGCACATTTAAGATTTACTCAACCGTTTCCGGTCGACGCTTTCAGAGCGATTTGCAGGAAGCAAAACGGCGTGGCTTTCTGTCCAAGATGCCCTCGTACAATTCAGTGTTTCGCTATCTCGAAGCCGAAGCCCTCACGCCTTACCTGTATGAATTGATCGCCACTAGCGCGTTACCACTCAAATCAGTTGAGCATGACTTCGCCGTTGACTCCAGCGGGTTTAGTACAGGTCAATTCATGCGGTGGTTCGATGTGAAGTATGGCAAAGAAGAGGATCGGCGTATGTGGCTCAAGGTGCATTTGATGTGCGGGACGAAAACCAACATTGTCACGTCGGTTGAAATCAGCGACGGCTACGCGAACGATCATGGTTACTTCAAACCGTTACTCGAAGCGACTGCCGCGAACGGTTTCACGCTGAAAGAAGTCTCAGCCGACAAAGCCTATTTGAGTGGCGAGAATTTGCTAACGACTTTGCGGCACAAGGCGATCCCGTACATCCCATTCAAGATCAACTCGAAAGCACAGAGCACCTATGGCCCAAAGTCAACGCTCTGGACGCGGATGCTGGAATTCTACAACGACAACCGCGAAGAGTTTCTATCCCACTATCACAAGCGGTCCAACGTGGAAACCACGTTTCATATGATCAAAGCAAAGTTTGGGCAGAGACTTCGCAGTAAGACGTTGACCGCTCAGATTAACGAAGCACTTTGCAAGGTGCTCTGTCATAACTTGTGCGTGGTGATCCAATCGGTTCACGAGTTAGGAATTGAGACACATTTTTCAAATGAGGAAGCGGCGTAATGCCTAACGGTTTTGGAAAGCATTTAGCCCGAGAAGCCTCCTCGAACCTAAGATAAATCACTATTTGTCTAGCCGGAGGATACCCGTGAGAGCTATATTAGCGCCCCAACTCACCAGAAGAGGAGGAGGCTTCACCTTGAAACGCTTCCAAAACGACCCCAAGCCCGAAATCTCCCGAATAGAAGAGCTCGTAATCCGAGTAAGACAGGGCGACATCAAGTTACCCAAATTCCAGCGACCTTTTATCTGGAACCGAAAGGACGTGCTTAAACTTTGGGATAGCATCTATAACGGCTATCCGATTGGCAGCATCCTGCTTTGGCTCACGAAAGAACACCTTGCCAGTGAGAAGCGAATAGGCGATCTCGACATCAATGATCGACCAGAGGAGTATCCGACCAACTATCTTCTTGACGGTCAACAGCGGCTTTCTACTCTGTGCGGGGCTCTTTTCTGGAATGGTCAAGACAAAGAGAGCATGTGGAATATAGCTTTTGATCTCAACCAAGAAAAATTCTTATTTCCTAAAGACGAGCTCAGGCTTGAATACTTCCCATTAAACAAGCTCATAGATACACAAACCTTTCTAAACCAGTGCAAGACGTTTGAGAGTCAACCTGACAAGAAGGAAGTGTATTTTGAGAAAGCTACCGCCCTGCTCAATTCCATTAAGGATTATAAGATTGCTGCCGTGACCATCGGAGACATGAAGATAAACGAAGTTGCCCCGATCTTTGAACGCATCAATAGCACCGGGCGGCGACTGACAATCTATGACTTAATGCGAGCGGCTACATGGAGTGGGCAGTTTGATCTTAATGACACGGTTAAATCCATCAGAAACTCGATTCAAGAAAAGACCTTTGACAAAGTACCCGAAACACACATTTTGAGAAGTATCTCTGCTAGCGCGGGTTACGGCATAAATAAATCAGACATTGAAGGCTTAAGAGACAAGAAGCTGGCCGAGCTTCAAGAGGCCGCAACTGACTGTGTTAGGGCTTATCAGCTAGCAGTTGATTTCCTTACGGACGAATTGCCTATCTCGTCTTACGCTTATCTACCGTATGCCTTGCAGCTCACCCACTTGGTTGAGTTTTTTAGATTAAATCCAACTCCTACTATGGACCAGAGGCAGAAGCTTAAAAGGTGGATATGGCGCACTTCAATTAGTCGGTATTTTAGATCGTCGAACACCACGCAGAATGATAGCGATCTTGAAAAGATGAGGACATTTGCAAAGGGTGACGCAGACGACTTCGAGCTGGATGCGCCCGTCAACTACAATACGTTTGTTTCCGACAATTTCGCTCTTAACAAGGCAAACAGCAAAGCGTTTGCGCTTCTTTTGGCGGATCGTAAACCAAAGAGACTGCTCGACGGCTCGCCTATCAACACGTACCAGGCTTTAGCCGTGGTGAATCGACACGAATATCACCACATTTTTCCGCAAGCTTACCTGAAAAGCCTTGGTATTGATCAAGAGAGAATAGAGGTAAACGCAAACATTTGCTTGCTCAATAAAGGCAATAATCTGTCGATCTCAAATAAGCGACCATCGGTGTACTTTAAGGAAGTTGCTAACACGCTCGGTAGCAATCTTATGGATGTTCTTTCGAGCAACTTTATTTGCGAGGACGCGTTTGAAGCCGCTTTAGAAGACGACTATGGATTCTTCGTAGAGATTCGCTCCGCGCTTTTAACGGAGGCGGCACAAAGCCTCGCGGGCCTTCCAGTGTCGCATCAGGCTGATCAAGACGTGGACGAAACGGAGCTCACCGAGGACGACGATTTGGACAGTTTCGAATAGCGCATCGCCAGCTTTAGCCCTTGCATAGATGAAACAATGTGTCTATAGTGGGCAGCCTCAAATGAAGCGGGCTGGCAAGTGCGTCAACACTCACCAGCCCTACACGACCGAAACCTGTATAAGAGGAATCGACCATGCAAGACAATCCTAACATCACAGACGACACAGGCAGTAACACTCCGTATTTCGAAATGGATCGCGACGATTGGGGAATTGCCTTTGAGGCATTCAAAGGGACGGGCTACACGGCGATCAGGATGGGAATGAATCTCAGGATGCTTTACAAGTATCTTGATTCTCAACTATTCAAACCACAGCCAGCCATGGAAGCACTCGATCTCGCGATGGAAGTACTGTATCCGTTAACCGAGTTTCACAAAGCAACCTTCGACTTGTTTCTCAAGTACGCAGACTGTGAGCTCACGTTTGAAGAGGAACAGATGTTAAGGGCGCTCGGGATTTTGAAGTTCTAAATTCGGTCCTTTCCCTCAAATCAAGTTGGCCGCGAATCGCGGTTATGGAAGATCGGTCAACCTGATTTTTGAGGCAAAAGACGGTGATTAGAGCTTTTTGAGGCAAAGCCCGCGACGACGGCTTTGCCTCAAAAAGCTCTAATCACCGTCTTTTGCCTCAAAAAGCAAGTTGACCGATCTTCGCGCCGCGATTCGCGGCCAACCTGCTTTGAGGGAAAGGACCGAATTTAGAACTTCACTCCGAGTGCTCTCAGCATCTCTTCCTCTGGAAACGTCAGTTCGCTATCCGCGTACTTTAGAAACAAGTCGAATGATGCTTTGTGAAAGTCCGTATATGGAAACAGCACTTCCATTGCTAGATCAAGTGCTTCCATTACTGGACGTGGTTTGAACAGTTGGGCATCAAGATAGTTGTGAATCATCCTGATATTGAATCCCATTCTCATCGCAGCGAAGGCGTTACCTTTGAGTGGCTCAAAGGCTAGGTTCCAGTCGCCGTGATCCATTTCGAAATACGGAGTATTACTCCCGGTGTCTTCTGTCTGATTGTCCGTGTTAGGATTGTTTTGCATGGTCGATTCCTCTTGTACAGGTTTCGGTCGTGTAGGGGCTGGTGAGTGTTAGTCGCACTTGCCAGCCCCGCTTCTTAGCGAGGCGAACCACTATAAAGACATTGTTTCATCTATGCAAGCCCTGTGAGGCGGGCTGTACACAATTACGCGGCGTGGACTTCCGAAAAGTCTATGTCGATTCCTAGCTCATGCTGTGACTGAATCACTACGCAAAGATTGTGACAGAGCACCTTACAAAGTGCTTCGTTGATCTGCGCGGTTAAAGTCTTGCTTCGGAGTCTCTGCCCGAACTTCGATTTGATCATGTGGAACGTAGTTTCCACGTTGGACCGCTTGTGATAGTGCGTTAGAAATTCTTCGCGGTGGTCCGTGTAGAAACTGAGCATCCGCGTCCAGAGCGTTGACTTTGGGCCATAGCTGCTCTGTGCTTTCGAATTCGTCTTGAATGGAATGTAAGGGATGGCCTTGTGCCGTAAAGTCGTTAGCAGGTTCTCGCCGCTCAGGTATGCCTTATCCGCTGAGACTTCTTTCAGTGTGAAACCGTTCGCGGCAGTCGCTTCGAGCAAAGGCTTGAAGTAGCCGTGATCGTTTGCGTAACCATCGCTGATCTCAACCGATGTCACGATGTTGGTTTTGACGCCACACATCAAATGTACCTTGAGCCACATGCGGCGATCTTCTTCCTTGCCGTATTTCACATCGAACCAGCGCATAAACTGACCTGTGCTGAACCCGCTGGAGTCAACCGCAAAATCTTGCTCAACACTCTTGAGTGGTAACGCGCTAGTCTTGATCAACTCGTACAGGTAAGGCGTGAGGGCTTCCGCTTCCAAGTATCGGAACACTGAATTGTAAGAGGGCATCTTTGACAGAAAGCCGCGCCGTTTTGCTTCCTGCAAATCACTCTGAAAGCGTCGGCCTGAAACGGTTGAGTAAATCTTAAACGTGCTGGCAAAGATGATGTCGGCCAACGACAGGCGCGGCCTTCCGCGCAGTTGCTCAGGCTCAGGAAGGTTTCTGCACAGTTCATAGAGCAATGCCTGGAGTCGTGATTTTTCTTCCGTCTGAGCGGAATTATACGCGGGCCAATTCTGAGCGTAGGACTTGCGCGTGACCTTTAACGTCTCGGTTGTGATGGTCTGACCATCTGCGGTCTGCTCGCGTTGGATCGTGTATTCGACTGCGAAGATGTGTTTGCATCTGGCATTCGTAAATTCGTGGTCCCGGCAAGTGCAGCTCGGCTTTTCCGCGTCCAGCGCGACGGTGTACTTTTCCTGCTTATTGCTCTGTGAGGGCACTAGCCAAAAATTGCTTTTGCCTTTACGGGTAAGTTTCGTCTTAGCGGCTATTTCAAGACCTTTGATCTCGCGTGGTTCCATTGTGAACGTCTCCCTTGCCTTTGAGAAGCGAATCGCTCACAATGCCTTTACCGGAAACAGATGCGGGCAATCGCGTTTGGTTTTCAAAAAGGGCCTTAGTGGTTAGCGCCGCTAGGGCCTTTGCTTTGTCAATCGAACAGGTATTATTGTATATGCAAATAATCCTTGCGTCAAGCATTATTTGTTGATACAGTAAATAATATGAAGAAAAAAAGAGGGCGCGGGCGTCCGCCAAAAGATGCCAGTGAGAAGAAAGGCCAGTCGTTATTAGTTCGGCTGGATGACTCGGAAAAAGAAGCGTTTAAGGATGCGGCTGACTTAGCGGGCGTTCCCCTGTCAACTTGGGTGCGGGAACGGCTCAGGCAGATTGCAGGCCGGGAGTTAGGCAAAGCAGCGCGTCCAGTGGCGTTTCTCAGGCAGAGCTAAACCTGGTATCTGGCAATCCACCTTATAGGAGCAAAACCAATGGCCGAAGAACTGACCGCAGGACAGAAGGCGGCTCGGACTCGAAAGCGCAAAAGGGCAGCCGCGAAAGCGGTACAGACCAAAGCGCGAAATGCCACCGCCGCGAAACGTAGCGCCGCTGGCAAGAAAGCCGCGCTCACGCGAAAACGAAAGAGGGCAGGACAAAAAGCGGCGGCTACTCGCAAGGCAAACAAAGCAGCGAAGGGCTTGTGATTTTTAGGTTCCGTCACTTAGAATGCAGAAGCGCCTACCTAGTAGGATCGAGACTGAAGCATTCCAGCGTTGTGCACAATGCTGGACGCCGTTGGTGACATTGAAAGCCACTGGCGAAAACTTCCTTCCCTGCTAGGTAGGCGCTCACTGTTGCGGAGGCGTGCCAGAAAGGTTATTGGGGCGGTCTTAAAAACCGCTGACCCTTCGGGGCTTGTAGGTTCGAGTCCTACCGTCTCCGTCTTTTTCTGGCCTGTGAAGGCCAAAAGCAATCTCAAAGAACTGTTAGCGATTCCGTACCGCTCTAACCTGTTTCCAACCGTACAAAGGGCCGCGCTAAGGCGCTAATTCAAACCTAGGACAACTCCCAGCTTTGTACAATAGCCATACTAGGTTGGTATACACGACAGCCTATTAGTATGTCAACATAGTAGTATTGCGCTAGCGCAAGCTAGTATTCCGTAACGTGCTGCTTTCTTATCAAATATCAAACCCGCGAATGAGGGTTGCGAACGACGTTAGATGCCAGAACGTTGCTTCGTTACTCACAGCATTCATCGGTCAATATGATTTTTGGATCATACACTGTTTTTGAGGCAAAGCCCGCGACGACATAATATGTATTATCAGACGCGATGGTCGTAACGCTTCTTCTCCGTGAGCTCTTCTTGTCGGGGCCAAAGTCAGTTGCTCAACTGGGCTTCGCCTCAAACTCCCAAATGGACAGTCCTTCTTTAGGCAAACTGAGTTTCTGCCTCAAGCACCGTTGGCTGAGAGCATGAAGGCGCCGACTTCTGCCGAATGGGTTACTTGTCAGGACAACTCGGGCAGGTGTTGGGACACTGCGTGATGCACGAGTTGTATATCTGG
>Ga0105249_10002081_pt1 | contig 17352 bp, 14 predicted proteins | sample KBSS44metaG_FD_81522 | JGI IMG/M metagenome (GOLD analysis project Ga0105249, IMG submission 81522) | Switchgrass rhizosphere microbial communities from Kellogg Biological Station, Michigan, USA - KBS S4-4 metaG | ecosystem: Host-associated > Plants > Roots > Rhizosphere > Soil | place...
CAAAGAAAGCCTGTTTTTCCACAGTTTTTCCCCTATTTTTGCCCTCCTTTTTATAACCCTATAATATTATTATGTCAGTTATTCAGAGCATTCGTGAAAAGTATGCAAAGTGGGCAGTAATAGCTATTGCATTAGCGCTTTTAGGATTTATTCTAACCGATTATTTCCAGGCAAAAAATAAAATGGGATCAGGAAATTCATCAACCCTGGGTTCGGTGAACGGAAAAAAAATTGATTATGTCAGTTTTGAAACGAAACTAAAAGCAAGGGATGAGCAGGAACAGGCGGCTGCTCAACAACAACAACAGGAATATACCGAAGCACAGAAACACCAAATCGCGGAAAGGTTATGGAACCAGGAAATCGAAGAAATTATAATGACATCTGAATTTAAAAAAGTTGGTATTGATGTTGGTAAAAAAGAATTTAATGATTACCTGTTTGGACAAAATCCTCCCGCAGATCTTAAGCAACGTTTTTCTGATCAGCAGGGAAATTATGATGGAGCCGCAGCACAGAATGCGGTCAACCAATTGAGAAGAAGCCCTAACCAGGTCGAAAGAGATCAATTAGATGCTTATCTCGCATCTCTTGAATACGGACGCAAGATGGAAAAATACAATTCGCTTCTTACCAATTCTGTTTATTATCCCAAATGGTATGTTGAAAAACAAAATGCAGAAGCTGCCGGATTGGCAAAAGTTGCTTTCGTTAGTTATCCCTATTCAAAAATTTCTGACAGCACAATCAAAATCACAGATAAAGAGATAGAAGAATATGTAGGCAAACAGAAAGATCAGTTCAAACAAACAGAAAGCAGGAGCATTGCCTATGCGATTTTTAGTGCGGCTCCAACAGCGGCCGATTCCGCACAGATAAGAAAACAGCTTTCCGATTTTAAGGCGGAATTCGAATCTGATACTACACCGATAAGATTTCTTTCTCGTTACGGAAGCACAATTCCTTATGCTGATGTGTATGTTGCAAAGTCATTGATCAAGGTTCCTTCTAAAGACAGCATTTTTGTTCTTCCAAAAGCCGCCGTGTATGGCCCGTACCTTGATGACCATGCTTATGTGTTGGCAAAGATGATCGACATAAAAACATTGCCTGATTCTGTAAGGTGCCGTCACATATTAATAAGCAATGATGTTTCCCAGGGAGGAGTTGCTGATAGTGTTGCTAAAAAGAAAATGGATAGTGTAGAGGCTGCGATCAATGGCGGAGCATCATGGGCAGATATGGTACAGAAATATAACCCACAAAGCGATGGCAGCAGGCAAAAAAACGGGGAGATGACATTTAGCTCGTTTGATATGCAACAACCAAACTTTGCGAAAGAGTTTGCTCAATTTGCTTTATTTGAAGGAACAAAGGGTCAAAAGAAAGTAGTGAAAACCAGTTTTGGTTATCACCTTATTGAAATACTTGAGTTGAAAAATCCGGAACCGCATTACAAGGTTGCCTATTTCGCAAAGAACATTATTGCAAGCGACGAAACAGAACGATCTGTTCTTGAAGATGCCAGCAAGTTTGTAAGTGAAAGCCCCGATTTAAAAGCTTTTAATGCGAACATTGCAAAGTCAAATGGTCGCTACCAAAAATTCGATGCAACAAACATTGGCCCAAACGATATTTCTATCCAGGACATCGATCAGAGAATGGGCGGAGGCTTTGGCCAGCCAATCCCTTGCCGTGCATTGGTAAGGGAAATTTATAAAGCCGACAAAGGTGAGGTGATCAAACAGGAAAGAATTGGGGATACTAAAACAGGCTATAAATATGTTGTTGCTGCAGTTACTGATGTTTTAAAAGAGGGTACACAACCACCGTATGTAGCAAGACCTACCGTAGAAAGAATTCTTAAGGATAAAAAGAAAGCAGAGCAAATAAAACAAATGATTGGTAAGCCAACAACACTGGAAGCCGCCGCCGCTATATTAAAGGATTCAATAGTTGTGGCAGATAGTGTTCGTATTAATGGCGCTACGAATCTTGTCGATGCAAAAGTTCTAGGAGCAATATTTAATGCATCGAATAAAGGAAAGGTAATTAGTGAGCCAATTGCTGGCAGAGACGCAGTATACGTTGTTAGGGTTGATGATCTTACTACTACTTCTGTACCGGGAGCAGATATTGAAATGCAAAAAGAACAAATGAGACAAAGGGCAAAACAAATGCAAAGTTTCTACAGCTCACCGATCAAGTTAATGAGAGACCAGGCAACTATTAAAGATAATAGGCGAAACTTTTATTAATAAAGCGAAGCTAATTAAAAGCCCGGTTTTGCCTTAGGTGAGACCGGGCTTTTTTGCGCCGCTTTTCGTAAACAAAAAACACATAAGCTGTGCTATTTTTGCTCTATAATGAGTGATGAAATTGTAAATAAAGTCGCCGAAAGCGGGCTAGTAACGATTGACCTTGAAAAATATCTTCCGAAAAAAGAAGAAATAGCAGTTTTTGATCTGAAAGACTTTCTTTTTATGGGAATGATATTGAAGGAAAAAGATTTCAGGGAGGCGCTAAGGCAGCAGGATTGGGAAAAATATCGCAATAAAAATGTAGCCATTACCTGTACAGCCGATGCGATCATCCCGGTATGGGCATATATGCTTGTCACAACATATCTTCAGCCGGTGGCAAAAGAAATAATAGTTGGAGACGAAAAGGAAATTTATAAAGCAGTCTTTTTAAAAAACATCTCTTCAATACACGATTCAGAATTTACAGATAAAAGAGTTGTTTTAAAAGGCTGTGGTGAAACACCGATCGACGATTTTGCCTATGCCGAAGCAACCCGGAAATTGTTGCCGGTTGCAAAAAGTATCATGTACGGAGAGCCATGCAGCACTGTTCCGGTTTATAAAAAGAAATAACTTCTATTCAATCTTTATCAATAACACGGAAATATTTACCTTAACGTGATAAAGAATCGTGTCAATGAAAAAAACCTGGTGGGTTTTATTGCTTGTCATTATTGTTGCTGCTGCCGCATCCATATTTATTTATGGAAAGAATAAACCCAAAGAAAAATTTCCCGCCCATGTGGATTTCAATATTCATATAAGGCCGATACTTTCTGATCGTTGTTTTAAGTGTCATGGCCCTGATTCAAAACAAAGAAAGGCTCACCTTCGATTAGATATTCCCGACAGCGCATTTGCGGCATTAAAAGAAAGCCCCGGATCATTTGCCATTGTTCCCGGCGATCCTTTGCATTCACAAGTTTTTCTTCGCATTTCTTCAACCGATACATCGGAACAAATGCCACCGCCATCATCGAACGTTTCTCTTTCGGCGTATGAAATAAAGCTGATCGAGAAATGGATAAAGCAAGGAGCCGAATACAAACCACATTGGGCTTTTATTGCGCCGCAACCACAACAATTACCAGAAACAGAAAATAAAAAATGGACAAAGAACGAGATTGATCATTTTATACTTGCTAAAATGGAATCAATGGATCTTTCTCCCAATGATCCTGCTGATAAGGAAAGATTATTAAAAAGAGTTTGTTTTGATCTGACCGGCTTGCCGCCAACAATTGAACTGCAGGAAAAGTTTTTAAACGATAATTCTGCGAATGCGTATGAAAAGATTGTTGAGGAACTATTGGCTAATCCACATTATGGCGAAAAGATGGCTGTTAACTGGCTTGATGTAGCTAGGTATGCAGATAGTCACGGCTACCAGGATGATGGTTTAAGAACTATGTGGCCATGGAGGGATTGGGTGATTCATGCTTTCAACGAAAATTATTCATATGAAAAATTCGTTACATGGCAGCTAGCCGGAGACTTACTTCCCGAACCAACAAAAGAAATGTTGCTGGCAACAGGATTTAACCGCAATCATAAAATAACACAGGAAGGCGGAGTGATCGATGAAGAATACAGGCTTGAATATGTAACGGATCGCACCAACACATTTGGAAAAACATTTTTAGCCATGACATTTGAATGTGCCCATTGTCATGATCATAAGTTTGATCCCATTCCTCAAAGATCATATTACGGCACATTTGCTTTTTTTAATCAAATAAATGAGAAGGGGCTACTTGGTGATATTACTCTCGCTTCACTTGCTGACCCGCCGAACATGAAGATCAGCAGCGAGGATGTAAAAAATATTTTACAATTTATCAATAAGAAAGATACAGCAGCGGTGGCGGTAATGATCATGAAAGACAGCAGCGAAGTAAGGTGTACGCATATTTTAAAACGAGGAGTATATGATCAATTGGGGGATGAAGTACCTTTTAGCACGCCGCCAAAAATTTTTCCATTTGATTCGACAAAGCTGGAAAAAAACAGGCTGGGGTTAGCTAAGTGGTTATTTGATAAAAAACATCCATTGACAGCAAGAGTTTTTGTGAACCGCATTTGGCAAGAATTTTTTGGAAGAGGACTTGTAAAAACTTCCGGCGATTTCGGGATGCAGGGAGAACCGCCATCACATCCGGAACTACTCGATTGGCTGGCATTGGATTTTATGAATAATGGATGGAACATAAAACGCCTGGTAAAACAAATTGTACTGTCTGCCACTTATTGTCAATCATCTGTTGTAACGAAGGAAAAACTTTCGAAGGACCCTGATAATGTTTTTCTATCAAGATCGCCAAGAATAAGATATGCGGCAGAATTTGTAAAGGATATTGTTTTATCAAGCAGTGGTTTAATGAATGATGAAATTGGGGGTCCTAGTATAAAACCCTATCAGCCAAAAGGGATTTGGGAATCATCTACATCTGGTCGTGGGCAATTAGCAAGATATGTGCAGGATCATGATGACCAGCTTTATCGTCGTGGGATGTACACATTTATTAAGCGGACCGTTCCTCCGCCATCGATGCTGACCTTCGATGGATCAAACAGGGATCAGTGTGAAGTAAAAAGAGTAAGAACGAATACGCCGCTGCAGGCATTGGTTTTATTAAACGATCCGCAAGTATTGGAAGCCGCAAGAGTATTAGGAGAAAAACTTTCAGCAGAGAAAATTTCAGAAGAGCAGAAGATCGAAAAAGGATTTCGTTTGATCATTTGCAGAAAAGCAAATGAAAAAGAGAAACAAATTCTTTTTGATTATTATAAAAAAGAAAAAGTAGAATTTTCACAAGAGCCGGCAAAAGCAGAAAGTTTTTTAAAAGCGGGCGAATACAAACACGAGCAAAATATAAATAAGCCAGAGGCAGCAGCGCTAATGCAGGTGATTCATACGATTTATAATATGGAAGAGGCCATTACTAAAACATAAACCCCCTGTCCCCCTAAAGGGGGAACTTAGGAAGAATAGTTTAATAAAAAGGGGAATAGAATTACGGGACGTACAAGAGTGCGACGCAATCGAAGATGATAGTAGTAATGAAATTGATATCATAAAAAACAAATTTCATGGCAAACGAATTTTTTGAGAACAGGCTGAACATTACACGCAAACATTTTCTTGGCAAGCTAAGTCTTGGTCTTGGTAGTGTTGCATTAGGGTCATTGCTGATAAAAGATCTTTTCGCCAGCGGATCTGCAGAAATGTTACCACCTGTTGGGCTTCCACATTTTGCACCGAAGGCAAAACGAATCATATATCTTTTTCAAAATGGAGCACCGTCACAATTAGAAAGTTTTGATTACAAACCAACATTGATCGAAAGAATGGGGGAAGACCTTCCCGCATCAATAAGAATGGGACAACGATTAACAGGAATGACAGCCAACCAGGAAAAGTTTCCGATGGTGGGTTCGAAATTTAAGTTCAATCAACACGGGCAATCAGGAACATGGATCAGCGAATTGTTTCCGAACATTGGAAAAATTGCTGATGATATCTGTGTAATAAAAACAATGCACACCGAAGCGATCAATCATGACCCCGCATTGACGTTTATACAAACAGGGGCACAACAAGGCAATCGACCAAGCATGGGTTCGTGGATGAGTTATGGATTAGGAAGCGAGAATAAAAATCTCCCGGCATTTTGTGTGTTGCTTTCAAGAGGTAAAGGAAATGGGCAAGGCGTTTATTCAAAACTTTGGACAAATGGTTTTCTTGACAGTATTCACCAGGGAGTACAATTCAGTAATAGTGATGAAAGAGTTTTGTATTTAAACAATCCCGAAGGTGCCGATAAACTAGACAGAAGAAGAATGTTGGATGAATTAGCAAAATTGAATGCATTATCATTTCAGGAATTTGGCGATCCTGAAATAAAAACAAAAGTAGAACAGTATGAAATGGCATATCGTATGCAAACTGCCGTGCCGGAACTCACCGATCTTTCAAAAGAATCCGATCAAATAATAAAAATGTATGGCCCGGAATGTTTGGTACCGGGAACTTACGCAGCAAATTGTTTGTTGGCCAGAAAACTTTCAGAAGCAGGAGTAAGATTTGTGCAACTGTATCACCAGGGCTGGGATCAGCATGGTAATCTTGTTGGTGAAATGCCGGGTCAGGCAAGAGATACAGATCGGGCATCAGCTGCATTGATAATGGACCTTAAACAAAGAGGGTTGCTGGATGAAACATTGGTGATCTGGGGTGGTGAATTTGGAAGAACAAATTATTGCCAGGGAGAATTGACCAAAGAAAATTATGGTCGTGATCATCATCCGCGGTGTTATAGTATTTGGATGGCCGGCGGAGGCATTAAACCCGGGTTAAGTTATGGCGAAACCGATGAGTTTGGATATAACATTGTAAAAGATCCTGTTCATATAAACGATTTTCACGCAACTGTTTTACACCTGATGGGATTGAATCATGAAAAATTAGTTTTCAAACATCTTGGTCGTCGTTATAGATTGACAGATGTTGCCGGCAAGGTTGTAAATGGAGTACTTGCATAAAAAAGCAGCATGAAATTATTCCAGCGCATTTTATCAAGCCTTAGTTTTTTTATCATTGTGATGCTTTTGTTTTTGCTATTCTTTCAAAACAAAGTATCGCTGCCTCCCTCATTGCAAGCAGTGGGAAGAATGCATCCGCTATTACTTCATTTACCTATCGGGCTTCTTGTCATCTCATTTATATTATGGATCGGAAAAAAAAATATTGATGCCGGATCCTTTCAAAAAATATTTATTCTTGTGTTACAGGTCACGGCATTTACCGCTGCGCTTACTGCGTTAATGGGCTTTTTTCTTTCAAGAGAAGGGGGATATGATGAAAACATTCTTTTAAAACATAAAATACTTGGGATCACAACAGCTGTTTTATCTTATACACTTTTATTAGTTTATCAATCTTTTCCGGAAAAGAAATTTGTTTTCGGAACAGCCATTACATTAGCATTAACGGCAATGATCGCCGGAAGTCATTTCGGCTCCAATCTGACACATGGTGAAGGATTTGTGTGGCAACCCTTAAAGAGTGAAAAAGAAGCTGAAGAAGAAAAGATCACCGACAGCAGCTCTTTGTTTACTGCAGCTATTCGACCGATTCTTAAATCAAAATGTTTTTCCTGTCATAATGAAAAAAAAGCAAAGGGACAATTAATAATGACGACAGAAGAAAAAATTTTAGCAGGAGGAAAAAACGGACCGATTTGGAAATCAGGCGATGCGCTGAATAGTCACATCATTCAAAACATCAATTTACCGGAAGATGAGAAGAAACATATGCCTCCAAAAGGCAAACCACAGTTAAGCCAGGAACAAATTGATTTTCTATTTGCATGGGTACAATCAGGAGCGGACATGAAGAAAACGATGAAAGATTATGCCGATGATGATACAGTAAAAATTCTTGCTGCAAAATTTATTCATTTGCCAAAAGAAGAAACAGAAAAAACATATTTGTTCGCAGCAGTACCTGCTTCAACCATTCAACAGTTGAGCAGCCCATTCTGTTCAGTGTTTCCATTATCACAAAATTCGCCAGCACTACAAGCAGATTTTTTTGTAAGAGAAAAATTTGACAGGAAAAAACTGGAGGAACTTTTAAAAGTTAAAGAGCAGCTCGTTGTGCTTAACCTTGGCAATATGCCGGTAGAAGATGCTGATATGAAAACGATCTACCAATTTTCAAATCTTGAAAAGCTAATATTAAATAATTCGCTGATCACAAATAATGGATTAATTGAGATCAAAAAATTAAAGAGCCTTCGAACTCTTTCGCTTGCCGGAACAAAGATTGATAAAAATGCAGGACAATCACTTTCACAACTCGATTCTTTGAAAGAAGTTTTTATCTGGAACACAAAGATCACCGCAAACGAAGCTGACGAGTTGCAAAAACAAGAAAAAAAAATAAAATTTGACCGTGGCTATGTTCCTGACGAAAATGAGATACTTACATTAACGCCGCCAATTGTAAAGAACGAAGAATTTGTTTTAGCTGGCAATGAACAAATCGAATTAAAACACCAGGTAGGAGGTGTGGCTATACGATACACAACCGATGGTTCAGATCCGGACAGCACGACTTCCCCGGTATATAATAATGCCGTGCCGGTTGAGGGGTTTACGATGATTAAAACAAAAGCAATCAGAACAGGATGGTATAGTAGCCCAATAGCATCATTTACATTTTTCAAGAAAGGAATAAAACCAACAAGCGCCGAATTAATAAATGCTCCAAATGAAAAATACAAAGGGAGCGGAGCCGCAACATTAATTGATGTTAAGAAAGGATTGGCTGAAAATTTGAGCGATGCAGCATGGCTTGGCTTTAGAGAACATCCTTTTGATGCGGTTTTTTATTTTGATACAGTACAAACCATAAACAGCATTTCGATAAGCTACAATGAAAATGTGCAATCTTATTTAATGCCACCCGCAGAAGTGGAAATTTGGGCCGGGGAAAGTAAAGACAAATTAAAGTTATTAAAGAAGGCGGCTGCACAACAACCAACTAAAGATGAAAAAAATGTTGTTAGAATTGGAGGAATGAAAATTGATATTCCGCAATCAACACACAGGTATTATAAAATAATCGCAAAGAATGTTTCAAAACTACCAGCCTGGCATCCCGGTAAGGGACAGAAAGCGTGGGTATTTATTGACGAAATCTTTTTTAATTAAACGATATGAAACGAAAAAAATTTATCCAGAATAGCGGCCTCCTGATCGCAGGCAGCATGATCGCAAGAGAAAAATTATTTGAGATCATTGACGGAGAAGTCGTTTACGGTCAAAATGAAAAAAAATATAAACTGGTAAAAGATTGGGTTAAAGCAGACGCTGCAACATTACCGGTCAATGACTGTCATGAAATGGTACAGGACGCTAAAGGAAGAATTGTCTTATTAACTAATGAAACAAAAAACAACGTCATCTTCTTTAATAAAAAAGGTAAACTACTTGACACATGGGGACATGATTTTCCTGGCGGGCACGGACTTACAATCTGGGGCGATAAAGAACAATTCTTTTTTGTAACCGATACAGTAAAGAATCAATTTTATAAAACAACGATCGAAGGGAAAATATTACAAACCTGGAATTATCCTGTTGAGTCTGAAAAATATTTTGATCCTAAAAGGTTTATTCCAACTGAAACTGCCATTACAAAAGATGGGGAGATATATCTTGCTGATGGTTACGGCATGCAATACATTACTCACTATGATGCCCAGGGAAAAATTAAAAATATTTTTGGCGGAAGAGGTACCGAAGAAAAACATTTAGATAATGCACATGGAATAACAATCGATCATCGTAAAAGTCCTGAAACATTAATTATTACCGACAGGACCCGCTGTTGTTTTAAGCGGTTTTCAATGAAAGGAGAATATATTGAAACGATCTCTTTGCCAGGAGCCTGTGTTTGCCGGCCTGTTATAAAAGGGGATTACTTATATGCGGCGGTTCTTCGTTCGCCCAATCTTGATAATGTTGACTCCGGATTCGTGATTATTCTTAATAAGGAAAACAATGTAGTATCTGTGCTTTGCGGATCAGAGGCGGCTTATGAAAATGATAAACTAAAACCTTTTCATCAAACCGATAAACTTTTTAAACATCCGCATGATGTACTAATAGATGATGAAGAGAATCTTTATGTGTGCCAGTGGAGTTCGGGCAAAGTATATCCTTATAAATTCAAGCCGGTAAAATAATTTTTATGACCATCCGCAGGGCAAAGAAAAAAGATATTGACAAACTTTCGATCTTGTTTGACAAGTACAGAATTTTTTACAAGCAACAATCTGACGTTGACAATGCTATTTCATTTTTGAAAAAAAGAATGAAAAGAAAGGAGTCTGTGATCTTTGTTGCAGAAGAACGAAAAGAACTAATAGGCTTCACACAACTTTTTCCTATTTTTTCTTCGGTAAGCATGAAGAGAACGTGGTTGCTAAATGATCTTTATGTAAATGAAAAAGCAAGGGGAATGGGGGCAGCAACCAAATTACTGAATGCCGCAAGAGATTTCGGAAAAGAAACAAATTCTAAATGGTTATTACTGCAAACAGCAGCAGATAATTTTACTGCACAAACAGTATATGAAAAAAATGGGTGGATAAAAGAAACGGATTTCTTCTATAGAAAAGATATTTAGAACCAACCGCGACGACGAAACATCACTAACATCCAAATAGGGATAAAAAGCATAAGAGCAACGGCGGCAAAAAATCCATAAGGTTTGTGCAACCATGGAATACTTTCAAAGTTCATTCCAAAAATGCCACCAATAACGGTTGCTGGAGCAAGTAAACAAGTCACTATTGCCATCACTTTCATTACTTCGTTCATCTTCAGGTTTACATTGTTCAGGTAAAGATCATGCATGTTGATCATCATATCACGATAAGTTTCACTAAGATCATTTGCTTGTATAATATGATCATGAACGTCTTTAAAATATTTTGTACTGCGATCATCAAGCAGATCGCTGTCGCTGCGGATAAAACCATTTATAAGATCACGAACGGGAGATATATTCCTTTTTAAAACGATTATCTCTTTCCGCAGCTGGTTAATTTTTGCCAATGATCGTTGCGTAGAGCTTCTTACCACCTCTTCTTCTAATGCTTCTATTTGGTCACCCAGGTTTTCCATTACAATAAAATAGTGATCCACGATAAGGTCGAGCATTGTATAACAGAGATAATCAGCACCAGCCTGCCGTAGGCGACTATTGGAAATTTTCAATTTTTCCCTAAGGGAATTAAAAACATCCCGGCTGGCATCTTCCTGGAAACTCAGCACAAAATTTTTACCAACCACAATGCTAATCTGCTCTTGTTCTACTGTGTTCTTTTGAGAATTATAATAAAGCATATTCAGCAGGCAAAAGAGGATATTGTCGATCTCGTCCATTTTTGGCCGTTGATTTATACTCATTATGTCTTCCTGGATCAATGGATGTACACCAAAATAATTGGACAATGTTTCCACATCGGCCTTGCGAATGCCATCAATATTGATCCAGGTGATAGTGCTACTAGATAAAAATTTGAAGCAATCCGTCACATCTTTCAATTCATATACCTCTATAGACTCGGCGTTATAATCATATACTGTAATTCTTATTTCTTTTGAATCTTCCCGTAGCGGAATTATAGTGGGGTTCTGATTTAATATTTCACGGGTACGCTTTGTTCCGAATAAATTCAGCGGTACCAGGTAGCGAAGATATTTTTCGGGTTTAAGCTTTACGTTCATAACGTCGGTAAGTTAGCAAAAGAATCTCATCAGTGGAATAGCCGGGTTTTAAAAATAACGAATCGATTATTCTTTTTGTGAACCCAGTTATATTTTGCATTTTGAAATCAAATTGAAAAATAATGCCATCTCAAAAACAGGAGTTTACATTTCCGGGGCAAACAACAGACCAACTTTTATTATTCGCTTACGGAACTTTTTTAGAACTGAACTGGACGCCAAAATATGCAGGACCGAATGCAATTATTGGATATACACCCCGAAGCTGGAATAAATATGATGATGAGATATTGGTGGAAGCTGCTGACGGAACAATGTCCATTACCAGCAGTTTTGTACACAACGAATCTTTTGATATGATGGGCAAGAATAAAAAGCATATCAATGATTTCATGGTGGCGTTTGAAAAAGTAAGATCATCAGAACCGAAACCGGAATGGACAGCGGCAATCGAAAACTTACGAACACAAACCGTTGAAACAGTAACAACCCAGACAAAACAAGCGGAAGAAATTGATAAAGTGATGAAACTTTCAGGATCTAACTTATATGTGACCTATGGCATCATTGCAATAAATGTTGTTGTATTTATTTTGATGGCAATTAATGGAGCAGGAGTTTTTGACGCAAACGCATTAGTACACATTCGTTGGGGAAGCAATTATTCGCCTCTCACCTTGTCCGGCGATTGGTGGAGATTGATCACATGTGTTTTTATTCATTTCGGTATCATTCACCTTGTAATGAATACTTACGCATTGTATATGGCGGGAGTATATCTTGAGCCAATGCTTGGAAAAACAAAATATATAGTTGCTTATTTAACAACAGGAATTTTTGCAAGCCTTGCCAGTCTTTGGTGGCACAGTGAAGGGGTAAACAGTGCAGGAGCTTCCGGCGCCATCTTTGGTTTGTATGGAGTTTTTCTTGCCTTGCTTTTTACCAATCTTATTCCCAAACAAATGAGGACATCGTTATTGCAAAGCATTGGTGTCTTTGTTGTTTTTAATTTGATCTATGGTGCAAGGGCCGGTGTGGACAATGCTGCACACGTTGGCGGGCTATTGAGTGGCATGATCATCGGATTTATTTTTTATCTATTATTAAAAAAAGAAGATAAAGGAACTAAAAGCAATCTTGTTCTATTGGGGATTACTACTGTGGCAGTTTTGTCAGCATGGATGTATCTGAATAGCCCGGGAAATAAGATAGGACCAGAAAGACGTGAGGTGGAATTAAATTATTTAAAACAAGTAAAATTTCCTGACGGAGAAAAGTTTTATGAAAAGTATAAAGAGTTTGCCGATAGTGACGAAAAGATAGTTAATATGTTTAATGACGGAACAGTGAACTATAGCGAATGGCTAAGTAAAAATGAATCAAACATGCAACAGGAATTAGAAAAGGCGACCAACATAATTACTAATATGGAAAAGATATGATGTTTCAGAAACTTCAAAGGCCAAGATTACTTTACTCGAACAGTTATTGGATGCCCGAAAAGAAGAAGTTTCAATTATTAAACAACTTGCACAAGACGACAATGCAGCAAATAAACTAAAGCGGGCAGAAATAAGAAATAAGCAGGGCGAAATATTGACGGAGTTAAATAAGCAGGATAACTAAATTATAAAGAACTTTTTGCCCGTTCCAAATCTTCCGGTGTATCAATAGCGATATTATTATAATCAGTTTCTGCCATTTTTATTTTAATACCATTTTCCAAATAGCGAAGCTGTTCCAGTTTTTCAGTTTTTTCCAATGAAGATTGCGGCCATTTCGTAAAATTCATCAATATATCTTTTTTATAGGCGTAAACTCCAACATGCAAAAAATAATTAGCATTCATTTTCGCATCTCGTTGATAAGGAATAATGCTTCGGCTGAAATAAAGAGCATAACCCGATCTATCGGCCACAACTTTTACATTATTAGAATTGACGGCTTCTTCTTTTGAAATTTTTCTCATCAATGAAGCAACCTGCACATTGGGATCATTAAAAAGAGAAACCAATTTTTCCAAAGGATCCTTTTTTATAAATGGCTCATCGCCTTGTACATTTACGATCACGTCAACATTCATTTCAGCAACGGCTTCAGCAATTCTATCGCTGCCACTTTCATGTTCCTTCTTGCTCATGATCGCTTTCCCACCATTCCCTTTTATTTCTTTATAAATAATGTCACTGTCGGTCACAACAAAAACATCGTTAAATAAACCTGTTGCTATGGTATTATCATACACGTGACGAATGATTGTTTTATTTCCCAGCACCTGCATCAGTTTACCAGGAAAACGTGTGGCAGCATAGCGGGCAGGAATTACGGCAACAATATTCATTGGGGAAAGTTAGCAAAAGCAATCAACCATCAAGTTTTTGAAATGGCTTTTTTAATAAAGCAACAAGATCCTCATCTTTTTCATTCGGATAATAACGGTCAAGACCATACCGGAGTTCTTTAGTGTCAAGTGTTTTGTAAGTCCCGAATAATCTGTCCCATATTGAGAACACAGCGCCATAATTGCTGTCTGTATAAGGCTGTTTCCAATGATGATGGACCTTATGCATATTGGGAGAAACAAGAAAATAGCTTAACATTTTGTCTAACTGATTTGGCAAACGAATATTAGCATGAGTAAAAGCGGTCGAAAGCACAAGTAATGTTTGATAGATCATAACTGCATACATAGGTGCCCCCGACACAAAAATGAGTATCAGAAAAAAAATACCTCTAAAAATACTATCACCGGGATGATGTCGCAGTCCCGTTGTTACATCTACGTTATTGTCTGTATGATGAATAAGATGAAAACCCCATAAGAGTTTTGCCTTATGCATTATCAGGTGCACAAGCCAGCTGCTAAAATCCAATGCGAGAACGCCTATAATAATTGTAAAAAAGGTATTTGCATTTGTCCAATAAACAAGGCCAAATGATTCACGTCTACACCACTCACATAGCAATACAATTAATACTGCAATAGCTGTGTGGATTACCAGGTGTACAACGGTGAAAAACAAATTAACCTCAGCATGGCGAGCCTTGTTTTTTTTATAACGCATGGGAAGCAACGGGATAGCACCTTCAAGGATCCAGAAGATCAGGAGACCACCTACAAGAAAGATCATTCTTTGTACAGGGTGATTTTCAAGAGTATCGAAATAATTCCTTATGTCATTCCACATGTGATGACTTCTTTAACGAAAAGTTACACTAAAAAATGTTAAGTGGAGACGTTTGTCTCATTACTATTTGCAAATTCGTGCCCGCAATCAAAACAATGATTGACTTTATCTACAGCCAAAGCATAGTCTCCAAGAAAAAAGGTAAGAATTGCGCTGATCCAATTTGCGGCTTTACGGGGAGTGCTAACTAATTCAATGTTGTGACCTCTGCAATTTGGACACTCAACTGCTTGTTTGCGGTTGTTTTCAACTTCTTTAAAGATCTCATAAGCACGGCCAAAATCTTTTTTTGTAACAAGTAATTTTATTCCACCAACTGCATTTGTCCAAATTGGATTTACTGTAACGGTATTCTCATCTTGTAGCCAACATTCAATATCCTCACTTTCTAAACGGGCCAATAGCAAATGAGCCTCCATGTAATTATTAAAAGATTGCAGAATGACAAAGTCCATTCCATAAAAATAAAAAAGCCGTTCCAATGAACGACTAAAAAGATATTCTATATTTTAAAATTATTGATTCAGCATTAGCGGCATAACCAGCATCATCAGCTCTTCGTTCTCGTCCTGTTCAGTAGGTTTAATGATTCCTGCTTTTGTTGGAGTAGACAATTCCATTTTTATGTCGTCACTATCAGCAGCGTTTAGCATTTCAATTAAAAATCTTGCGTTAAAAGCAATCGCAAGATCTTCACCATCATAACGACACTTCATTCTTTCATCACCCTCAAAACTAAAGTCAACATCCTGTGCAGTCAATTCAAGCTCGCTGCCCGCAATACTAAGTACAACCTGGTTGGTGCTTTTGTTACTAAAGATCGCAACCCGACGCAATGCTCCCTGGAAATCATTTTTATTAACGACCAGTTTGTAAGGATTGTCAGAAGGGATTACTACTTTATAATCCGGAAAACGGGCATCGATGAGGCGACAACTCATTTGCGTGGTGCCGTGTTTTACAAAAAAATGGTTGCTGTTGTAGCTGATGGAGATTTCATCATCATTTGCCGGTAAGGCAGATTTTAACAGCGTTAACGGCTTTTTAGGAACAATAAAACTATCAGCTTTTGGACAGCTTACATCTACTCTCTTATATTTTACAAGGCGATGTGCATCGGTAGCCACACATTGCATTCCTTTTTTATCCAATTCAAAAAACACACCTGTCATTGCAGGGCGCAGATCATCATTGCTTACAGCAAATAATGTTTTATTGATAGCAGTGATCAGCGCAGATGAAGTGGCCTTAAATGAAGTAGTATCGTCAGCTGAAGGTTCTTTCGGAAAATTATCTGGGTTCTCGCCCATCACTTTATATTTCCCATTATCACTGGTGAGCTCAATACCGAAATTTTTATCAATATTAAATGTCAACGGCTGATCGGGAATGTTTTTCAAACTGTCTAAAAGGATCTTTGCAGGAATACAAACCTTGCCGCTGTCTTTTGCTTCAATATCCATTTGAATACGCATCACGGTTTCAAGATCCGTTGCGACTACACTCAGTTTATTTTTTTCTACTTCAAACAAAAAATCTTCAAGGATTGGCAGTACAGTGTTGGCATTAATAACACCCGAAATATGCTGTAGTTGTTTCAGTAAAGCCGAAGAGGAAACAATAAATTTCATCTTGCATTTGGTTTGAGGCGAAGCTAATGATTTTTGGATTATAGCCAACAATTATAAAAACACTGTGGATTATTAAGTAGCAGCAGGATACGAGGCTTACATTTGAGCCCTGAATAGAAAATGTTACCCCAAAAATCAATTACAAAAGAACAGGCCTACCAGAAACTAAAGCACTATTGTGCCTACCAGGATCGTAGCCATAGCGAAGTGAAGACAAAAGCATATTTGCTTGGAATAAAAAGATCCGACGTAGAAGAGTTAACCTCCAGGCTGATCGAAGAAGGGTGTTTAAATGAAGAACGCTTTGCAAAATCATTTGCCGGTGGCAAATTCAGAATCAAACAATGGGGAAGAATTAAGATCAGGGCTGAATTGAAGAAAAAACAGATCAGCAATTATTGCATTGTCGCAGCGCTGAATGAAATAGACGATCTAAAATACAAAAAAACTCTTCACAAACTGGCTGTAAAAAGATGGAACTCTATAAAAGGAGCTGGAACAAACCTGTTTGTAAAAATGACAAAAACCAGAGACTATCTTTTACTGAAAGGATACGAATCAAATCTCGTAGCAATAGAAATTAAATCTCTTGCTGAAAAACAAAAAGGCGCCGGTTAGCGCCTTTTATGAAAAGAGAATTTTTTTTATGGCGCAGGAACAAATGGCTTTGGTGATGCCTGCGATGCTTTTATTTGTTCGGCCGTTCTTCCGCCAGGCGGGCAATTTTCTCTGAGAAATTTTGAGTACAATTTACCAAGGTGTTGAAAAGTACCTTCGCCTTCACTGATACTGTGCGTACGATTTGGATAGCTCATCATCTGGAACATCTTTCCGTTTTTCACTAATTCATTTATCAGCTTTTCTACATTTTGATAGTGTACATTATCATCACCGGTGCCATGCATGAATAATAAGTTTCCTTTTAAA
>Ga0105249_10002088_pt1 | contig 17318 bp, 17 predicted proteins | sample KBSS44metaG_FD_81522 | JGI IMG/M metagenome (GOLD analysis project Ga0105249, IMG submission 81522) | Switchgrass rhizosphere microbial communities from Kellogg Biological Station, Michigan, USA - KBS S4-4 metaG | ecosystem: Host-associated > Plants > Roots > Rhizosphere > Soil | place...
CTGCGGCAGCAGCGCCGCGACCTCGTCGTGCTCGAGCCGGCCTATCAGCTCGACCGAGCCGGCGGCGGCGCGGGCCAGCTCGGCGTAGTCCGCGGGCGGGTCGGCGAGAAAGGCGGAGAGGATCGGCAGCGGCTCCTCCACCCCGCCCTCGAAGGCGCGGCCGCGGCGGGCGACCTCGAGGGCGCCCTCGAGGTCGCCCTGCTCGAGCGCCGCCAGCAGGCGGCGGACGCCGTCCTCGAACTCGCCGAAGCCGGCGACCTGCAGCCGTGCCTCGGGGTGGCTGGCGTGGACCAGCGGCCAGGCGGCGAGCAGCAGGTCGATCCCCTTGGAGACGATCAGCTTGCCGACGAAGACGACGAGCGGCTGCCGCGGCCCGGGCGGCGGCCGGAACTCCTCGACGTCGACACCGGGCGGGCCGAGCCGGGTCTTCTCCTCGAGCTCGGGCAGTTCCGGCAGCGCCGCCCATAGCGATTCGGCGGTGTGGCGGGAGCCGACGAGGACGCCACTCGCCGGCCCGACCCCTTCCAGCGCGTAGGGGCCGAAGCGCTCGCGGTGCGGTTTGACGGTGTACTCGAGCGCCGAGCCGTGGATCTTCACCGCGAAGGGGGCGATGCCAGCGCGGGCGAGGATCGCGGGGCCCATCACCAGGTGGTTGGCGAGCGCCAGGTCGATACCGCCGGCCGCCGCCGCGACCTCGCGCACCGCCGTGACGTTGTCCTCCAGGTAACGGTCGAGCTCGGCCTCGCTCAGCTCCGGGAATGCCTTCACCTCGAAGCCCTCATACGGATCTTTGACGTAGACCGGCAAAAGGCCGCCGATATCGGGCACGTGCTGGTGCACGCCGGCCAGATCGACCTCCCGATCCTGGCTCAGCAGATGGACCTCGTGGCCGAGCCGGGCCAGCGCCGGAGCGAGGTTCGCGTTGTAGATGTTGCTGCCGGTGCCGCGCAGCATGTAGCCATGAAAGATGAGCACGCGCATCGGGAGCCGCCCAAGGTATTAATCTCCCCGGCGTGAACGACCGTCAGCTCTACCGCATGCGTGCAGCGGCCTCGGGCCGCGAGGCGATCGCCCACGTCGAGCCGGGGACGATCTACGTCGACCGCGAGACCGGCGAGGAGATGGAGCCGGTCGCGATGATCCTGCCGCTCGCCCCCTCCGCCTCCGCCCTGCCGCGTGAGCCGGAGAACCTACGCGCCTGCCGCCGCTGCGACCAGCTGATCGGGATCGACGTCAGCGACTGCCCCTACTGCGGCCTCCGCCAATCGCCCCTCTGAGGCGTGCGGCTAGAGCCCGAGGGCTACGGTTTCGCGACCAGGGTCGCGGTGTAGAGCAGGCGGGCGTTGGAGTAGTAGCAGCCGTAGGTCTTGGTTTTGCCGACGCCCTGCTGGGGATGGCCGCCCTGGATGTCTTCTTTGGAGGAGCAGTGTTCGGCCAGGCGACTGCCGCGCCAGGTGTTTTCGGCCGAGACGTTGAAGGCGAACATCGGCGCCCAGGTGGGGATCGTGAGGGCGACGACCTGGCCCTGGAGGACGTTGAGGGGGCGTTCGAGGGCGAAGATCGGGGTCGTCCCGAAGTAGGAGTTGAGCACCTGGAGGGGGCTCTGGCGGACCAGTTCGTATTTCGGGGGAGTGGTTTCTTCGACCGGTTTGAGGATGCCGATACGCGCCTCCGAGGGGGTGCCGAGGAATTCGTTGAAGAAGCCGATCTCGTTCGTGGTCGATTCGGTTTCTTTCGCCGAGGGCTTGGCGAGGGTTATCGACCAGGCGACGATTTTGCCGTCGAAGGGAACCTCGTACGGTTTCACTACGCCGTCGGCGATCGCCTGGAAGCCGGTGACGTGGCCCTCGACCCGGCAGGGCGTGATCTCGACGTTGTTGACGATTTTGCCCGGGCAGGAGGCGTCCGGCGTTTCCGCCGTCTGGCCGAGGGTGACGACTTTGAGCGGCGCCGAGTCGGCCTGGCCCGGGGAGGCGACGTAGATCGCCGCCGCCAGGAAGACGGCGAGCGCAAGCAACGGCCAGGCGCGGCCAGGGCGTCTGTTCTTCTCGGCGAGTGGCATCTTTGGTGGCAACACCGGCTGCGGTGGCCAGTTGCGGGGCATTCTGCCCACCCGCCGCGCCAAATGCGGACGGCCGGGGCCGCTTGCACGATCCCCTCCAGCTAGCGCGTGGGGTTCCGGATAGACGCTAAGGTCGCCGCCCGATGCCTGCGGTCGAGTCGAATCCCGGCCAGATCGTCCTCGCCGAGGCGGAGCGCGTGCTGCGCCAGAACTGGCACGAAGGCGCCCGCGGCGAGCTCCGCTACTCCTACACCGAGCCGAGCCCCGGCCGCTATCCGTGGCAGTGGTACTGGGACTCGTGCTTCGCGGCGATCGTCTGGCGGCGGTTCGACCGCGCCCGCGCCCGCCGCGAGCTCGAGAGCCTGCTCGCGGCGCAGCGCCCCGACGGCTTCGTCGGCCACACGATCTTCTGGCGGCAGCCGGTCACCTTCCCGCGCCTTCTCTTCTACAACGTGCCCAGCCGCGGAGCGCTGCAGACCGGCTCGATCCAGCCGCCGCTGCTCGCCTGGGCCTGGCGGATCGCCGTCGGCGACCCCGCCGAGGAGCCGCGCATCGCCGCCCAACTCGACTGGCTGGCCGCCAACCGCGACCTCGAGGGCGACGGCCTGCTGTGGATCGTCCAGCCCGACGAGTCGGGCCTCGACGCCTCACCCAAGTTCGAAGCAGTCTGGGGCTGGGAAGCCAACGGCCGCCCCGGCTTCCCGCTGCTGGTCCGTCGCAATCGCAAGCTCGGCTGGGACGCGCGGCGGATCCGCGGCCGCGGTGGCCCGGTCCTCTGCGAGACGCTCGTCAACACCCTCTGGTCGCTGTCGCTGCAGGCGCACGGCCGGCCCTCCGCCACGGCGGCCCTCGTCGACCGCCTCTGGGACGAGCGGCGCGGCCTCTTCGTCGACGAAGCCGAGCCGGGGGCGCTGCGGCCGCAGACGGTGACCTGGGCCTCGCTGGCACCTCTGGCGCTGCCCGACCTCCCCGAGGCGATCGGCCGCCGCCTGGTCGAGGAGCACCTGCTCGACCCGAGCCAGTTCCTCACCCCGGTCGCCCCACCCTCCGTCGCGGCCAACGACCCCGGCTACGAACCCGACGGCGGCCATGGCCTGATCCGCCGCTACTGGCGCGGCCCGACCTGGATCAACTCCAGCTGGATGGTCTGGCTGGGGCTGCGCCGGCTCGGCTATGAGGCCGAGGCGGCACGGCTGGCCGCGGGCGTGATCGGCGCCGTCGCCCGCGAAGGGATGCGCGAGTACTACGACCCGCGTTCGGGCATAGGTCTCGGCGCGCGCGACTTCGCCTGGTCGACGCTCGCGTCTGAGCTCGCCGACCCCGACGGGGCCGCGACGGCGTCCTATTTGTAGCGGTAGGTGATCCGCCCGCGATCGAGGTCGTACGGGCTGAGCTCGATCTTCACGCGGTCGCCCGGCAGGATGCGGATGTAGTGGCGGCGCATCTTGCCCGAGATGTGGCCGAGCACATCGTGCCCGTTGTCCAGTTTGACGCGGAACATCGTGTTCGGGAGAGCCTCGGTGATCTCTCCCTCCATTTCGATCTTTTCCTCTTTGGCCATGCGGCCGAGATAGTACGGCACCGTCCGTATTTGCCCATGCTTCGCCCGTCTCGCGGTCGCTTTCGGCCGCTTCAGAGCCGATTCTGGGTGAGGTGGACCAGCGCCGATTCGCGGTCGGTGACCTCTCCCGCGTACTGCGCCGCCTCCAGCTCGGCCACCGCTTCGCCCAGCTCCGGCCCCGGCTCCAGCTCGAGCGCGGCGGCAATCTCGTCGCCGCGCAGCAGCGGCTCCGGCGGCCCTTCGCGGCGCCAGTCGAGCGCCGCGGCGATCATCTCGCGAGCCAGCTCGAGGTGGGCGTCGACCATCTCCGGCCTCGCCAAAGGGCCGGCGCCGCGGGCCGAGAGGCGGTCGGCGACGGTGAGCAGGGTGACGTCGACGCCGACCGGCTCGGTCGCCCGCAGGTAGTCGTGGACGCGGCGTGCCGGCAGCGGCCGCTCGGGGATCAGGAAGCCGAGCCGCAGGTGGTGCAGGGTCAGCGCCTGCAGGTGGCGGGTAAGGCGACGGCTGGCGTGCAGGCGGCCGGCGAAGATCCCCTCGATCACCTCGGCACCGAGCGTGTCGTGGCCGCGGAATCCGACGAAGCCGTCGCGCTCCTGGCGCGTCTGCGGCTTGGCGATGTCGTGGAAGAGGGCGCCGAAGCGGAGTGCCGTGCCGCGGTTCATCTCGTCGGCGAGCGGCTCGGCGAGCAGCTCCGCGACCTCGGCGGCGCGCTCGCCGGCGAAGCGGTCGAGGTCGGCCTCGATCTCGAGCGTGTGCTCGAGCACCGCCAGGGTGTGGCCGTAGACGTCGAGGTGATGATTCGGGCCCTGCTCGACCCCGTGCAGCCCGGCGACCTCGGGGAGAACGACGGCGCTGACCCCGAGCTCCTCCATCAGCCGCAGTCCGCGCAGCGGGTCGGGGCCGCCGAGCAGCTGCCGCAGCTCGGCCAGCTGCCGCTCGCCGGCCGGCTCGGCGGCGCGGCCGACTGCATCGCGGGCAAGCTCGGCGGTGGAGGGGTCGAGATCGAGGCCGAGTCCGGCGGCGAGGCGCGGCGCCCGCAGCAGCCGCAGCGGTTCCTCCGTGAAGCTGCGCTCACCGACCGCCCGCAGGACGCGGCGCTCGAGGTCGCCGAGGCCGTCGTAGGGGTCGTGCACCTCTTCGCCGCCGAGCGGCACCGCGACGGCGCCGATCGTGAAGTCACGGGCGGCGAGGTCGGCGTCGATCGAGCCTTCGCGGAGCGGCGTCAGATCGACCTGCCAGCCGCGCGCCGCGGCTACCACCCGCCAGGTGCTGAACTCGGAGGAGAGCTCGAAGGCGTGGCCGCCGAGCGCTTTGGCCAGCGCCCGCGCCGGCGCGTCGGGATCCCCGGCGAGCGCGAGGTCGAGGTCGCGGATCTCTTCGCCGAGCGCCGCGTCGCGCACCGCCCCGCCGACGATCCAGGCGTCGTAGTCGGGCAGCGCCGCCGCCGCGGCCGCGACCAGCGGCGAGGAACGCAGCGCCTCGATCATCCCGGCCGCCGCGGCACCCGCGTCGAGATGCCGCAGGTGATCTCGTAGTTGATCGTCCCGAGCCGCGCCGCCAACTCCTCGGCGCGAATCCGCTGCTCCCCCTGGGCGCCGATCAGGACTGCCTCGGCGCCGACCTCCACCCCGGTCTCCGGACCGAGGTCGACGGTCAGGTTGTCCATCGAGATCGTCCCGACCAGCGGCCGCCGCTCGCCACCGACCAGCACCTCGGCGTCGTTGGAGAGCGCCCTGCGCACGCCGTCTCCGTAGCCGACCGGGATCACCCCGACCCAGGTGTCGCGCGGCGCCTTCCAGGAGCGCCCGTAGCCGGCGCTCTGGCCGGCCGGAAAGCGCTTTACCGCGGCGACGTAGCTGTGCAGCGAGAGCGCCGGCGCCAGGCCGCGCTCGGCCGGGTCGCCCTGGAAAGGGTCGAGCCCGTAGACGGCGACCCCGCAGCGCGCCAGGTCGAAATGCGAGCGGGGATCGCGATACACCGCGGCGCTGTTGGCGGCGTGGGCGAGGACCTCGGGGAACTCGGCCTTGACCGCCTGCACGAACTCGTCGAAGCGGCCGAGCTGCGCCTCGAAGTAGCCCTCGTCGGAATCCGGTTCGTCGGCGGTCGCGAAGTGGGTCCAGACCGCGGCCAGCTCGAGGTTGGGGTCGGCGTCGCAGGCGCGGACCAGGGCCAGGGCCTCCTCGGCGTCAAAGGTGCCGAGCCGCCCCATGCCGGTGTCGAGCTTGACGTGGACGCGGGCCGGGCGGCTGGCGGCGCGGGCGCGGGCCGCGAGCAGGGTGCGGAAGTCCCCGCTCCAGAGGCCGACCTCGGCGCCGGCACCGAGGGCGATGTCGAGCTCGGGCGGGCTCAGCGCCCCCATCGCCAGCAGCGGCACATGGCCGAACCGGCGCGAGACCTCCTCCGCCTCGCGCGCCGTCGCCACCGCCAGCCAGGTGGCACCGCCGGCCAGCGCCGCCGCGGCACAGTCGTTGGCGCCGTGGCCGTAGCCGTCGGCCTTGACCACAGCACAGAGCTCGGCCGCGCCGCGTAGCTCGTCGCGCAGCCGGGCGCAGTTGGCGCGGACCGCCTCGAAGTCGATCCGGGCGACTGCCCGCTCCACGGTCAGCCTTCGGGGTCGTCGCCGTCGACGATCGCGGCAAGGGCGTCGGCCCGGGTCACCATCCCCGCCAGGCGGCCGTCCTCATCGACCACGGGCAGGTGGTTGTGGTGCGAGTCGGCGATCTTCTTCGCCACCCGGTCGGCGCTCTCGTAGGTCTTGACGGTGATCGGGTCGGCCGTCATCAGCTCCGAGACTTTGGTCGCGAACGCTTTCTCGAGCTTGTGTTCGAAGCCCTTCATCGAGCCGATGAAGACGATGCCTCCCATGATTTCGAGGTAGTGCGGGAGGTGCAGGTCGGACTCCTCGTCGCTGAGGATCAGGTCCGACTCGCTGACGATCCCGACCACGACGTTCGCTTCGTCGACGACGGCGATCGCGCCGTGGTCGGTCTTGGCGAGCAGATCGATCGCCTTGCGGGCCTCGTCCTCGGCTTGCACGGTTGAGACGTCGGCGTCCATGATCTCGGCGGCGGTCTTCATGGGGCGCGAGGTTATTCGACCCGGAGGCTCGATGTGCGGCTAGTCGCCGCGCAGCCCGGCCGGGATCGCGGCGATCACGTCGGTGGCGATCACCGACTCGGCGGCGCCGATCCGGCGCGCCGCCTCGCGGCCGGCGCGGGCATGGGCGAGGACCGCCGCGCACGCTGCCGCGAACGGCTCGAGGCCACGGGCGAGCAGCGCCGCGGTGAGGCCGGAGAGGACGTCGCCGGTGCCGGCGGTCGCCAGAGCCGGCGCCGAGACTGCGTTGACGGCGACCCGCTCGCCGTCGGCGACGATCGTGTCGTCGCCCTTGAGGACGACCACCGCGCCGGCGGCGACCGCGGCTTCGCGGGCGGCGGCCAGGCGGTGGGCGTCAACCTCGGCCGAGTCGCGGCCGAGCAGGCGACCGAGCTCGCCGGCGTGCGGGGTGAGGATCGTCGCGGCACTGCGGCCGCCGATCGCCTCGAGCCGGCCGGCGAAGGCGTTGAGACCGTCGGCGTCGATGACCAGCGGGCACCCGATCCGCGGCGCGACCTCGCGGGCCAGCGCCAGCGAGCCCTCGTCACGGCCGAGGCCCGGCCCGAGCACGCCGGCGGCGGCGCGCTCGAAGGCGGCCAGCAGCGGCTCGGCGGAAGCAGGCGAGAAGCAGCCGTCGCCGCCCGGGATCGCCCGCGACATCACCTCGGGGTCGGCAGTGGCGAAAACCTGCTGCAAATCGCAAGGAATGGCGACGGTCGCGTAGCCGGCGCCGCCGCGGATCGCCGCCCGCGAGGACATCCGCACCGCCCCGGTCAGTCCGCGCGAGCCGCCGGCGATCGTCACCTGCCCGGAGCTGAACTTGGTCGAGCGGGCGCCGCGCTTCGGCGGCAGCTCGAGCACGGCTGGGTCGATCGTCCCCGCCGCGGGCGCCGCCGGCGTGCCGCCGGGGATCCCGATCGGCGCCACCCGCAGATCGCCCGTCGCCCACTTGCCAGGCGCAACGAGCTGCCCGAGCTTGGCGGCGTGGAAGCTGACCGTGAGGTCCGCCCCGACGACCGCCCCCGCAACCTCGCCGCTCGCGGCGTCGACCCCGGAGGCGACGTCGCAGGCGACTACCGGCGCCCCGCACTCGTTGATCGCCGCAATCGCCGCCGCGGCCGGTTCCCGCGGCGCACCGCTGAAGCCGGTGCCGAAGATCGCGTCGACGATCGCGCCGGAGCCGCTCAGGCGCGCACCGATCTCCCCTGCGGCGACCTCATGCGCCTCGGTCCGCGCCAGGTTCGCGGCCGCGTCGCCCTTCACCTCGTCAGCCGGCCAGATCAGCAGGGCCTCGACCGCGAAGCCGACCTCACGCAAGAGCCGCGCCGCGACGAAGCCGTCGCCGCCGTTGTTGCCCTTGCCGCAGACGATCCGCACCGGCCCCCGCGGCGCCAGCTCGACCACTGCCTCGGCCAGCGCCCGCCCCGCCGCCTCCATCAGGTTCAGCGAGGGGATGCCCTGCTCCTCGATCGCCCAGCGGTCGGTCGCCCGCATCCCCTCGGCGTCGTAGAGCGGTTGTAGCCAAGCCTCCATCGCCGCCAGGGTATCCGCGTCGCGGTCAGTAACAGATTGCGACCGCGGCGGCGTTGTCGCGCGAGTGGGTCAGCGAGATCTCGATCCGGCGGCCGGCGGCCGCTTCGGCGGCGCGGCCCGAGAGGCGCACGGTCGGCGGTTCGCCGGCCACGACCTCGATCTCCCTCAGCCCCAGCACGCTGCGCAGCCCGAGCGCCTTTGCCACCGCCTCCTTGGCGGCGAAGCGGGCGGCGAGGTGGCGGCCGGGGCGGGCCTTGCCATAGGCGTACTCGCGCTCGGCAGCGGTAAAGACGCGCTCGGCGAGCCGTGGGTGCCGCTCCAGGGCAAGCTCCATTCGCTCGATCTCGAGCAGGTCGATACCGACGCCGGTGGTCATGGGGTGAATCTTGCTACTTGGCGAGGCCGGCGACGAGCGTGGCGCTGGTGCGGTCGCCGGAGCTCGAGCCGCCGAGCGCGATCCAGCCGAGCTTTTCGAGGTACGGCCGCACCTCGTCCAGTTCCGCCACGTCGAGCGGCGAGGCGAGCGCTTCGAACAGCTCGAGCGCCGGGGCACCGGAGATAAAGCCGCTGATCGGCGTGTCGCCGAGCGCCGCCTTGGCTTCTTCGAAGGCCGGGTCGTCGGCCAGCGTGCCCGCTTTTTCGGAGAGCGCCGCGATCGCCGCCTCGGGGCCGTAGGAGATCGCAACCTTGCTGCCGCCGGCGGCGACGACGATCGGCTTCTCGCCGAGTTCGGGCGAGCTGATCGAGAAGCCGGAGAAGGACCCTTCCTTGAAGGCGGTGACGCCGGGGACATTCGAGTTGCGCAGCAGCAGGCCGAGGTTTTTCACCGTGTTCTGGGCTTCGTTCGGGTCGCCCGATTCGATCACCAGGGCGCCGCTGAGGTTGCTTTCGCTGTTCCCTTCGACGAAGACGCCGATGTCGCCGATCGAGCCGAGGAGCGAATCGATGTCGATCCCCGACCCTTCGAGGCTGCGCTTGAACTGGTTCGGCGGCACCTCGCCCGGGATCCCGTTTTCGTCGATCTGGTCGATCATCTGTTCCAGCGCCTTGCCGTATTCGGCGCTGGCGACCGCCACCACCGAGCCGGCCGGCAGCGAGCCGAGCAGGCCGCTGGCGTCGCCGCCCGCGGCCGCGCCGCTGGTCAGGTTTGAGCTGATGTCCATCTCCAGGGTTTCGGCGCCGGGGACGAAGCTGATCAGCGCCGTCGAGCCTTCCGGTTCGATCCCCAGCAGTTCGAGGCCAAGGCGGGTTTCGTCGTCGATCCCCTGGCCGGCTTCCTGGATCAGCGCGCCGATGTCGACGTAGATGTCGCCGACGCTGCCGTCGGCAGCTTCGCCGCTGGTGGCGGCGTACGAGTCGGTACCCGCAAGATTTTCGCCGTCGAGCGCGTCGACCATCTGTTCGAAGATCCGTTCGTCCTCCGCGTACATCAGCAGGCCTTCGGTGAAGCCGACGGTCGCGCCTTCGTCGTCGGTCTTGAAATCGACGCCTTCGTACTCGCCTTCCTCGTAGGTTTCGCCGCTTTCGTCGGTCTTCTGGTTGACGAATTCTTCGGCTTCGCCTTGGTCGGAGACCTGCAGCGCCGCGCCCGCCCCCTGGAAGTCATCGCCGTCGTATTCCTGGAGGAAGATCCCGGCGCGCTCACCGAGCCACGGCTGCACTTCTTTTTCGAAGTCGAGGTTGGCGCCGCCGTCGGCGGCGGAGCGTTCGAGTTCTTCGGCGATCAGGGCACCGACGCTGTCGATCCCGGCGATCTTCTCGGCCAGGGAGTTGACGTTTTCGGCGATTTCGCTGTCGGGCTGGATCTGGGCTTCGATGAAGACCGAGGCGCCCGGCGGCGCCGCTTCTGCCGGTTCGGTCTCCCCGGAGCCTGAATCGCCGCCGCAGCCAGCGACGAGCAGCGCGGCCGCGAGGGCCGCAAGGATGAGCATGGGGACGAAACGGCGCCTCACGAAGCGCGGACCCTAGAGGATTCCCGACCGTCGGCTCACTCGACGGTGACGGTCTTGGCCAAATTTCGGGGTTGATCGACGTTGAGGCCGCGAGAGCGGGCGATGTCGTAGGCGAGCAGCTGCAGCGGCAGCACCGCGACGATCGGTTGCAAGATCCAGTCGGTGCGAGCGACCTCGATCGTCTCGTCGGCGACCTCGGCAACCCGCTCGTCGCCGGCAGTGGCGATCGCGATCGTGCAGGCGCCGCGGGCGCGGACCTCTTCGACGTTGGAGAGCACCTTCGCCAGCACCGGGCTCTCGGTGGCGACGCAGACGACCGGGGTCGACTCGTCGAGCAGGGCGATCGGGCCGTGCTTCATCTCTCCCGCCGCGTAGGCGTCGGTCGGGATGTAGGAGACCTCCTTCAGCTTCAGCGCCCCCTCAAGGCAGACCGGCAGCCCGATGTGGCGGCCGAGGTAGAGGAAGAAGTCCTGCTCGTAGTACTTGGCGGCGATCGCCCGCACCGGCTCCTCGGTCATCGCCAGGGTCTCGTCGATCTTCACCGGCAGCGCCCTCAGTTCGGCCACCAGCTCTTCGATCCGCTCCGGCGGCAGCGACTCGCGCAGCTCGGCGATCCGTAGCCCGAGCAGGTACATCGCCGCCACCTGGGCGAGGAAGGTCTTGGTCGCGGCGACCCCGATCTCGAGGCCGGCCCGGGTGAAGAGGATGGCGTCGGCGTCGCGGGTCGCCTGGCTGCCCATGATGTTGGTGACCGTCAGCACGGTCGCCCCCGCCTCGCGGGCGAGCCGCATTGCCGCCAGCGTGTCGGCGGTCTCGCCCGACTGGGTGATGCCGACGACCAGGTCGCCGGGGCCGACAACCGGGTTGCGGTAGCGGTACTCGGAGGCGATATCCATTTCGACCGGCACCCGCGCCCACTCCTCGATCGCGTAGCGGCCGATCAGGCCGGCGTGGTAGCTGGTGCCGCAGGCGACGATCACGATCCGCCGCACCTCGCGCAGGAAGTCGTCGGAGAGGTCGACGTCGGAGAGGTCGACCCCGTCGTCCTCGGGCAGGCGATCGGTGATCGTCTCGGCGACCGCGTCGGCCTGTTCGTGGATCTCCTTCAGCATGAAGGTCTCGTAGCCGCCTTTCTCGGCGGCGTCGGCGTCCCATGTGACCTCTTCGGCGGCGCGCTCGATCGGCTCGCCGGCCGGGTTGGTGATCCGCACCCCGTCGGCGTCGATTTCGACGATCTCGTCGTTTTCGATCGGCATCGCGGTGCGGGTATCGGCGAGGAAGGCGGGGATCGCCGAGGCGAGGAAGGTCTCCCCCGCACCGACCCCGGCGACCAGCGGGCACTCCTTGCGGGCGCCGAGCAACCGGCCCGGCTCCTCGGCGTGCATCGCGACGAAAGCGTAGTGGCCGCGCAGCTCGGCGTAGGCGGCGCGGACCGCGGCGGCGAGGTCGCCGTCGTAGTGGCTGGCGATCAGGTGGGCGACCACCTCGGCGTCGGTCTCCGAGGTGAACTCCTGTCCTTCCTCCTGCAGCCGCCGGCGCAGCGCCGCGTGGTTCTCGACGATGCCGTTGAGGACGATGTGGACCTGGCCGGAGCTGTCGTCGTGCGGGTGGGCGTTCTCCTCGGTGACCCGGCCGTGCGTCGCCCAACGGGTGTGGGCGATGCCGGTCGTTGCCTCGGAGAGGGTGCCGTTGCCGTTGGCCTGCTTCTCGACCGCGGCGCGCAGGTTGGCGAGGTTGCCGACCGCGTGCACGCTCTCGACGTCGCCCTCCTCGCGATCGAGCAGCGAGATCCCGGCCGAGTCGTAGCCGCGGTATTCGAGCTTTTCGAGCCCGGCGAGCAGGAGCTCCTCGCAGGGGCGTGAGCCCACGTATCCGACGATGCCGCACATAGGAGGCGGACAGGTTAGAGGGCGGTTACCACCGGCCGGCGGATTTCGCTCTCGTTGAAACGTCCAGACGCAGCCGTCAGGCGAGCTCTTGCTTGACGAGGTCAACCAGGCGGGTGCAGACCGCGTCGGCCTCCTCGTCGGTCGGGGCCTCGACCATGACGCGGACCACCGGCTCGGTGCCGGAGGGGCGCAGGAGGACGCGACCGCGGCCCTCGAGGGCGGCATTCTCCTTCTCGACCGCCTCCCAGACGGTGTCGGCGTCGGCGATCGCCTCGCGGTCGGCGACCTTGACGTTGACCAGTGTCTGCGGCAGCTTCTCCATCGTCACACCCTCGTGCAGACTGGCGCCGCCAAGCTCCCGCATCGCGGTCAGCGCGGCGGCGATGCCATCGCCGGTGAAGACGAAGTCGGCGGCGATGATGTGTCCCGACTGCTCGCCGCCGAGCCGCCAGCCGCGGCGCCGCATCTCGTCGATCACGTAGCGGTCGCCGACCTGAGTCGTGGCGACCTCGATCCCGGCCTCATCCATCGCCCGGTGGAAGCCGTAGTTGGTCATCACCGTGACGACGACGCCGCCGCCGAGCTCGCCGCGGGCGGCTAGACCGCGGGCGGCGAGGGCGATCAGCTCGTCACCATCGTGGACGCGGCCGGCGGCGTCGACCGCCAGCACCCGGTCGCCGTCGCCGTCGAAGGCGAAGCCGATCTCCGCCTCGGAGGCGGCGATCCGCTCGGCCAGCTTCTCAACGTGGGTTGAGCCACAACCGTCGTTGATGTTGCGGCCGTCGGGCTCGACCCCGATCGCCTCGACCTCGGCGCCGAGCCGTTCGAAGATCGCCGGCGCGACCCGGTGGGTGGCGCCGTTGGCGCAGTCGAGCAGCACCCGGCGGTCGGAGAGGTCGAGCGGGAAGGCGGCGCTCAGCTCGCGCAGGTAGTCCTCCGCCCCGCCCTCGAGCTCGCGGACGCGGCCGACCTCGGCGGGCGGCTCGGCGGGGTTCTCGAGCAGCGCCTCGATCCGCGCCTCCTCCTCGTCGGGCAGCTTCAACCCCTGGCCGGTGAAGAACTTGATCCCGTTGTCCTGGTAAGGGTTGTGGGAGGCGGAGACGACGGCGGCGAGGTCGAGGCCGAGGCGGCGGACGAGGATCGCTGCCGCCGGGGTCGGCAGGACGCCGGCGAGCAGCGCGTCGCCGCCCGCGGCGGCGATGCCGGCGGCGAGCGCCGCCTCGAGCATCGGCCCCGACTCACGGGTGTCGCGGACGATCAGAACCTGGGGTCGCTGCGCGTCGAGTCCGGTCGTTACGGCGCGACCGAGTGCGGTCGCCAGCTCGGCGGTGAGGAACGTCCCAGCCTCTCCTCGGACCCCATCGGTGCCGAAGAGCTTGCGCTCGGTCGCCGCCACCGGGCCTCTCAGCGCTTGCTGAACTGCGGGCGCTTACGGGCCTTCTTGAGGCCGGCCTTGCGGCGCTCCTTGACCCGGGCGTCGCGGGTGAGGAAGCCGCGCCGCTTGAGGTCGCCGCGCAGCTCGGCGTCGATCTCGGTCAGCGCCCGGGCGATGCCGTGGCGGACCGCACCGGCCTGGCCGCTGACGCCGCCACCGTGGACCCGGACGCGGACGTCGACGTTGCCCTCGTAGCCGGAGACGGAAAGCGGCTGGCGCACCATCGTCTGGTGCAGGGGCCGCGGGAAGAACTCCTCGAGGCTGCGCTTGTTGATCTCGAACTTGCCATCGCCGGGGACCAGGGTGACGCGCGCGATCGAGCTCTTGCGCTTGCCGGTGGCGAGGAAGCGGGCGCCGCTGTCCATTTTCGCCGGGGCGCGGCTGGCGGCGTCGGACTCCTCGGCGGCGTCGAGCTCGGCCTCGCGGCGGGCTTTTTCCTCTTCCTCGGCTTCGAGCCGGGCGCGCTCCTCGGCGCTCAGCTCGGGAGCGTCGGGCTCAACCGCGATCGGCTCCAGGTCCGCGCCAGGGATAACGTCTTTTTTCGGCTCCTCCGCTTTCCGCTCCTCGGCGGCGGGCTGGGCAGCAGGCTCGGGCTCCTCGGCGGCCGGAGCGGCCTCATCGGCAGACGACTCCTCACCCTCGGCCTGCGACTCGGCGTCGGCCTCCTCGGCCTCTGACGCGGGTGGCGACGGGGAGGGATCCTCGGCCGGCAAGGCCGAGGAGGTCTCACCGGCGTCAGGACCGGCGTCCTGCGGCGCCTCGTCCTGAGCGCCCTGTCCCTCGTCGTTCTCGTCCGGCGTTTTCGTCTCGTCGTCTGCCATCAGTTCGTCTCCATCGGTTTCGGCTGCTGCGCGGCGTGCGGATGATCCGGACCCGCATATACCTTCAGCTTGGTCAGCTGCTGGCGGGCGAGGCGGTTGCGCGGCAACATTCCCTTCACCGCCTTGCGGATCACCTCCTCGGGCCGGCGCTCGAGCATCTCGCCGAGCGTGCGCGACTTGATCCCGCCGGGATAGCCGCTGTGGCGCCAGTAGGTCTTCTGCGCCAGCTTGTCGCCGGTGACCCGGATCTTCTCCGCGTTGACGACGACGACGAAGTCGCCGGTGTCGACGTGCGGCGTGTACTCCGGCTTGCGCTTGCCGCGCAGGGTGTCGGCGATCTGGGTCGCCAGCCGACCCAGGGTCTTACCCTCGGCGTCGACGACGTACCAGTCACGCTGGCGGTTGGCGGGTGTGGCAACAAAGGTCTTCATCGCGCAAAAACCGCGCGGGAGAACCAGCGCGGCCGGGGGATGATAGCCAGTCTGCGCTGTATGCTGCCGCGCCAAGCAGTGCCGAGTCCCGTTCGGGCCGCCGGACGGGAGTGGAGGAACCGAAGGGACCAAGCAGGTCCCGGGGGCGAATCGGGCGAATCTCGCTCGTAGCGCATCTCTTTCAGCGCGAGCCCGTCAGCTAACTCCGCAGGCGATCGAAAGAGAGGGCTTAGTGGTGCGCAGCAGTGGACCGGGGCGGCGACCCGGGGCGAAATCGGCGATCTTGGCGCTGGGCGCAGCTCTGGCGCTGGCCTTCCCCGGCGCGGCCGCCGCGGGCACCGGCGGCGCCGTCACGCCGGGCAGCGCCCCGCCACCGCCGAGCAGCGAGGCCGGCACCCCCGCCGCCGCCCCGACCGCCGGCGCGATCTCGCTGCTCTCGGCGGAAACCGCGCCTCGCACGTCCTTCTATTTCGGCTACCGCGTCGCCCGGATCAAGTTCACAATTGCCTCGAGCCAGCCGGACAACGACCTCCGCGTCGACGTCGTCGATGGCAACCGCACCCCGATCAAGACCTTCTACCTCGAAGGGGTCGAACCGAACGTGCCGGTGACGATCCGCTGGGACGGCTCGACCAACGAAAACCGCCCGGCGCCGAACGGCCGCTACTCGTTCCGGGTCTCGCCGCAGACGGAAGGGGCACCGGCCGCACGCCGCGCCACCACCACCTCCACCCCGCTCTCGCTCGGCTTCTCCTTCTACCGCTTCGCCTTCCCGATCCTCGGCGACCACGAATTCGGTTCCAGCGCCGGCCGTTTCGGCGCCGGCCGCTCCGGCCACACCCACGAGGGCCAGGACACGATGGCCGCCTGCGGCACGCCGCTGGTCGCCGCCCGCGGCGGCGTCGTCCAGTACTCGGGCTACCAGTCGCTGGCCGGCAACTACATCGTGATCGACGGCGGCGGCTCGCCGATCGACTTCATGTACGCGCACCTGGCCGAACCCTCGCCTCTCCAGGCAGGCGAAGTCGTGCGGACCGGCCAGCCGATCGGAATCGTCGGCGACACCGGCGACGCCAGCGCCTGCCACCTCCACTTCGAGATGTGGAGCGCCCCTGGCTGGTACGAGGGCGGCAGCCCGTTCGACCCGCTCCCCTACCTCGAAGAATGGGACTCGTACAGCTGAGCCCCTAGTCCGAGCAGCGCTCGCAGCGGCCGCGGAGGACCACATCGTGCTCGGCAACCTCGAAGTCCATCGACTCGCAGAGCTTGCCGATCGCCTGCTCGAGGGAGCGGTCCTCGAAGGGGACCATCCGGCCGCAGTCGCGGCAGATGGCGTGGTGATGGTGGTGGCCGGTCGGGTCGACCCGCTCGTAGCCGGCGACGCTGCGGGCGACCTCGATCCGCCGCACCAGGCCAAGCTGCTCGAGCTGCTCCAGCGCCCGGTAGACGCTGGCGCGGGCGACCCGGGGACGGCGGCGGGCGAGCTCGTCGTCGAGGTCGAGGGCGGTGACAGCGCACTCGTGGGCGGCGAGCGCTTCGACCACCGCGGTGCGGGCGCCGCCGCGGCGGTGGCCCGCCTCCTGCAGGGTCGCAAGCGCGTGCTGGGCCCAATCGGTCTGGGTCTGGGCGGACGCGGTCACGCTTCGATGCTAGATGGTCGTGGGGCCGCTGCTGCAAGGGCGCTGCGCGCCCCAGCGAGCACGAACGCGGCGCTGGCGACACCGATGATCGCGGTGCTGGCGGGCAGCGATTCGATCTCGTAGCTGAGCGCCAGCCCGGCCCAGGTCGAGCCGACCGCGATCGCCGCCGAGAGCGCCAGGCCGTGCCAGGGACGGTCGGTCAGCAGGCGGGCGGCGCCGCCGGGCGCGGCCAGCAGGCCGAGCAGTAGCAGCGCCCCGACCGCCTGGGTCGCCTCGGCGGCGACGACACCGAGGACGAGGAGGAAGGCGACGCCTAGCGCCCGCACCGGGACGCCGAGCCCGCGCGCCACCTCGGGGTCGAGCGAGCTGAGCAGCAACGGCCGGGCCAGGACGAGCAGCGCCAGGCAGGCGGCGACCGCGATCGCCGCGGCAAGCCAGGCTTCGCCGGCCGAGAGGCCGAGGATCGAGCCGAACAGGACCCGCACCGCGGCGGTCCCGTCGGAGCCGCTCGAGCCGGCGATGAAGATCGAGAGGAAGAGCGCGCCGAGGCCGAGAATCCAGGCGAAGACCGAGCCGATGACGACGTCGTCGGGCCGGGCGCGGCGGCCGAGCGCGCCCATCCCGGCGGCGACCCCGAGGGTCGCGACGAAAAGGCCGAGGCGGACGTCGACCCCAGCCGCCGCGGCGGCCAGCGCGCCGGTGAAGGCGACGTGGCTGAGCGCGTCGCCGGCGAAGACCTGGCTGCGCAAGACGACGAAGTAGCCGACGGAGCCGCAGGCGAGCGCGATCGGCGTGCCCGCGAGCAGGGCGTTGCGGATGAAGTCGTGCGCGAACAAGGTCTACGCGATCGCCGGCGCGGCGGTCGCGCGACGGCCGATCCGCGCGACCACGGCACGGC
>Ga0105249_10002089_pt1 | contig 17317 bp, 16 predicted proteins | sample KBSS44metaG_FD_81522 | JGI IMG/M metagenome (GOLD analysis project Ga0105249, IMG submission 81522) | Switchgrass rhizosphere microbial communities from Kellogg Biological Station, Michigan, USA - KBS S4-4 metaG | ecosystem: Host-associated > Plants > Roots > Rhizosphere > Soil | place...
CGCTTGGAAAACGCCGTCATATCCCGGTCGCCCGGAATAAGGGCCGTCCTGTCCATACCCGGTGACCGAGCAGTAAACGAGACGCGAATTAACATGTCTAAGCGAACCATAGTCGAGGCCGTATTTCGCGAGTACTCCCCCTCGGAAGTTCTCGATCAGCACATCGGACTTCGCCGCAAGTTCGCGGATGATTGCCGCGCCCTCAGGCTTTGCGTGGTTGACAGTGATCGCCCGCTTGTTGCGGTTGCATGAAAGGAAGAACCCAGCGTCGCAAGTCGCATTGCCGTGCATGTCGGTGAGGAAAGGAGGACCATATTGCCGCGCATCGTCTCCTACCCCAGGGCGTTCAACCTTGATAATATCGGCACCAAGGTCGCCGAGCAGCTGACTCGCGAATGGCGCAGCTAGGATACGACTGAGATCTAGAACTCGGATGCCATCCAGTGCTTGCGGCGCCATCCATTTCTCTCCCACTTTTCCTGACGCCGGTTCAATGCGAAATGGCAGAGCATTACAACGGGGCCTAACCGTTGATCAGGCTGGCGATATATTACTTGAGATGCTCAATGCTCTCTTGCGATAGAGCATTGTTACCGCGCGGCCGCTCATCAGCATTCGGCTCAATCGCGAGGGCAGGCACATCGGCAATGACCCTTGGCTCGCCATGGTTCGGCGAGTGGATCCCCAGAGGCACGCGGTCGCCACTCTCATTCACAGGATCGCGATAGCGAGCGGAGGTTGCGCCAATCCAAAGGCGCGCCGTCCGAAGCGACACCAGCGCGACACCATGGAATCGGTGATGTCTTGGAGGTGCGCAATGGCTACCGAATCGGACGAACAACTGAAGGAGCCCCAAAATTCGCCACGACAATATCACGCTCACGATGTCTGTCCGTAGCGGTTTTCAACTCTGCTGACTTTGGATAGCATGTTTCTTTAATGCGCATTCAAATGCTGTTGGGCTGTCCACTCTTGTCAACTGCGGGCCACAGCTCGTTCAAATGAGCTGAGTTGAACCACGTATACGTCAAGGACTACATGGCGAATAACGATCTCCAGGAGTTCTACGCGAAGCTCTTCGAGGCCACTAGGTTAGGTAGGCTCGAATTACCGAACCGCATCGTCATGGCGCCAATGACGCGCTATTTTTCGCCTGGAGGAACTCCTGGCGCGGATGTGGCCGCTTATTACCGGCGCCGCGCTGAGGGTGGCGCAGGCCTGATCATTACCGAAGGAAGTTGGATCCCGCATCCTGGAGCGTCCAACGATGACAATGCTCCAAGGATGTACGGAAGCGAAGCCTTGGAGGGATGGGCTAGAGTCGTTCAGGAAGTGCACGCCGCCGGCGGGCGCATCATGCCTCAACTTTGGCATGTAGGATTAACGATCAAACCTGCCGTAAACACATTGGGGCTATACGAGAACAGCCAGCTTGAGGAGAGGCAGGTCGGCCCTTCGGGTATGGCATCAAGGATGAATGAACCGCAGATAAAACTTACATCTCCAATGACTTCGCGTGAAATCGACGACGTGATTGCAGCCTATGCCGAAGCCGCCGCTGCCGCGTTTAAACTTGGCTTCGACGGAGTGGAGCTTCACGCAGCCCATGGGTATCTCATCGATCAGTTTTTTTGGCATGAAACCAATTTGAGAGATGATATATACGGCGGAGATCACGGCGCACGCGCCAAATTCGGCGCAGAAGTTGTCAAAGCATGTAAGTCCGCCACTACCCCGGATTTTCCGGTCGTTTTGCGTATGTCCCAGTGGAAGCTTTCCGACTTCAATGCGAAGCTAGCCAAAACTGCGGATGAACTAAGCGGGCTGCTAACTCCCCTTGTCGACGCCGGAGTTGACGCCTTTCACTGCTCTCAGCGTCGCTTCTGGACGCCTGAGTTCGAAGGATCTGACCTTAACCTTGCAGGTTGGGTTAAGAAACTAACCGGAAAAGCGACTATCACGGTCGGCTCAGTGGGTCTAAATGTAGACTTCTTTGAGTCTCTTGAAGGCGCGCATAGTGAAGCGATGGCGCTAGATCGACTCATGGAGATGCTAGATCGGAACGACTTCGATTTTGTTGCCGTCGGGCGCGCGCTGATCGGCGATCCGGCATGGCCTATCAAAGTCAAAGCCGGAGACCTCGATACAATACAACAATTTACACCCGATAATCTATCGTGTCTCTCATAAGAGGCGGAAATTAATATGTTTAAAGTTATTGTTTTTTTGAAACGCAAGCGCGGACTCCCTCGCGATAAATTTATCGAGTACTATGAAAATGTTCACCAGAAGCTAGTTCGAGATATATTGCCGCCGATCCTAGACTATAGGCGCAATTATCCCATCCCCAATGACCCGCTGGCGTTCTCAGGCAAATTTGACGATGCTCAAAATTTTAGTAGCGATGCTTCATCGAATCCAACAGACGATTTTGACGTCATAACGGAGATATCTTTTCATGACCGTTCAGGCTTCGAGGAGCTGATCAAGGCATTGCGGGAGTCACCGGCCGGCAAAAGGATCGCGGAGGATGAGATACAATTCCTCGAGCGCGAAGGAAATAGGGTGATGATCGTGGAGGAATTTGTCTCGGATCCCGTGTGAACAAAGTAGGTTGGCAGAACGTGTTCCGCACAGATTGAGGAGCACTACAATCGGTCAAAACGACTGCGACCAAACAGATTCAAAGTGCAAGCAAAAAAGGGCGTTCCGTTGCTCAAACTTCAACTGATGAAGCGGCCCCTGCCCTTATCCTTAAGCACGCTATGGAGTGAGAAGTCAGATGGTCGATAAAGCACTTGATGAGCCTCTTGCGCGTGAATTTGAGCTCGATCGACCCGGTCGTGCTCAGGATGTGCTGAGAGCCGACAAAGAGCCGCCCGAGCCCACGCTACTAGACTCTCCAGAATATGTTCTCGGCACGGAATCGATAGATGCCCGGCGTTACTACTCGACCGAATGGCATAATCTCGAGGTGTCCAAGGTTTGGAGCAGAACGTGGCAGTTTGCAGCATGGTCGTACGATATACCGCATCCCGGTGACATAGCTGTGTACCGCAATGTTGGGCAATCCGTTCTCGTTATTCGTCAACGCGATGGATCAGTTCGCGCGTTCCATAACTCGTGCCGGCATCGTGGACGCGAGCTCTGCACCGAAGCACTGCAAAGCCAGCCGGAACTTCGGTGCCCATTTCATGGATTCACATGGCGGCTGGATGGGGCACTAAAATGGATACCAAGTGCTTGGGACTTTCCACAAATCGATAGCGCCGAGTTTGGTTTACCTGAGGTTCGATGCGAGCAATGGAATGGCTTCGTGTTCATCAATTTCGATTCGCAGGCACCTTCTCTAGTAAGTTATATGGGTAAAATGTTTGCTCAATTCGCGGAGAGCCCCAGTTGGGATTTTTCTAATCGCTACATGGCGGTTAATGCCGTGAAGCACATGAACCTCAATTGGAAGACATGCATGGAGGGATTCATAGAGTCCTTTCACGTGACATGCTCACATCCTCAGCTTCTTCCAATGTCGGCAGATACCATCACCCAGTATGATGTTTGGCCCGATGAGCCTCATTTCAATCGAATGATCACACCGATCGGTGTCGCGTCGACGAACCTGTCGCCAGCTCCCAGTGACGCAGAATTGGTTGAAACCTTCGTTCTTACCTATCTACCGGAGCTAGCCGGGACGCCTGAAGGAATCCAAGCGCCCGGCGAAAGCGCGCGCGAGGCCCTGCATCGGCTTACCCGCGACGTTCTTGGCGCAAGGATGCGTGTCAAACTTGAGAATAAGCCTCCATCGTGGCTCCTTGACAGTGTCGAGTACTTCTTGTTTCCGAACTTCATGATCTGGCCCACCTTCGGCGCTCCGCTCGTCTATCGATTTAGACCTGGGGATACGCCAGAGAAGTGCATTTGGGAGACAATGGTGTTTCTGCCGTTTGAAGGCGAACGCCCCCCCTCGGGACCGACGATTGTCCAAACCCCAGGAGAGAGCCTTGCGGACATTCCTGAGTTGGGCTTCCTTGGCCCCGTACTTCAGCAAGATGTCGAGAACCTTGAGTCCTTACAGCGTGGATTGCGTGCTAGCCTGAGCCAAAAGGTTACTCTTTCTAACTATCAGGAAGTTCGGATCCGCCATTTTCATCAGACTTTACAGGAGTATGCGGATCATTAGGATCGAAGGCCATCGCATAATGCTTGAGCCGCTTGGCGTAACGTTCGCTGCATATAGCGGCGAAACGGTCATGCACGCGGCGGAGCGCGCGGGCCTCCAATGGCCGACTGTATGCCACGGCAACGCGCAATGCGGCACTTGTTACGTTGAGGTTTTGGAAGGGGCTGACAAGCTTCAGCCCCCCGAAGATCGTGAGCAACGTGCGTTAAGGATGAGTCCACCAGCGGTAATCGGGGATGGCACGATGAGGCTGGCCTGTCAGCTGAGAGCGTATGGGGATCTCAAATTACATCGGAGACATGTCCGCAAATGTGAGCCTCTGCCGAATCGAAATCAGTCCTGAATCCGCCCGATCGTGTGACGGACGTAAGCAATAGTTATCGCGACGCACCCAACTCGGGGCCAGCCTAACTTCGGGTTTCGCCCGCAGCAAAGGTGGCTGAGGCGTTAAGCGGAAGGCCGAATTCTATCCGCAATCAGTCGAATAGCGTGCAATTTGCACATCTCTCCTGTCACTAACGGCGTTTGAATGTTAACAGCCTGCTGGCCTCTTGCTTGCTCGCAGTGCATCGCTGCCATTTGCTACCGATAGTCAAGCCACACTGTTGGCATCAAACGTCCGATTCGACCACATTAGCCGCACGAGTCTCACTGCAGTGGATCTTGGAAAAGGTCGGGCTTCGGGGCCCCGACCTGAGCAAATATAAGAAATTTCATCTTATCGGGTTCGACTCCCGCCCTAGGCACTTAACGCATGTGCGATATCGAAACGGTATCAATGCCAACTCGAGCTCTTACGAGCTATCTTTCCACCGGGCCAAGAGAAGCATCAACACCTCTGAAGCTGGAGAGAGACCCATGGACCTGAGAAAGCTCAGATATTTCGCGGCAATAGCCGAAACGCATAACTTCCGTCGCGCATCGGCACGCCTACACATCGCCCAACCGGCACTCACACGGCAAATCGGTGACCTGGAGGCTAGCTTGGGCATCCGGCTTTTCGAGCGACTCCCACGGGGGGTTCGACTCACGCCCTTCGGCGAAACATTTCTTCCCAAAGCTAAGCGCATTCTGAATGATATCGATAACCTCCACGAACTAGCGCAAAAGGCAAGTGGCAAGCTGAATAGAGTCTTAAAAGTCGGCGTCGAGGATTCCGTCATGCAAAATCCAGTAATTACAAAGTCACTGTGCATGTTGAAACACGAATGCAACGTCTCTCTTAGCATAATACCCCTTAGCGAAAAGGAGCAATTATCTTGGCTTTTGGATGGATCTATTGACGCTGGCTTCGCGTATGATATTTGCTCAGAATTCTCCGGAAACTCAGATTTTGGCCGCTTTGTCGTGCAGACTGATAGGATATTGCTTGCCCTTCCAAAAGCCCACAGGCTCTCATCCAAGGCTTCCGTCACTCTATCTGATCTGCAAGGCGAACCATTCGTGATGATTGCCCGTGATAAAGCCCCAACGGTAGGGTATGATTACCTGCTAGGGGCATGCCGCGCCGGCGGGCTTATAATAAACGTTACGCAGGAAGTCTTGTCGATGGAGACGCTTTTTGCATTTGTCGCCAATAGCGTCGGCTGCTCTCTCGTTGCAGAACACGCGCGCGAATATATCCCCAATGACGTGATCCTAAGGCCCATCTCTGACTTGAAAGTCGAGCTCGAGCTAACCCTATTATGGAACCTCGCTTTGACCTCTGATGTAGCGAACACATTCGCGCAGATCGTGAAGAAGCAGTGCATTCGCCTGGCTCCTCTAGCCTTGGCGTCGTAGACAGAATGATTTTCTGGTTTGCAGATACTCGGCGATAATCCCAGGGTTTATTTTTGTGTTTTAATTTATTATTTGTAGGCTTGGGGCGATTGGACGTAATTCCAAAATCCAGCTTCTAATTATATATTCTTTATTATACGTCGACGGAGAATTGACCTATGGTTGCGAGATTCACTGACAGAGTAGCAGTTATCACGGGAGGTTGCTCCGGAATGGGAGCTGCTACGGTGCATCGATTCATAGAAGAAGGCGCCAAAGTTGTGATCCTAGACATTCAGGCAGATCGAGGAGATCTTCTTCAAACCGAACTCGGTGATAACGCGTTTTTCTTCCGCGGCGATATAAGGCGAGAGGAAGATATTGCGGGGGCGATTACGCAAGCGCAGCGCCGATTTGGTGGTCTTGACATCCTCTTCAACAATGCAGCGGCAACTGGAACTCATTTCACGATACAGAACATGAAGGCCAGCGAATGGGATGATGCGATGAATCTGATTCTCCGCTCTGTCATGTTCGGCATAAAGCATGCCGCCCCGCTAATGATTCAGCGAGGGGGTGGTTCAATAATAAATACTACATCCGTCGCCGGGATTCGAGCGCAAACGGGCCCCGCAGCTTATTCGGTGGCGAAGGCGGGCGTCATTCATCTGACGAAAATCGCAGCTGCGGAGCTGGCGCCACATAGGATCAGAGTGAACGCCATCTGCCCCGGCGCCACAGTCACCGAGATAATCGGGGATTCCCTCGGCGCATCACGCGAACAATCGCGCGCAATGATGCCCGATGTCGAGAGAGTATTCGAAACGATTCAGCCATACCCGCGCGCAGGGCAGCCAAAGGACATCGCAGAGGCGTGTCTCTTTCTTGCGTCCGACGCGGCTGAGTTCGTTACTGCTGCCGAGATAGTTGTTGATGGTGGACTACTGAATATGCCGCCAGCGAGTTACGACCCGACACGGGGTGCTCCCCAAGCCGTTTCCGAGATCAAAGCCCGTTATGTTAACGCTCAGACGGTGGATTGACTACCCAAACCGCTGAAATGCCGCCAATCCGCTGACCGACATCTTAGCAATGCCGCAATGAGTTGGAGATTGATGTGCATCAGGCCTGAGAAATCACGTCCCGAGCCACCGCTGACATCTCTATGAATAAGCCAGCGCCGCGGAAAGTTGTGAAATTGCCGCTTGGTCCAGCTTGCATGCCGCCGCCGCGATGTTCGCACGGATTTGGCTCGGCTTGGTAGCGCCACAGATAATTGGGCCCACCAAAGGTTGGGCGAGCAACCATGCCACCGCCAGTTCGAGCAATGTAATCCCAGCAGCCTTTGCGATCTGCTCAAAGCGATCGAGCCGATCGAAAGCTTCATCGCTCAACACTCGAGTTGCCGTCTCTAGAGGAACACGTTCCGCTAGCCGCGATCCCGCAGGCGGCGCTGCGCCTCTCCGATATTTTCCCGTCAATAGCCCAGAGGCCGGCGGAAAGAAGGGGATAATCTCACGGGCTTGAGCGCGCCGATTGGGTTGAGCCGAATTCTATTCGATCGAACGCTGCAAGACGCTTGAGAGAAAGCGCTTCTCCCCGTCTCCCAGGGACAGAGTGGCAATGTTCCAGCTCGATTATTCCGGGATAGCCACTTTCTTGAATACATGCCGACAGAGCAGCGAAGTCAATCGTGCCAGAGCCAGGCTCGAGGCGATCTCGCTCTGCAATTTGAATTAAGCCCACTTGCAGTGCTACACGCCGATAGGCGGCCGCGACATCGCCGCTTTCGAGAGCCACGTGCAACGTGTCGAACGAGAGACGGCAGCTGGGACTGTTGACGCGGGCCACTACTTGCGACCCAACATCAACGTTGGTGATTAGGGCACCCTCCACCCGCTCCCGACTGACCGGCTCAAGGCATAGTCGCACGCCTGCTTCCTCAGCCATCGTCGCTGCCCAACCAAGGTTGTGTACTAACGCGGCCACTTGGTCCTCGACGAGGAGAGAGGGATCGATGGCTGACACTATCGTAACGAAAGAGCAGCGGACATGTCTTGCCGCCGCGAACGACGCATTAAGCCGCCGTCTGAGGGTATGTTTGCTCTCGTTATCAATCCTGTTCCAAGGACCGAGAGGCTCCCGGGGATGATCTACAAAGGAACTCAATTGGAGGCCATGCTCCGCCAAGGCCCTTCCGATTCTTATCTGTTCCTCGGGCGGTCGCATCATGAAATGCCTATCTGCCTGGGCGACAAATCCAATCTTAGCGGCTCGCTTAATCTGCTCGACGGGATCTGGACCTGCCGAGCTTTGAAAATAAGGTGTGTCGGGGCCAGGAAATCCAAGATGCGCCGCATAGCGCCATCGCCACAGCGAATCTGTCTCTACGCCACGCTGCGGTGATGTACACGAACCCCGTCCAAAAGGTTGGCAGGCCGATTCGGTAGATGTCTTCGACACCGATCTCGTTCCTAACTTCCCACCTGCGCTTCCAGCTTCCGGCGACCTGGCTCACGTTCGATGCGGATTCAATTGTGAGCCCAAGACCGCCGACCCCACCTTGAACGCCATCGCAGTTCGTTGATCAAATTATTGCTTCGACCGGGTGACTTAAGATTGGGCGGTCAATAACCCCATCTCCGCAGCCCGGCGCGGCGCCGGGCGCGCAATATTTTCGCCCGCGCTTCCACATCGACGCGTGGAGTTGTATCAGGTAGCGTTGCGCGAAGATCGTTTAACTTTACGAGCTGCGATCGGATCTCCGGGATTTTATCAGGGTAGAGGAAACGAAAATCGATGCCTCCCTTCCCCAGACCAAGCGTGTCGATCCAGTTTGGAACACCGGGATCCGTCATCGAGACGACAATTCGTACAACGTCGTCCGAGTCAGCAATCGCCTGGTGACCATTCAAGGAACTCTGATGATCAATGTAGTTGACGGCCTGATGCCACAGATCGCTATGTTGAAAGGTCCAGTGTCGGGCCTTAAGATCTCTGAGTTCGACAATCCAAGCCTCGTCTTCTTCTATTGAGTAAAAGGCCGTAAAAAAGCCGCCAATCGGGTTAACGCCGGAATTCGCATGCGACTTTCCCAATCCGTAATCGGTCAGAGTGTTATAGCCACCCCTCTTCTGCGCGTCTTCGATCATAGTTGCAGAGTAGGTGGAAACTACGTACTGCATGAAGCGCACGGCACCTTCCATCCGAGCGATGATCTCGCCCTCGTCCAACCCATGGACTGAAGCCGGCGGGCCCAGCATCTCTATATGGACTTCAGAACCAGTCTCATTCTCCCAATCGTTGAAGATATCACGGATCATTAACACAATCTTCCGCTTACTTGGATCCAGCTTGACCCAATGTCCTTCTTGATACTCTGGACTGGCAATGAATTCGAATGACCCATCCGGACTCGTAAAATCATCAAGCGAGTTATACCCGAGATCCGCCATCTGAGCTGGATCGTCCCAATAGGCCCCCATCACTTGCAGCGTTGTAAGATTGGCATTCGACCGCTTGCCCCATATCCGATAGGATCTCGAACCATCCACAAACGCCTTCCGATAGACGAAGTCCGCCCCAGGAGACGTCCAGCCATAAACCGAAGGCTCGAACAAGATGTTGGCGAAAAAGCGTGGCGATTCCTGACGCGGCCCGAAAGCCACATTAAAGCCCGCGGCTTGCACCTGGTGAAACAGGTAGTGGGCCCGGTCGCGCCCCTCCGGTAGGGCTGCGAATGGGTGCTCGTAGATCAGCCGCCTTACGGCTTCGACACCTTTGAGATATCCGCGCCATGCGTTCTCCATCGCAGGTGAGCAGTAGCTCATTGACACTCCTTTCAACCGATAAGACCGAAGGCTCGCGTGACTCTAGGCAAGGAAGCTATCATGTCCAAAGGGATTATGTGGCTCGCTACAACAACTGGACGTCGCTTTTTGATACTTTCCTGCGATCGTTCCCTCGCCATCGGTATTGGACAATGCGCCTCGAGGACGTTTCTATCTCGAAATCGACCCTAGTGATGCGGTCGCAACAATGGTATCACTTTGGCAATTCCCATTGCCGTTTCGAAGCCGCCCGGGAGATCGAGCGCTGCGTAGCGACGCAGATCAGTTTTTCCCCGGCTTTCTGTCGGCACCTTGAGAGAGGACAAGACGAATGAACTTCGAAACCTCGTTCACGAGCCGCGGCGGGATGACGAGCGAACCGGTATCGGTTGAATCCTATATCTCGCCCGAATATTTCGAATTGGAGAGGAAGAGGCTCTTTGGCCGTTGTTGGCTCGTGATCGGCCGCGTGGAAGAGCTGCCAAATGAAACCGATTATATAGTTCGCGATGTCGAAATCTGCAAAGCGCAAGTGCTAGTCAGCCGTGGACGCCACGGAAAGATCTCGTGCTTCCATAACGTTTGCTCCCATCGGGCAAATCGCATCGTACTCGAGCGTACAGGGTCCGCAAGTGCCTTCGTCTGCGGTTATCACAAGTGGACCTATTCATTAGATGGAAGTCTGCGAGGAATACCCGACAGCCCATCGTTTTTTGGAATCGACAAAAGGGATTGCGGGCTGAAGCGGATTGCTACTGAGGTGTGGAATGGCTTCATTTTCATAAATCTAGATGAAAACCCCATTTCGCTGAAGGATTATTTAGGAGAATTTGGAGAACTCTTGGAGGGAATACATCTTCCGTTTTCTTCGACCCCAATCGTTTATTCCGCTATATTGAACGCAAACTGGAAGGCCGTGATGGACGGCTTTTCCGAATCCTATCACGTCGGAGCAATCCACCCCAATACTATAGGCGATTCGTTTGTCTCCAAGATAAACCCCTATGGCCGAGCCCACGATATGCAATTCGGCGGGCCGCACCATCGAGCCATCATTGTTGGCAATCCGGATTACGTGCTCCCCGAAAATAGACGAGTGGAGACGTTGGCAAGCTCGCACATCGAAAATATGGCGTTGTCGACAACCGGCAACACAGCCTCCGGGGCGAATGCCGACGAAATCGCTAAAATGATGACACACCATTCGGTCAACATGAGCAAGGCGAATGGATGGGTAAATGACCTTAATATGATCTTCCCGAATTTTCACATTGATCTCAGCACCGGTGGGTTCTGGACGCATCAGTTTTGGCCCCTGGCTCCCGGGCGCACGAGGTGGGAGGTGCGTTTATACGCTCCGAGAGCGCTCAGTGTGCGAGAGCGGTTCATGCAGGAGCATTTCACCGCTCGGTTCGCCGAGATCGTGGTCGAAGACCTCGCAAACACGGAGCGCCAACAAGCAGCCATGGAATCGGGCGCCAAGCCGTTCATGGCGCTGGGAGATACCGAAGCACTGATTCGACATAATTTGATTCATGTCGACAAGTGGGTGCGCGCCGAAACGGTGGCAGAAGCCATGGAGAGTTAGGGATTTAGGATGGCTGTTGTGCTGCCAAATGAATTCAATGAGCTGCAGCGGTTTGTCGAGTATTGGGCGGCGCCGACGGCTCAGAGACGATTCGAGATAAGATGCGAATCCGACATGACAGCGATAACCGAGTTCTATGACTCGGTTCTCGCGCGAGGAGAAGATATTCTCCGTTACTTGGAAAAGTTCCCGCTGGCAAATATGCCTCCCCAGGCAGAGTTATTGTTCAAGCTTCTTCTCTCTTTGGCTCATGTAGCAATGGCAGTGGAAATTCACGGGGAACCCCGCGTACCACACTCACCCTATCCCAACGGACTTCGGATCACTCAAGGACCCATACCACTTGGCTGACCGATCAATCCGGGAACAAAAGTGAAAAGTCCAGTCGCTGGACGTGGCTAGAAGCGAATCGAGCTCGCATAGCGCAGCTTCTGAGGCGTTTTGATTATTTTAAACGCGCGAATATTTGGATATTGTCGCATGCATGGCGTTGAACATCCTGCGACACGAGTCCAAACCGCCCCTGCTAATGGTACTCGACCTACGGCTGCCACCGTAATCTCGCTCTTCGCGGGCATCGTTTCTGCGTCAGTTATTTATGATGGGCTACCCCCAATACTGCCGATTCTGTCAGCGAGCTTCGGCGGGGGACAATATGGCGATCTTATAGCCCAGCTGACTACGACCCTGCCAATCCTTGGCATGGCGCTGTCCGGCATGCTATCCGGCATGGCTATAGAACGATTGGGTATCAAGCGGATACTTCTGTTCGCGATATTTGCTTATGCGATGGTCGGCTCATTGGGTCTAATGTTGACCTCGGCCTTGCCATTGCTCGCATCTCGTCTCGTGACGGGGGTGGCGGCCGGCACAATGATGACCTGTGGGTCGACGATTGTAGCACAGTTCTATGGCGGTATTCAGCAGACGCGGATGATGGGGCTTTTATTCGCTGTTGGTGCAATCTGCTCGCTGACCTTCGTCTTTATCTCCGGCGCGGTCGCTACGATATGGTGGCGCGCGCCATTTCTCCTTCATGGGATAGTCGGACTCATCTTCATCGTCCCCGCATTTTGTTTACCGAGACAAGCGCAGAGCCTTTGTTTGCGGGGAAATGAAGTGAACTCCTTCAGCCTACAGGCCCTGTATCCCGCCCTGCCCGCCTATCTTATGATCGCTGCGCTTCTCTTTCTCTCAAGCCTATTCACAATTCAAATCACATTTCTCGCGGCAGAGTCTGGTACGACGTCGCCGGTCACTATCGCGAACATCTGCATGGTGTACGCGCTAATTGTATTCGTGGGCAATATCTCCATAGGATGGGTTTCGACTCGCCTCGGCCTCATTCGGACGCTTCGACTTGCTTTTTGGCTAGTGACCGCAGGCACAGTGATATGTGCGTCTTCGGAGCAGGTCTCGGGAATTGCTATTGGAGGTGGCATAGGCGGGCTGGGCGTGGGTTTAGGTATACCAGCGATTCTCAAACTAATCATTTTGCGGGTGCCCCTCTGGCTTGCACCCCGCGCGCTAGGATTTGGAATAACCATGATGTATCTCGGGGCATCGGCAGCGCCAGTAGTGATCGTGCCCATTAGCGGAGCACTGACGCTGCGCGGCACCTACTATTTCTTAGCGGCGCTTATCGCCATCTTTGTTACTGTCCTAACTTTGGCTGACTTGTCTGGCAGCCGCCGGAAGAATGGGCGCCAAACCACGGGATGATATAAACATTCCTCCGAAGGCGGGCGATGCGATCGCTGCATCTGGCGCGTCGGAAAGCCGAAATTGTTTCCAAAATCTCGGGTGTCGCCGGTCGCTTGCCCAGAAGTCGATTAGCGCAGTTCTAGGGTTATCGATCTTGGCCAATGCTACAGCGTCAACAAATAGATAGCCGTGATGACAAATCTGAGCCGAGCTTGCCAGATTGTCCAGCCCCCCCCCGACCTGGGGTAAGAACTCTGAGGTCGGACGAAAAAGGGTAGCGGAAATGCTTGAGCTGTCCTGCGGTCGCATTGCGCATTAGCGCAACGTTGCTGAACCGCACTATATCCTGTTCGGCAAACCTCCCTTCGGGTGGCAGCGGAGTTCACCCCCCCCCCACGACGGCAGGATATCGCTCCTTCGATATCGCAGCGTACCCGTTTGCCATTCGCGATACTTGCCCTAATCGTCGTGGATAGCACTGCACGTAATTCTCGCGTTGAGGACATTCAGATTGGTCGGCCGCCTTTATGTCAGGCGGAACAGTTTAGGCAGATTGATTGCGCTGAGTGGAGCAACGGAAGGGTTTCCGATGGAAACAGTGGTTTGGATCAGCGGGGCCACGCAGGGCCTGGGATTAGGATTCGCACGGAATGCGCCTTATACAAATGCACGAATAATAAGCCTTTCACGCAGATCTCACCCTGACTTTGAGACAGTCCACTTCGACTTAACCGACCCCTTTAGCTGGGACGCAGTCAGCGAGCACTTCGAGTCGGTTCTGCGTGACTTCCAAGGCAAGCGCGCGATCTTCATTCAAAATGCGTATTCGCCTGGCCCCTCTGGTATCACAGGAGAAGTACCAACTAACCTTTATCGTGCTTCCCTCTCTGCCAACTTTGTTGGACCGTTAGCTGTTGGGGAAGCATTCATCCGCGCGGTTCGTCCCGGATATGAAGCCGGCCTCGTTATGCTATCATCGCACGGCGTCTTGAATGCATTCGAGGGTTATGCAGCTTACTCAAGCGCTAAGGCCGGCATAGAACAGTGGGTTAGGACGGTCCATGCCGAGCGACAATGGCGCAATCAGGGACCGTGGGTGGTCGGAGTGCGGCCCGGTTTCATCGACACGGCGACAACGCGTGCCGAAGCCTTGGGCGACCCTAACCAAGTGCGCATCGTTCCTCAATTGAAGCGCGGCATCGAAGTCAAGGAAGCGCTCGATATTGATACCGCCGCGCGCGCCATTTGGGAGGCGCTACCTCCTCCAAAAGGCGAACCCATCCTCACCTTTGGCGACCAGCCGAGCGGATCCTGAAGGCAGTCGATAGAAAAATAATCTTAACTACATGAAACGGGGAGAGAAAACATGAAAGCTCATACCTTTGCGATTTTGCTGGCGGGATCCGCCAGCTTAGCAGCAATTCCGACCACGCCCGCCAAGGCGCAAGCGGTCAACGCGGCAGCATCTGACCCACAGGGGGACGAAATAATTGTCACCGCGCGAAAGCGCGAAGAAAGGCTGCAAACAGTGCCAGCGGCCATCACCGCTTACACCGGCGAACAACTGGTTCAGCAGTCGATTACTAAGGTAACCGATTTACAATATATTACGCCGGGACTTCAGTTGCGCACGACCGCGTCTGCCAGTGCCGGAGCCACCGTAGCAATTCGTGGGCAAGTGCAGAATGATACGACGCTCGCTCTTGATCAATCAGTTGGTACCTATGTCGATGATGTCTACATCGCTCGAGATATCGGTAACGCTCTCGACTTGCTTGATGTGCAGAGCGTTCAGGTGCTCAAGGGACCACAAGGAACCCTCTTCGGTAGAAACACTACGGGTGGTGCGATCGTGATCACTCGCAACAAGCCCGGTCCTGACTTCGGTGGTTATGTCAACGTTGGCGCGGGCAACCATGGCTCGTTCATGGTAGAGGGTGCCATCAACGTGCCCTTGTCGTCGACGCTCTTTGCTCGGGTCGCCGTTCAGGGAAAGGACGATCACGGTTATGGAAGAGGAGTTAACTCGGGCGACCGATTTGAGGTCCATAAGAATCGGACGGTCGTCGGGTCACTTCGGTGGCAGCCAACAGACGATGTACAGTTCACACTTGTAGGCGATGCCCGCGATTCGGACGGTACGTCGCCAGGATTACGACTTCTTACGGTCGATCCGAACGGCGCGGGTAATTTTCTTACTAATGGCGCGCTGCTCGATGCGTTTAATGCTCAGAAGCAGATCGGTAACAAGCATAGTTCCACCAACAATTTAGAGCCGGTCGAGCGGGCAAAGTCGGGGGGCGTGTCGCTAACCAGCGAGTTCGAGCTCGGGGACGTATCGCTAAAATCGGTCTCGGCGTGGCGAACCCTAGAGCTGCACTCAACGCTCGACCTGGACGCGTCAGACGTTGAAGTCGCGGAAGTGCGTTACAACATCACCGGATATGATCAATTTACTCAAGAGGTTACGCTCAACGGATCGATTGGATCCAGACTCGATTGGACGGCCGGAGGATTTTATTTTCATGAAAAGGGACGCGAGACCGATCCATTCAAAGGTTTGATCGGGACTGCCGCCGAATTCCTCATCGTGCAGGACGCAATTGTCACGAGCCAGAGTTTGGCAGGCTACGTCTTTCTGAATTACAAGGTGACGGATAAGTTTCGTTTGGCGGGAGGCATTCGCTACTCCGAAGACAAGAAAACCCTCGATCAGAGATCGACGACCAATGGTGGCGTATGCTATCTTGCCAACACTGCGGGCGGGACCCCTCTTTCGCCGTGCCAGCGAACTACGAAAGCTACCTTCGATGGGATCTCATACACCGTGTCGGCCGATTACCAGGCGAATGCTAACACTCTTCTCTACCTTACTCACCGCAAGGGATTGCGTAGTGGAGGCATCAACTTCCGCGGCTCGCTTCCCGAGGAGGTAATTCCGTACAAGCCGGAGGTGGTGTACGACTTCGAGGGCGGCCTAAAGTCAGACCTCCATCTTGGAGATATGCCAGTCCGGTTTAACGTCGCGGCATTCTACGATATCTATAATAGTGTTCAACGAACGATTACCATCCCTGGCCCAAATGGAGGCGTGGTTACGAACGTTATAAATGCGGCAACAGCGAGCGTTTATGGCGGCGAGATTGAGATAAATGCGCGGCCTACAACCTCGCTTGATGTTCATGTCGGCCTTGCTGCGGCGATTGCTCGCTATAAAAAGTTCGAGATCGCCGGCGTTGACGTAAGTAATAGTCGATTTTTCACGCCCGACTTCTCGGGTGATGTGTCAGTCCGATATCACCTTCCATTCGCCTCCGACCTAAATCTGAAAGACATGGTGTTAGGTGGGCGTTACTACTTTCAGACCAAATCGGCTCTTAGCACCATCAATAATCCGGTTAACAACCAGGCTGGATACAGCTTAGTCTCCGCCCGATTGGATCTCATCGGAGTAGCCGGCTCAAACGTTGATCTGAGCGCCTTCGTCGACAATATTTTCAACAAAAACTATTTGGCAAATTCCATTGACTTCTCAGGATCGCTCGGATGGGTCACCGGCAGCTACGGTGCCCCTCGTACGTGGGGGATACGAGGTTCTGTCAAGTTTTAAGAGTTCCTACTGTTATCAAAGGTGGCCTGCCAAGATTGGGGCCTTCACGGTGAAATCTGGGGTTCCGGTCCAATAATAGGAAGACTTATGCAACGCTACATGTTGACCGTCTTTTCCAACCCAGCAACGGGTCAGGACGACGCCTACAATGACTGGTACGATAATACCCACCTTGCGGACGTTCTCTCGATCCCTGGCTTTGTGAAGGCCCAGCGATTCCGGACGGTGGACGGCCACGGGCTCCCCGGGCAGATAACGGAACATGCCTATTTGGCGACTTATGAAATAGCTACCGAGAATCTTCCCGAGCTACTTGCCGAGCTGCTTAGACGAACCGGGACGGCGCAGATGCGAATGAGTCCCGCGTTCGATATGGACAGCGTTCGGCTTCATGTCTCTGAAGTCTTGTAGTTACCTAGCAAATCACGTCTAGATACTGCGAGCAGGAACCTGAAGCATTTGCACGCCTTTGCGAAATAACTGGTTGGATAACGCGACACTTTGTTTGGAATCCACTAGTGAATACGTCACAGGCCACGGCGGAGGAAAAAATGTCGGTCGATCCTTTCGGATCAAGGGGTCGGGTAGTACTCGTCACCGGCGGGACGGCCGGGATCGGCCGTATTATTGCAATGGGTTTCGCC
>Ga0105249_10002091_pt1 | contig 17312 bp, 14 predicted proteins | sample KBSS44metaG_FD_81522 | JGI IMG/M metagenome (GOLD analysis project Ga0105249, IMG submission 81522) | Switchgrass rhizosphere microbial communities from Kellogg Biological Station, Michigan, USA - KBS S4-4 metaG | ecosystem: Host-associated > Plants > Roots > Rhizosphere > Soil | place...
CCAAGATTTATTCCTGCCCAACCGACCTGGTTTACTATTACATCATCGCCTTTCTTGTTTTTAAATACAACAGGAGCATTTAAAAAAGTATGTGTATGCCCACCAATTATCAGATCAATATTTTCAGTTTCATTTGCCAATCGTTTATCACTTACCTTGTTATCAGAATATTGGTAGCCAAGATGTGAAAGACAAATGATCAAATCACAATTTTTTTCTTTTTTCAATTTATACGCCATTTCATTTCCTTTCACTACCGGGTCAAGATATTTAGTACCGGCAGAAAGATTGTCAGATACTAAACCCGCCATTTCAATGCCCACTCCAAAAACACCAATCTTTATTTTTCCTTTTTTAAAAGTTTTATAAGGCTCATACTTATGTTCCATGGGTGTCCCTGTAAAATCGTAATTAGAAACTAACATCGGGAACTTTGCATGATTGGTCAATTGGGTTGCCAAATTTTCAAGTCCTGCATCAAAATCATGATTGCCGATCGTTGTAGCCTCATATCCCATCGAACTCATTGCTTTTATTTCAGGCTCGCCTTTGTAAAAATTAAAATAGGGAGTACCCTGGAATATATCACCAGCATCTAATAATAAAACATGCTCCTCTTCTCTTCGTATTTTTTCGATCATTTCAGCTCTTACTGCTACTCCGCCCAATCCCTGGTTACTTCCTCCATCCATTGGGAAAGGATCGATGCGGCTATGAACATCATTTGTGTGTAAAACAGTTAGGCGATATGCTTTTTCATCAGTTATTAATTCATTCAATAACGATTTGCCGGCAAACAGTGTTCCTGCCGCCATTATATTATTATATATAAACGTTTTCCTAGTTAACATAACTAATCCTGTCAGTATTTGCAACTGTTATTTTTTTGCCTTCCCTGTTAAATGATTTGACATAATCAAGAAGTGCATCACGAAGAAGGTATCCATTGGCATTTCTATTAATATTTTTTAGCAAGCTTGAATTCATCGCAACATAGTCTGAATGTACAATTATATAATCAGCATTAGGATCAAGCGGCTTGTTGCCAACCACTATCTGTTGTACTGTTTTATTTACTATTTGCATCGTTATGCCAGATTCGATCACTCCATCATTAGCCGCAAGTGTGTCAAGATATTCTTTAAGTAAACTACCTTTTACTTTTAATGATACCATTAAATTATCAAATGGCATTAACTCGTAGATCTTTCCTTGAGTAATAGCACCAGCCGGCAGATCAGGCAAACGAATGCCACCTGAATTCATAAATGCGGCATCAACTTGTGCATTTATTTTTTGCCTTGCCATTTGCAGATAAGCATCGGTCATAAAATAACCCAATATGTTACCTTGTCTTTTACGTTCAAGTTTCACTTCATTATAACCGATTACCACATCCATTAATTTACTTACACTATCTGAATATGGTTTTATGATCGACGTGAGTGATTTGCTCCCTGCATCATTCTGCTGTATCCTGTAACTACTGTATTGAACATTTTCTGCTTTGTAAGATGTGTTGCAGGAAACTGCAAAAAGAATGGCGATTAATGATGGGTAAAAAAGAAATTTTTTCATAACAGTGGAAGCATCTCAAGTTAGATACTTTGTGTTTAATAAATGATAAATTGGAAAATTATTTTTTAAAAAAAAGCAGTTTTAATTCATTTAAAATGAAAAAAACATTCTTGATTGGATTGGAATTTATACTTACTTTGAGGCGCCCCAATTTTCACTGCTATGAGGAAATTTGTACTGTTGCTAACAACTGTATTTTTCATTATTTCTTTCCCTGTATTAAGTCAAACAACCGATAAGCAAAAGGTTTCAATTGGTATTAAAACCGGTGCCAATGTATCACGATTAAAGTTGAATGGGAAAATCCCCGGAGTTATTAACTCCGATTTTCGTACTGGTTTTGTTGCTGGCGCTTTTGTAAACCTTCCTGCTGGAAAATCTCCGTTTTCTATTCAGCCTGAATTTCTTTATTCTTCCATGGGAGGTGACCTCAGAAATGAGTACAATGAAAAACAAAATTTTCGTTTCAATTATTTTTCAATTCCCGTTTTAATAAAATATCAGTTTTCTAAAAAACTAGCTGCTTTTGCAGGTCCGCAATTAGATGCTATCCTTTATGCTAAAGAAAACAACAAATATGGTGAATTTAACATTACAGAATCTGTCGAGGAGTTTGACGCTTATGCTACCGGAGGTATGGAATGGTGGGCATCGAAAGACATAGTATTGAATGCCCGTTATATGCATGGCTTCAAAAAAGTATACACAACTGCACCTGAGATTTCAATGAATAATCGCGGATTCCAGATCACCTTAGGATTGAAATTCCGCAAACCAAAACCTTGGCCAGAACCTGTTGTTGTGTTACCTCCCGTTGATAAAGACACTGACGGTGACGGCATATTTGATAGCAGGGATAAATGTCTAACTGTTGCTGGTGTGGCTAAATACGAAGGATGTCCTGTACCAGATACAGATAAAGACGGCATATTTGACGATAAAGATAAGTGTCCGGATATGCCCGGATATCCTGAATTGGATGGTTGTCCTTATCCTGATCGTGATAAAGATGGCGTAACCGATAATAAAGATCGTTGTCCTGATGAGCCTGGTTCAACTAAGAATGATGGTTGCCCAATCACAGATCGTGACGGTGATGGAGTTCCTGATGCTACAGATCGATGTCCTGATGATCCGGGAACTGTTTCTAACCAAGGTTGCCCGGGAATAAAAGAAGATGTGATTGCAAAGACAACTTCTATTGCAAAGAGCATTTACTTTGATCTGAATAGTGCCAACTTGCAAAAAGGATCTTATGCTCCGTTGGATGAGTTAGTACACATACTTAAAGACAATCCATCTTATAAACTTGCAATTGAAAGCCATACTGATAATTATGGGACTAATACTTATAATCAAAAATTAAGTGATAGCAGGTCATCAACTGTTATGAAATATCTTATTAGTAAAGGCATTGAAGCAAGCCGATTGACTGCTGCCGGTTTTGGCGAAGAAAAACCAGTTGCAACTAATAATACAAAAGAAGGCAGATCGCTGAACCGCAGAAGTGAATTAAAACTTTCTAATTAAAGCATATATTGCTACTTATAATAGCTGCCACAAAATGGCAGTTATTTTTTTTGATTAAAACCCATCAACTTTGCAACCATGTTCCGGAATAAATACCCGGCCAGCAAATGAAAAAACTCATATCCCTTCGTCTTAAGCCAACCCAGGCTGTTGACAACAGTCTTATAAATCAATTAATAACCGCTGAAACAGGAGCCGGGAAGAATTCGGTTACTGGTTTTAATATTATTAAAAGATCCATCGATGCTAGAAGTCGGCAAGTCTATTTCAATCTTTCAGTTGAAGCATTTATAAACGAGCCTTACCATCACAGGCAATTCAATAAAATTCATTTTGGCGATGTTTCTCATGCAGAGAAAAAAGTTATAATTATTGGAGCGGGACCAGCTGGGTTATTTGCAGCATTACAATTAATAGAAAAAGGCATAAAACCAATCATTCTGGAACGTGGCAAAGACGTAAAATCAAGAAGACGAGACCTGGCTGTATTAAATAAAGAGGGCATTATCAATCCTGAGAGTAATTATTGCTTTGGCGAAGGTGGCGCTGGTACGTATAGCGATGGCAAATTATATACCCGCAGTACGAAACGTGGAAATGTAACCCGTATTTTAAACCTGTTGGTCCAGTTTGGCGCTGATGAAAGGATCCTTTATGAAGCACACCCACATATCGGTACAAACAAGTTGCCGCAGATAATAACTGCTATCAGGAAACAAATTATTGACAGTGGTGGCGAGTTTTTATTTGAAAAAAAGGTAATTGATCTTAAAACAGTAGGTGACATTATTAAAAAAGTAGTAACTGCTGAAGGTGTAACAATAGAAGGAGATGCAGTTATCCTTGCGACGGGTCATTCAGCAAAAGATATTTTTTTAATGTTTCATGACAAAAAAATCAAAATTGAATGCAAACCATTTGCTTTGGGAGTACGAGTCGAACATCCTCAAGCCCTGATCGATTCTGCTCAATATCATTGTACAGTTCGGGATGAATTTCTACCGCCTTCTTCTTATAGTTTGGTACAGCAAGTGGATGGAAAAGGTGTTTTTTCTTTTTGCATGTGCCCAGGTGGTATCATTGCGCCAGCTGCTACTAATCCAAATGAACTTGTTGTAAACGGTTGGTCTCCTTCCAAAAGAAATAATCCTTTTGCAAACAGTGGTATTGTTGTATCTGTTGAAGAAAAGGATGTCGTAGCTTATAAAAAGCATGGCCCTCTTTCGGCAATGTATTTTCAACAGGAAGTAGAACAAAAATCATTTGCCGCAGGCGGAGGAAAATTCGTAGCACCGGCTCAAAGACTTGTTGATTTTTGTGAAAATAAGATGAGCTCGACATTACCCAAATGTTCCTATTTACCAGGAATTAATTCTGCTGAATTAAAAGATGTTTTACCTTCTTTTATTCATGAGCGATTACGAACAGCTTTTAAAGAGTTTGGAAAAAAAATGCGTGGTTATTATACTAATGATGCCGCAATTGTAGCTACTGAATCAAGAACATCATCACCGGTTCGTATTCCCCGGGATGCTGAAACCCTTCAGCATCCGCAAATAAAGAATCTATACCCCTGTGGTGAAGGCGCCGGGTATGCCGGGGGAATTGTAAGTGCAGCAATAGATGGTGAAAGAGTTGCTTTATCTATTGTCGAAAGTCAGTTTGCAAGTCAGTTTTAAAAAATATCTTGCCTGCAGTCATTTATTTTATCATATAGTAATTCCGCCTGCCTAATTTTGGCAACTGAAATTTTTCAATATGTCGCTACTGGAAGTTCAAAACCTGAAAAAATATTTTGCAACACAAAAAGCTGTTGATGATATAAGCTTTAGTGTAAACAAAGGAAGCATTTTTGGTTTACTTGGTCCGAATGGCGCCGGCAAAACCACATTGATCCGAATGATCACCGGTATATTTTATCCTGATGAAGGACAAATACTTTTCGATGGGAAAAAATTTGACCCAATAAATGATGTCGTTCATATTGGCTATATGCCGGAAGAAAGAGGCTTGTATAAAAAAATGAAGATCGGTGAACAAGCGGTATATCTTGCCCAACTGAAAGGTTTGAAAAAGAATGAGGCAATGACGAAAATAAAAGAATGGTTTGTCAAATTTGAAATGCAAAGCTGGTGGGCAAAAAAGGTGGAAGATCTTTCAAAGGGAATGAGTCAAAAATTACAATTTGTTACCACCGTGTTGCATGAACCTAAGCTGATCATTCTTGATGAACCATTTAGTGGCCTCGATCCTGTAAACAGCAACCTGATCAAAGATGAGATCTATAATTTAGCACAAAGAGGGTCAACAATAATTTTCAGTACCCACAGAATGGAGCAGGTGGAAGAGATCTGTGATCATATCATTCTTGTGAACAAAGGACAAAAAATTCTTGATGGTACAGTAAAAGGTGTAAAGCATCAATTCAAGGAAGATCTTTTTAGCATAGGGTTTGAGGAAATTCCTGCGGGTCTTAATGGCAATCCTCCATTTGAAATGGTAGGCACAAAAGATCATCAATATGTAGTAAAGATCAAAGAGGGCTTTAAGCCAGCTGATGTATTAAACTACTTCCTTCAGCAGGGGGCAAAAATTATTTCTTTCAACGAAATGCTCCCTTCACTCAGCGATATTTTCATCAAGCTTGTTGAAGGCACGCCATTGACAAGACAATTCCAGGCAATCACTGCATAATATCATTTTTATGAACAAAATATGGCTTGTAATACAGCGGGAATATTTAACAAGAGTAAGAAATAAGACTTTCCTGCTTTCCACTTTTTTATTCCCAATCATTATCATAGCATTTATTGTAGGCAGTACTTTCCTGGCTATTAATACAAGAAATAAAGTAAAAATCGCTGTAGTAAATGATCCGGGATTTTTGCAAAAAAATCTTGAAAGCGATTCATCATCGGTGATTTTTGAATTTCCTAAAGACGTTAATTCGTCAAACTACGTGGCAAAAGGATTCGCAGGAATTTTAAAAGTTAATCCCGATACGGCTGCAAATAAATATGTGATCGAATCAAAGAAGTCGCTGAGCATGGAAACCATGAATTATGTGGAAGGGCAAATGAAAAAAGCGATCGAATATAATATTTTGCAGCAAAAAAGCATTGAAAGAAATCTTCTTGATTCAATTAGCAATGTAAGTAAAGAAAGGGCCAAAGTTACTAACGAACTGGCAACAGGTAAAGAAGCCAATAATAAGCTTCCGTATATAATTGGTTTTGGATGTGGTATCATTATATATATTACTATGTTCATTTTTGGCGGCATGGTAATGCGTGGTGTAATGGAAGAAAAAACAAGTCGCATTGCTGAGGTGATTGTTTCTTCTGTTAAGCCATTTCAATTAATGATGGGAAAAATAATTGGTATTGCCGCCGTTGGATTGACGCAACTGCTGCTTTGGATCATTTTTATAGCGATTCTTGTAAACATCTTGCCGCTTTTTATATCGGCAGATACACTGCATCAATTTCAGCAGGCGCAACAGGCCCAACAAGGTTTGCCTGGTGGTTCGAATAATTCAGCAGCCCTCCAAATGTTACAGGCAACGGATACATTTAAAACAGAAGTAAACTGGTCGCTTATTATTCCATGCTTTCTGTTTTATTTTCTTGGCGGTTATTTATTTTATGCGGCCTTGTTTGCATCTGTTGGAAGCGTTATCAATGAAGATCCGCAGGAGGCGCAGTCATTAATGTTGCCGATCATGATGCCGATCGTTTTTGGATTTATTATTTTAAGCACTTCCATTGAAAACCCCGATAGCCCCGCAGCATTTTGGGGAAGTATAATTCCATTTACCTCACCCATTGTAATGATGGGAAGAATTGCAAAGGGAGTTCCCGAAGTAGTTCCCTGGTGGCAATTATTTCTTTCCATGGGCATGCTGATCCTTGGATTTATATTCACTACATGGGCAGCAGGCAAAATTTATCGTACAGGCATTTTGCTCTATGGTAAGAAAGGAACATGGAAAGAAATGATCAAGTGGATCCGACGTTCCTGAGCTGATCACCCCTATTTGTTAAAATTTCCTTTTTTGATAACTGGGATTTCGTAAATACGAAATCAATCGTATATTTGGTTCAGCATAGTCAAACATAACAAATCACTTTAAACTAAGTTTTATGACCAACCTGAGAAATTTACGGATAACACTGGCCGTAGCAGCCGTGGCTATCACTTCTGTATTTGTCCTTAGCTCATGGGATTTTAAAAATACTTATGCCGCATGGAATGATAACGGCTACGATAATTGCGATACCATTCCAAAAAAAGAAAAAAAGATCCGGGATCTTGATGATGTGATCGATGAGTTAAACGCTGCTGATTTTAAAATGGATATGGAAAAAATGCAGAAAGAGTTAACTGAATCCATGAAAAAAATTGATATGAAGAAAATGCAGCTTGACATGGAAAAGGTAATGCGTGAAGTCGACTTTCAAAAGATCCAAAAGGAAATGGAACAATCAATGGCAAAAATTGATTTTGCCAACATTGAAAAAGAAATGGCAAAAGCGATGAAAGAAGTTGATATGGTAAAAATTCAGAAAGAAATGCAGGAGTCAATGGAGAAAATTGATTGGGACAAAATGAAAACTGAGTTTGATAAGGTAAAAGAAATCGACATGAAGAAAATGCAGCTTGATATGGAAAAGATGCAAAGCGAATTAAGCAAGATCGGCCCTGAGATTGAAAAGTCAATGGAGAAAGCCAAAGTGGAAATGGAAAAAGCAAAGACCGAAATGAAAGAATACAATGAGTTTGTAGACGGACTTGAAAAAGATGGATTATTAAACAGAAAGGAAGGCTATACAATTAAACATAAGGATGGCGAGCTTTTTATCAATGATAAAAAAGCCAGCGATGCGACTTATAAGAAATATAAAACCTTTCTTGATAAACATAAAAAATTTACGATCGAAAAATCAGATGATGACTTTAATATCGATATAGATTAAGTATAGCCATGCCAACCAATCCCGTCCCGATAACAATCGGGAGCTATCGGGGTCCTTAAAAGAGAACAGCCGTAGCTTTGTGCCGCGGCTGTTTTTTTTATGAATATGTATTATATCGCAATAGTTGCTCCGGAAGAGATCAATCAGCAGGTATTGAAATGGAAAAACTATTTCAAAGAGAATTTCGGATGCTCGGTTGCTTTAAAATCTCCGGCGCATATAACGCTTATTCCACCTTTCTGGATGAAGGAAGACCTTGAGAATGATCTAATGAATTCAATTAAGGAGTTTAGTGCCACAAAAAATAAATTTGAAATAAACCTTATAGGCTTTGGCTCATTTAAGCCCAAAGTAATTTTTATTGACATAGTGAAAAGTGCAATGCTGAATGGCCTCTACCAATCATTAACTGATTTCATTTATACACAAAATAAATTCCCTATAAAAAAAGATGACCGTCCTTTCCACCCCCATGTAACATTGGCGACAAGAGATCTTTATAAAAAAGCATTCCGGGAAGCCTGGGAAGTTTTCTCGAAGAAGAAATATGAAGCTTCGTGGATCGTAAATGGAATTTCTTTACTCAGGCATAACAAAAAAAATTGGGATGTAATATTTACATCCCAACTCGAAGATTAGTTTTTCTCCCTCTATTCAGTATCGAAAAATTGAAATGGTGAAGGCAGCAGATCAAATCCATCTGCTTCCATCATTTCAATACGCATTTGAAAAGTTTCATCTGTTTTTATTGCAACTTTCTCACGAACCACTTTCCTGTATCCCTCTTTTTCGAAAACAAGTTTATAAGTTCCTGTTTTTAATTCATCGAATTCAAAACGGCCCCATTCATCGGTAATAACAAATTTTTCTTTCTTGTTGGCTGAATAAGCAGTAACGGTAACCTCGCCCAAAGGTTTTTTAGAATCACCATCAAAAATGTTACCGGCTACTTCGTTTATGCTTTTCCCCGGAGTTCCAGGATCAATGCCAGATGCTTTGGATTGTAAACAACCCATCGTGCAGATAGCAATAAGCAGGAAGATTCTCTGTTTCATTTGACAAAGCGGTTATAAGTGGTTTTCGTTTCCCATGGCTCCATCACACATACCAAATTTAAGTCATTTTGATTGGATTGGCCAAAGCTTCTTTAAAGTCCTGCCACACTTCATCCACAATTTTTGCCGCTGGTAATATATTTATAACGTTTGCACCCACTTGTCCTATCTCCAGTTCTCCCTCATCAAGCTGTCCTTCAAACATTCCTTTTTTGGCTCTTGCCCGGCCCAATAATGTTTTTAATTCTTCAACACTTGCCCCTTTATTTTCTGCATCCTGCACCTGTTTATAAAAATTATTTTTAATAAGTCTGACCGGGGTTAATTGTTTCAACGTTAGGATCGTATCACCTTCATTGCTATTAATGACAGCATTTTTGAAATTGATATGAGACGATGCTTCTTCGCTCGCAACAAAGCGACTACCCATTTGTACTCCTTCCGCTCCCATCACCATTACACCGAGCATTTGTCTGCCTGTAGCAATTCCTCCTGCAGCGATCACAGGAATTTTTACTGCATTAACTACTGCGGGTATCAATACCATTGTGGTCGTTTCTTCTCTTCCATTATGTCCGCCTGCTTCAAAACCTTCAGCAACTACTGCATCGCAACCTGCTTCTTCTGATTTTTTTGCAAATTTTGAGGAGCTGATAACATGCACAACAGTTATTCCTTTTTCTTTTAAAACGGATGTCCATGTTTTCGGGTTGCCGGCACTTGTAAAAACAATTTTCACTCCCTCTTCAATTACAATTTGAATATGCTTATCAATATCCGGATAAAGTAATGGAATATTTACACCAAAAGATTTTGAAGTTGCTGCCTTACATTTTTGAATATGTTCTCTTAAAACATCAGGATACATGCTGCCACTGCCAATCAATCCTAATCCTCCCGCATTGCTTACTGCACTTGCCAGGCGCCAGCCACTTGCCCAGATCATTCCTGCCTGGATGATGGGATAGTTCACAGTAAATAATTTTGTAATGCGATTTGAAAAATCAGGCATGAAGTAAAGATACGGGGAGACAAATATCCAATGTTCAATAGAATTAATGAAGTACAAGAGTGCGACGCAAGAAAAGTTTAATCAGGGAACAAAAGATTGCAACAAAAAAATCATTATCACATCAGCAAATTAGCAAATCGGCACATCATCCCAGGTCCATATCCGTATTATCACCAATATTCAGCGTTCTTGTTTCGCCACGAATACCGGTATCGCTTCCGATAAGTGAATAATCCAATACGATATCAAAAAGATTGGAGTAAGAACCAATGATTGATTGCTTGATGATGGAGTAATTGATCTTTGTACTTTCTCCTATAGAAACATTGGGGCCAATAATGGAATTCTTTATATCGCAACCGGCGCCAATACTTACCGGGTGAATGATAACCGTGTTCTCAAAATGATGCTGGTCATCAACATTGCTTCCAAATTTTTTCAGAAGTGTCGCATTCGATTCAAGGAGTGTGTCTTTTTTACCGCAATCAAACCAATTGTCAACTTTAAAGCTTTTGAATTTTGCACCCTGTTTGATCATACAGTCAAGCGCATCAGTAAGACTATATTCACCATGGCTACGCAAACCTTGTTTGATATTTGACTCCAGGCACTTGAACATCTGTTCACTCTCTTTTATTTTATATAAACCCACCAACGCCATATTACTTTTTGGTATCTGCGGCTTTTCGATCACATGATCAATAAAACCATCTTCATCAATTTCGGCTACACCAAAATCCCGCGGATCATCCACTTTACGAACACCCAGCATTGAATGCGGGCTATCGATCACTGCTTTTACATCATACTCGCAAATAGTATCGCCCAGCACTACAAATACTTCATCATTTTTTACAATGCTTTTTGCCATCCTTACGGCATGACCAAGACCTAACCTTTCTGTTTGATGAACAAAATGTGCCCTTAATTCCGGATGTTTTTGCTGTACATAATCCCTGATCTTATCTCCAAGATACCCGACAATAAAAATGACCTCATCTATGCCCGCTTCTTTGATCTGATCAATGATAATGCTGAGCACTGTTTTTCCTGCAAGTGGAATCAGCGCCTTTGGTTGGGTGTAAGTGTGTGGACGCAACTTTGTGCCTGCGCCTGCTACGGGGATTATGGCCTTCATGTTGATTTTAAAGCTTGTGAAAGTAATGAATTATTAATAAACAAAAACTTATTCACCGCATCCTCCGGCATTTGATGCTTTCTTATTTTTGCTGCTTAAATCATTGTGTTACCGACCGTAGTACTACTATTATACTTCTGTTGCGTCGCACTCTTGTGCTGCATCAATTGCTTTGGCATTTTTGCAGCATCCCGATGAATATCGGGATATTCAGTAATTCTATTCAACAATAAACAATTTCTTTAAAATGGTAGAAATAGAAACACAAAAAGATACCGAGGTTTTTGATCTTCTTCAAAAAGAACTCGAACGTCAGCGTAATGGCATTGAGCTCATCGCATCAGAAAATTTTACATCATTACAGGTGTTGCAGGCAATGGGAACATGTCCCACAAATAAATATGCGGAAGGTTATCCTGGCAAAAGATATTACGGCGGTTGCGAAGTTGTTGATGAAATAGAAACACTGGCAATTGAACGTTTGAAAAAAGTTTTTAACTGCTCATGGGCCAATGTGCAGCCACATAGTGGTGCCCAGGCAAATGGCGCTGTATATCTCGCAGTAATGAAACCCGGTGAAAAATTCTTAGGGCTTGACCTTAGCATGGGTGGACATCTTACACACGGAAGTCCGGCAAATTTCAGCGGCAAAACTTATCATGCACTTCATTATGGTGTAACAAAAGATGGAGTTGTAGATTATGAACAACTTGAATCAAAAGCAAAAGCAGAAAAACCAAAGATGATCATTTGCGGCGCATCGGCGTATAGTCGTGAATGGGATTATAAACGCATACGTACGATTGCTGATGAAGTTGGTGCCATTGTATTTGCCGATATTGCACATCCTGCTGGACTAATCGCATCCGGTTTACTCAATGATCCTTTTGATCATTGTCATATTGTAAGCTCAACAACACATAAAACATTACGTGGGCCAAGAGGTGGCATCATTATGCTTCGTCATGATTTTGAAAATCCATGGGGCATAAAGGATCCAAAAGGAAATTTAAGAACGATGACTCAACTATTGGATCTTGCTGTATTTCCCGGATCCCAAGGTGGCCCGCTTGAACATGTGATAGCCGCCAAAGCTGTTGGCTTTGGTGAAAATTTATCAGATGATTTCAGGACTTATGGAAAACAGATCATCAGCAATGCACAAGCGATGGCGAGATCATTTGTAAATCGTGGTTACAATCTTATTAGTGGCGGCACTGACAATCATTTAATGCTGATCGATCTTAGAAATAAAAATTTGACTGGTAAAAAAGCACAGGAGACCTTAGACAAAGCACATATCACTCTTAATAAAAATGCTGTCCCATTTGACGATAAATCTCCATTTATAACTTCCGGGATTCGTATAGGTGTTCCTGCTGTTACAACAAGAGGCATGAAAGAAGATCACATGGAAATAGTTGTCGAAATGATCGATAAGATATTGATGAATGCTGATGATGAAAAGCTGATCGCATCAATAAGAGTTGATGTAAAAGATTTCATGAAGCAGTTTCCATTATATCCTGAATTGGGATGATTGATTATCTTAGGTTAAATTTTGAACCATGATCCAGCGTATCCAAACTGTTTGGCTTTTTCTTGCGGCACTATGTGCAGCGTTTACATTCCAGTTTGCATTTTACAGTGGAAATGTAACTGAGGCAGATAATAAAATAGTTTATAAACAACTAGTGGCCTCCTCTGATTTTTTATTGTTGATCTTTACTGCAGGGCTCATCGCGGGATGTATCATTTTGATCTTTTTATACAAAACCAGGAGGCAACAATTTTGGATCACGATTGTTGCAGCAGGACTTTCGATAATAAACCTCATCATTTACTTCAGTAAAATAAAAAAATTCATCAACGGCACTATGTCACTAGGCGCCGTGCTGGCGTTTTTTATACCCGTGTTTCTTTTATTAGCTACGAGAGGAATATGGAAAGATGAAAAACTGGTGAAGAGTCTTGACCGCCTTAGATAAAATTATCGGCCCATCTCAAATTCGTAAGCGGTTACTGGCTTACCACCTTTGGCAGACTTTATGGTAATTTTATTGGTGATAGTGTAATTCCCTTTTTTATAAATAAAATTATTATCTGCGCTTTTGAAGAGTTCATACCCATTGGCAAGCAATTGCTTTTTCATTTCTTCCTCTTCGTTTTCATAATAAGTTCTATAGAGAACCAATCTTGATGTATCTGTGTCATCGTAAACATCCATAAAGCTGACTGACCGAAGCAGATGTTTGACGAGATCCTGTCTTTCGTAAGATGTATAATAATAATTAGTATAGCCCTTGCCGGTCTCTTTGTCAGACAAGTAAAACTTGGAGTTTTTTAACAACGAATCTGCTGAATGAGTAGAAGAGTATGCTATTTTTTCAAGCGAACTAATATCCAGCTTCTGTGCAAATGAGTAGTGAAAGCAAAAACAAACCAATAAAGAAAACATGATCTTCATATTAGCAAACTAACAGAATTTGTCCCGTAATCACTGTATAGCTTTTGTTAAAGCCCTGGCTTTTTAACCACATGTAGATTTATATTATATGAATTGCGCAGTGATACTTTGCTTGTTTTTCTTAATATCGGCAGGTTTGCCACTAAATACGACATTGCCCCCCTCATCACCGGCTTCGGGACCAAGATCAATGATCCAATCAGCACTACGAACAACATCAAGGTTATGTTCGATAACAATGATAGAATGTCCCTGCTCGATCAATGCATTGAAAGATGTCAGCAATTTTTTTATATCATGAAAATGAAGACCGGTTGTAGGCTCATCAAAAATGAAAAGGATCTTGTTGGCGTTTGCACTTCTTCCTTTTCCAAGAAAAGATGCCAGCTTTACACGTTGCGCTTCACCACCGGATAAAGTATCGGATGACTGACCCAGTTTTATGTATCCCAATCCTACATCACTCAAGGGCTGAATTGCTCTAACAATAACAGGTTCGGCAATAAAAAAACTGATCGCTTCATCAACACTCATGTCCAGCACATCAAAAATGCTCTTGTCTTTATATTTTACTTCCAGCACCTCTTCTTTGAATCGTTTGCCGCCGCATGACTCGCAGATCAAATGCACATCAGCAAGAAATTGCATTTCAACAACCTGCTCACCTTCGCCTTTGCAGGTATCACAACGTCCGCCATCCACATTGAATGAAAAATGTTTTGGCTCAAAGCCACGCATCTTGCTCAATGGTTGTTTCGAATAAAGATCTCTTATTTCATCATAAGCTTTTATATAAGTAACCGGATTGCTGCGGCTGCTTTTACCGATCGGGTTCTGATCTATCATTTCGATTTGAGCAACAGATTCAATGTCGCCGGTAATTGTTTTATGCAATCCAACTTTATCGGCAAATTCACCTTTTATTTTTTGTAAAGCAGGGTAAAGGATCTGTTTTACCAATGTTGTTTTACCGCTGCCACTTACACCACTTACCACGCAAAGAACATTTAATGGAAATTCAACATTGATATTTTGAAGATTATTCTGTTTTGCTCCTTCCACTTTTATTGAGCGGTTCCATTTCCTTATATTTTTTGGCGGATCAATCCTCAATTCGCCTTTCAAATATTTACCCGTAAGACTTTGAAAGTTTGAAATAATCTGATCATAATTTCCTTCCGCTACAACTTCACCGCCCAAATGCGAAGCCAATGGGCCCATATCAATAATATGGTCAGCTTCACGCATCATCATCTCATCATGCTCAACAACTATAACAGTGTTTCCCAGGTCACGAAGCTCTTTCAATACACGGATCAAATTTTCCGTATCTCTTGAATGCAAACCGATAGAAGGCTCATCAAGAATATAGAGTGAGTTGGTAAGATTGCTTCCCAAATTCCTTGTCAGTTGAATTCGCTGGCTTTCACCGCCGCTTAATGAATTAGCCAAACGACTCATAGTTAGATAACCCAAGCCCACATTCAATAAAGTATTTAACCGGTTATTTATTTCAATCAATACACGTTTGGCGACCTGCTTTTCATATTCGGAGAGTTTTGCTTCCAAACCACTAAACCATTGTTGCAGATCTTTAACCGGCAATGCATTTAATTCTCCTATATGTTTATCGCCAACTAGTACATATAAAGCTTCTTTACGCAGGCGGTATCCTTTGCAATCCGGACAAGTTGTTCTTCCGCGATAACGACTTAACATCACACGATACTGAACTTTGTATAACTGTGATTCAACATCTTTGAAAAAATCGTTGATGCCGATGTTATTGACACCTTCCCACAAAAGTTTGTAATGTTTATCTGTAAGATCGCCGATCGCTTTGTGAACTGGGAAACCTGTTCCGGCAGATACTTTGATAAATTGTTTTCTCCACCAATCCATTTTCTCACCACGCCATGCGGCTACAGCTCCATCATACACACTTAATCTTCTGTCAGGTATAACAAGATCAGCATCTATTCCCAATACCTGGCTAAAACCCTCGCAGGTTGGGCAAGCACCATAAGGATTATTAAAGGAAAAAAGATTGGGTGAAGGTTCCTCGAACTGTAATCCATCCAGCTCAAAGCGATTGTTGAAATGGTGAATAGTGAGTGGTGATTGGTCAATGGGCTGTACTTCTATATAAACATCTCCTTCCCCTTCATAAAAAGCGGTACCAACAGAATCGGATAACCGATGGATATCATCTTCATCAAATTTTTTTACTACAATTCTATCTACAAGAACGAATATTTTTGATTTCTTGTTTCCTATTTCCGATTTTCCTTCAAGCAGATCTTCAATTCTGATAATTTCTCCATCAAGATACATTCGGGAAAATCCTTTTTGAACAAGAATATTTAATTCCTCTTTCAGGTCACGGTTCTTATGCTGCTTTAGTGCTATAAGAATATAAACCTTATCACCTTCATTGAGTTTCTTAATGGCATCGAGCACATCTTTTACGTCATCTTTTTTTACCTGCCTTCCGGAAACCGGGGAAAAAGTTTTGCCGATACGGGCATATAATAACCGGAGATAATCATAAATCTCGGTCATGCTGCCAACGGTACTTCGCGGAGTCCGTGTTATAACTTTTTGTTCGATGGCAATAGCCGGACATAAACCTTTTATATAATCAACATCCGGCTTGTTCATCCTGTTCAGGAACTGGCGAGCATAAGCGCTTAAACTTTCAGCATAACGTCGTTGACCCTCTGCATATAATGTATCGATCGTAAGAGAAGACTTACCCGACCCTGACACCCCAGTGACTACAATAAGTTTGTTTCTTGGTATCTCAACGCTGACATTTTTAAGGTTGTGCACTCTTGCACCCTTAATAAAAATAACATCGGTGCCGGGTACTTTCACCCGTTTTGTATCGGAGTTTTTCGATTTTGTGGTTTGCATGAAGGGTTACAAATTTACGCTGAGCCATTAGAAATCAATACAATCATTAACATTTCATTTAAAAAAAAGATTCGATATTCATTTTCCGGTAGTTGGCGGTTGTACTTTTTCTCTTAATTTTATTGTCCGATTAAACAATAACCGGCAACCAAATAAAAATTCTCGCCTATTGACTCTACTACTTCTACACTAATTGTTTTATTAGTCATTCGTACATTTTGAAAACCAAAACCAATATCTAAACCACCAAAAACCGTTTATGAAAGCATTTGCAAAAAAAACTGACAACGATCTCATTCAACTATTTGTTGAGGGAAACACTGAAGCTTTGGAAATTCTTGTGCTCCGTCACAAGGACAAGCTTTACACATCTATCTTATTTTTAGTAAAGGACAAATACCTTGCTGAAGATATCTTCCAGGATGTTTTTATACGCATTATTGACACAATGCGCAGTGGAAGATACACTGAAGAGGGTAAATTCCTTCCCTGGGCTATGCGTATTGCTCACAACCTTTGTGTGGATCATTTCCGTAAAGTGAAAAGAACCCCCACTATTAAGAGTGGTGACGACAAAGACATTTTTGAAGTGATCAATTTCTCAGAAGACAGCGCTGAAACTACCATGATGAAGCGTCAA